>Ga0315284_10003787_pt1 | contig 21481 bp, 19 predicted proteins | sample YL17G09_16_MG_FD_203696 | JGI IMG/M metagenome (GOLD analysis project Ga0315284, IMG submission 203696) | Sediment microbial communities from Yellowstone Lake, YNP, Wyoming, USA - YL17G09_16 | ecosystem: Environmental > Aquatic > Freshwater > Lake > Sediment | place: USA: Wyoming | collected...
CAGCGGGTCTGGAGGATCGTATCCTGGCGAATGTGCGGGCGAGAGACCGCGCCGCGCCGCGCCGCCGCTGGGTTTGGGCCTGGGCCTTTGCGGCTAGCGCAGCCGTGCTGATCGTCGCGGTTGTAGTTCTGCGCTTCACTTCGCGGCCGGCTCCGCGAACGGCTACGGTTTCACTCGCGCCGCAAACCGTCGCGCCAAAGGCTGAAACGCCGAAAATGGTTGCCGTCGCGCCGCCGATGTCCCGTATTCCGGGGTCGCCGCCCCGAGCGCCGCGAATCCCCGCTCCTGTGTTTCGCCGTCCCGAGCAATTCCCGACGCCGTCACCGCTGTCCGAACAAGAGCAGCTATTGCTGGCGTTCGTCTCACAGGGTCCCAGATCGGAGCTAAGCGCCCTCGCAATTCGTGACGTCAAAATCGACCCATTGGAGATTCCCGAATTGAAAGTTGCCATGATCGAGATTGAGAAGCTGTCGAAATCCGAAGAGTCAACCAAGGAGGGACCATGAGAAACAGTTTCAGGAACGAGCCGCTGCTAATTGGCTCGGCGCTATTGCTGGCTGTCGGCCTTGCTTCCGCGCAGGAAACTGCGAAGCCGGTGCAGAATCAAGGTCAGGCTGCCCGGCTGTCCTCCATCTATCGTCTGGAGTTTGTCGTGCGCGAGCGCGAAGGCAACAGGCAGGTGAACTCGCGGAACTACAGTTTGTCTGCCTCTGCCACAGGCCGCGAATGGGCCCGGATTCGTGTTGGTAGTTTAGTGCCAACTGGGGAATTCCAGAGTGAAGGTGGCGCCAAGGGACCTCAGTATCAGAATTCAGGCATCAGCATTGACTGCAGGCTTGAGGAGCGGGAGACCGACGTTTTGCTGAACGTAATCTTCGAATCCTCAGCCGTTGTCGGACAAGAAAAGCTAGCCCAGGAACGTGGGGGCTTGCCCCCAATCATCCGCCAAGTGAGATTCGAGGGCGCCGCGCTAGTTTCGCCAGGCAAGCCCACCGTGATCGCCACGCTCGACGACGTGGCGACGGATCGCCGATACGAAATCGAGGTGACGGTGACGAAGGTGAAGTAGGGGCAGCTTTGCTGTAGCGGCGGTCTATGACCGCCGGCATTTCTCTTCGAGGAACCGGCGCTCCCCGGCGAGCCGGGGCAGGCGCCGAGCGCCCCAACAGCCCCTCACCCGCCCCGACTAGTCGGGACACCCTCTCCCGGAGGGAGAGGGCTGGGATCGAAGGGGGTCGAGGTCTAACCCTTAATCCCTAACTCCCAATGCCTGACCTCTACCCACCCGGGCCGTCGTTCAAGAGGTACTGGTCGAGGGAGTGCAGTTCGCGCTGCAGATCCTGGACCATATGTTCGAGCAGGTTGCGGATGGAGAGCATGCCTTTCAACTGGCCATCGCTCGTGACGATGGGCAGGTGGCGGATATGCCGTTCGAGCATGAAGTTGAGGGCTTCTTCGTAGGGAGTGTCGTCGGTGGTTGTCTCGACGGCGGTCGTCATCACCTCGCCGACCTTGGTTTCCACGGCCCTGCGCTCGCGCAGAACCCCGCGCAGCATCACATCGCGTTCGGTGAAAATTCCGCGCAACTGGTCGCTTTCCACCACCGCCACCGCGCCGACGCCTTCCTCGGCCATGACCTGGACGGCCTCAAGGACGGTCGCGCTGGGTTCGACGGTGGCGGGAGGAACGTGAGCTATTTTAAGGAGACTCATCCTACCCTCCCTGAAAGCTGAGAATCCTCTCGGCAATTCCGACGAGCACTTAACCCCGATGCTAGCCAATCTAAGTCGAGGCGCGCCGGAAGTCAAGCAGAAGCACGAGCCCTGACCGCGCCGCGCCCAACGTCCCACCCGCACACTATACTTTCACAAGGGGATACGATGGTCCTTTCCAATTCCATCGAGTCGGTAGTGGGTCAAGAACTATTTTGCCGCTTCCCGCGTCAAATAGTGTGCCAAATAAGCTGCCAATTATACTCTTGACTTTTGGTCAAATCAAACTATATTAGCAAGTTAGAAGGACAAACATGGTGTCACTTAGCCCGCCAAAAGAGGACTAAAATGGACTGGGCGGCATTCACTTTCAAATACAAGCTGGAAGTTGATGAGGTCCGGCGACCGATCATATCGATTGAGGCGTACAAAGAAGCGGCAATCAATCTGTGCCTTCCGCCGGATTGGCGGGGGCAGTTGGACAGACTAAATCGAGTTCGCGCTGTCCACGGTACTACTGCGCTGGAAGGCAATCCGCTCTCCGAAGCAGAGGTGTCTCAGCAAATTGAGACCTTGGAAAAGTCAACGCCGAAGCCGCCTGGAGCCACTAAAGAGCAACTACAGATTAGAAACGCCGGATTGGCTCAAGCGTGGGTAAAAGAAAGGTTCGATCCGGGCAGTGCCCCAATCGGTCTTTCTGACATTCTAGAGATGCACACAATGATTACGGCGGAGTCTGACACCAAAGACAACATACCGGGAAGATTCAGAAGTTTCTCTGTCACGGTCGGAAGTGAGGACACGGGAGGGGTCCACCGAGGAGCTCCCCATGAGGACATTCCCAGGCTAATGGGCAAGTATATCAGCTTTGTAAACTCCAGAAAGCTGGCGGCTCAGCATCCGGCCATCAGGGCACTGCTGGCACACTTTTACCTGGTGACAATCCACCCATTTGGAGACGGTAACGGTAGAGTGTCTAGACTCGTTGAAGCGGGAATACTCTTCCAGGGAAACTACAACGTCCACGGCTTCTATGGGCTATCGAACTATTTCTACCGTAACGAGCGTGAATACAAGACGACGCTTCAAAAATGCAGGCAATCACAGCCCTTTGACGTAACGCCCTTTATCCTTTTCGGCCTAAATGGTTTTGCGTTGGAGCTGAAAGGGATCAATAACTTCATTAAGACCAAACTCAATCGGGTTGTGTACCGAACTACGTTAGTTCGCGCCTTCAACAAGAGAACCGGAGCACGTCGTCGGCTTTTGAATCAAAGAGAATACAATTTGCTGGACTTCCTGCTCACTGCAACAGAACCTACAGACCCTTTTTCCGCTGAACCATCGCGACGAATAACGCTCTCAGAACTCAGAGCGTCTCCCTATGTTCAAAGTGCATATAAAAGTGTTACCCGAAGAACATTCTTTAGGGAACTGACTAGACTCGGGGAGATAGCATTTATCACTTTTAATCAGGACGAGGCATCGAAGGACTGGTTTATTGAGTTGGATTTTGGAGCTATCGGACGCTACTGATGAATTGCCCAGCGAGCAGCGGCAGCCTTTCTTGCTATCTCGCGGCGCCTTTGGGACATTCAGGACATCGTGGCCCTTCTGAACGAAAAGAAATCAAACTGACCCACTACCATCGAGTCGCGATTCTTGACACCCTGCAAAACTCCGTGCTAAATTCCTTAGTCTTTGTAATTCAACGGATTACTGACAGTAAGGCTGACCACCTAAAATGGGCGATATCCTAAGTCGGCTGGGGCATCTCTTCGTCCAGAGTGCGCCGACCGTTATCTTCGTTTTTCTCCTCCTGGTATTCCTCGAGCGGCTATTTTTCCGGCGCCTCACGGAGGTTCTGAAAGAGCGCGAGGCGAGGACGGCGGGCGCCTTGGAGCGTGCGCGCGAGCAGGCGGCTACCGCCGAGATGCGCTCGCGAGAATACGAGGCAGCGTTTCAGGCGATGCGCCAGGAATTCTATCGCCAGCGGGAAGTCGAGAGGAAAGAGTCTCTGGTCGAACGCGAGGAGACGCTCCGCAAGGCCCGCCAGCAGAACGAGGCGCGTCTCGCGGAAATGCAGGCGGCGCTGGCGGCTGAGGTCCAGTTTGCCAAGGACGAATTGCGCGTGGCTTGCCAGGCCCTCGCCAACGAGATCACGGAGACGCTCATCGGGAATGGCGGCAAGCCGCAGGCGGGGAGGCCGAGCTGAATCGCGCCATGCGCAAAATGCTCTTCATGTTGATTCTCGGCGGCTGCCTGCTGGGGCTCACGGGATTTGTCCGCGCGGCCGCGCTCGGCCCGGAAGAAACTGGGGCCGCTGAGCACGAGGAGAAAGGCAAAGGGAACAAGCACGAACTGCTTTTCAAGTGGATCAACTTCGTCATTCTCGTCGGTGGGCTGGGATACGTCCTGCGGAAACCCCTGGCGAATTTCTTTCTCCAGCGTTCGGCGTCCATTCAGAAGAGTCTCGATGAAGGTCGCAAGGCCCTCGAAGCTTCCCAGGCGCAGCTCCAGGGGGTCGAGAACAGGCTGAGCCGTATTGAAGAGGAAATGGCGAGCTTTCGGACCGCAGCGTTCGAAGAGATGAAAGCCGAGCGCGAGCACTTGCGGGGAACGACCGCCAACGAAGTGGAGAAAATGTTGGAGTCCATCCGCGTGCAGATGGAAGTCGCAACCAAGCAGGCGCGACTCGAGTTGAGGCTTTTCGGCGCCCAGCAGGCCGTCGAACTGGCTCGCCAAATGATCGGTCAGCGTCTGGACGAAGCTGGCCAGCGGCGGCTGGTGGCGCAGTTTGTGGAGAGAATAGTCGACAGTCGACAGTCAAGAGTTCACAGTTAAAGCATCGGCTTTCGGCGCTTCACTGACGCCTGTTGACTGGCAACTTTCAACTGGAAGAAGGATTCCCCCGTGTCCAAGGCAATTGCCAGCCGGTACGCGCGCGCTCTGGCGGACGTGGTCAGCCGCACGGGCGACTATCGGACAGCTCTCGGTGAGCTGGAAGATTTCGCCGCCATCTACAGGGGGAGTGCAGACCTCCGCGATGTCGTGAGGACGCCTGCCGTTGCGGCGGCAGAGAAGTCCAGGATTCTGGGAGCCATCCTGCAGCGGACGGGAACGTCAAAGTTGGTTGCGAATTTCTTCCGCATTCTCCTCAAGAACTACCGGCTGGTACTCATCGACGACATCGTGGAGGCGTTCAAGAAAGTTGCCAATGAACGGCTGGGAGTTGTGGAGGTTCGGCTCTCTTCCGCCACCGAGCTTTCCGATGCGGAACGCCAGGCGCTGCTCTCGCGCTTTGAGGGCATCACGAGAAAGAAAGTGGAAGTTGAGTTTGATGTTGAAAGGGAATTGCTCGGTGGTGTCCTGGCCCAGATCGGCAGCACCGTTTACGACGGCTCGGTTCGTGGCCACCTGCAACGCATTCGCGAACGGCTGATGGCCCGGTAGAGGCTGAGAAATCCCTGCCGGCTCCAGGCCGGCATCATGGCCTTATGCTTGGTTCGAGCAAGAGAGAGGCTTGACGATGGCACAGATCAGAGCGGACGAAATCACCAAGATCATTCGCGAGCAAATCGAAAACTACGATCGCAGCATAACCGTCAGCGAGGTGGGCTCGGTCATCTCGGTGGGCGATGGCGTGGCGCGCATTCACGGCCTGGAAAACGTCATGGCTGGCGAACTGCTCGACCTCCCTCACGAGGTTGCGGGCCTGGCGCTGAACCTGGAAGAGGACCAGGTGAGCGCGGTGTTGCTCGGCGATTACACAAAGATCAGCGAAGGGGATGTCGTGAAACGGACCGGGCGCATCATGTCGGTGCCAGTGGGCGAGGCGCTGATCGGCCGCGTGGTGGATGGCCTTGGAAGGCCCACGGACGGCAAAGGCCCCATTATCACCGACCACTTCAGCCCCATCGAGCGTCTGGCGCCCGGCGTGGTGGACCGCATGCCGGTCCGCGAACCGCTGCAGACGGGCCTCAAAGCCATCGACGCGATGATTCCCATCGGCCGCGGGCAGCGCGAGCTTATCATCGGCGACCGTCAGACCGGCAAGACCGCCATCGCCCTCGACGCGATCATCAACCAGCGCGGCGGGGACGTGATTTGCATTTACGTGGCGATCGGCCAGAAGCGTTCGACCGTCGCCCAGGTCGTCAAGACGCTGGAAGAGCATGACGCGATGCAATATAGCCTCGTCGTGGAAGCGGGCGCGTCCGACCCCGCGCCGATGCAGTACATCTCGCCTTACGCGGGCTGCGCGATGGGCGAGTACTTCCGCGACCGCGGCCGGCACGCCCTGTGCATCTACGACGATCTTTCCAAACACGCGGTGTCCTATCGCGAGATTTCGCTCCTGCTGCGCCGGCCGCCCGGGCGCGAGGCTTACCCCGGCGACGTCTTCTATCTGCATTCGCGGCTGCTCGAGCGCGCGGCGAAGCTGAACAAAGAACTCGGCGGCGGGTCGCTGACGGCGCTCCCCATCATCGAAACGCAAGCGGGCGACGTTTCGGCCTATATTCCGACCAACGTTATCTCGATTACCGACGGCCAGATTTATCTTGAATCGGACTTGTTCAACAGTGGAATTCGGCCCGCCATCAACGCCGGGATTTCCGTTTCACGCGTAGGCGGCAACGCGCAGATCAAGGCGATGAAATCGATTGCGGGCACGCTGCGACTCGAGATGGCGCAGTTCCGCGAGCTCGCCGCCTTCGCGCAGTTCGGCAGCGACCTCGACAAGACCAGTCAGGCGCAGCTCAACCGCGGACGGCGGCTCACCGAAATCCTGAAGCAGGACCAGTTCAAACCGCTGCCGGTGGGAAAGCAGATTGTGGTGATCTTCGCCGGAACCAACGGCTACCTGGATGACCTCGCGACGGAAGACTGCCGGGTTTTTGAGCAAGGACTTTTCGAGTTCATGGATCATTCTTACCCGTCGGTGGGACGGCAGATCGCCGAGAAGAAGCAATTGGACGACGCGCTGCGCGCCGACCTGCGCAAGATGCTGGACGAGTACAAGGCCAAGTTCCTGGCTGACCGCAAAGCTAAATCGTAGCGCCGCCTTGGAGTGGCAAGGCAAGCGCAGACCGTGATCGATGCCGACCTTACTTGACATTCGCCGCCGCATCCGCTCGGTGAAGAACACGCAGCAAATCACCCGGGCGATGAAAATGGTGGCGGCTGCGCGCCTCCGGCGGGCGCAGGAGCGCGTCTTCAACGCGCGGCCGTATGCGAACCAAATGCTGACGCTGCTCTCGAGCCTGGCGGCGCGCACCGAGCAGCGCGCTCACCCCCTGCTCGCCGAGAGGCCGGTTGAAAAGGTTCTGCTGGTTTTGGTCACGGGCGACAAGGGGCTCTGCGGCGCCTTTAACGCCAACCTTATCCGCGCCGCGCAGAGTCATCTGGAGGAGCACCGCGATCGAAAGGTTTCCATGATCGCCGTGGGGCGCAAGGGACGGGATTTTTTCCGCCGGCGCCCGGTGGAGATGATCTCCGAGTTGGTCAACATTTTCAGCCGCCTGGAGTTTTCGCACGCGCAGGAAATAGCGCAGCAGATTATCGACCTCTATACGCGCGAAGAGGTGGACGCGGTCGATTTCATTTACAACGAATCGAAGACGGTCCTGACCCAGCGGCTGACGAGGGAGCGTTACCTCCCCATCAAGCCCATGAAGCCCACGGCGGGCGAAGCCTTGATCGACTATATCTACGAGGAGCCGGCCAGCGAAATCTTTGGAGTCTTACTTCCTCGTTATGTCGAGATCGAGGTGTATCGAGCTTTGCTCGAATCGGCAGCGGCGGAGTTCGCGGCGCGCATGACCGCCATGGATGCGGCCAGCAACAACGCCGCGGAAATGATCGACTCGCTGACGCTGCACATGAACCGCGTGCGCCAGGCCGCCATCACGCGGGAGATCATCGAGGTGGTCAGCGGCGCGGCGGCGCTTTAAGTGCAGTCGAAAGTCGAAAGTCAAAAGTCCAAAGGCGAAAAGCAATACGCTGTCGTTTGACTCTTAACTTTCAACTTTCGACTCTTAACTCTCAGCGGATTTTTTGCGAAAGGAAGTCCATGGCAGAAACGCTCGTCGGCAAAGTCGTAGAAGTCATCGGCCCAGTCGTCGTCATCGCATTCGAAGGCGATCATCTCCCCGCCATCTACAACGCCGTGCGCATCACGTCGGAGGGATTTGACGTCCCCACGCCCCTCAGTGTGGTCACGGAAGTCGAGCAGCACCTGGGTGAGGGTCGCGTGAAGTGCGTGGCCATGGAGCCCACCGAAGGCATGGTGCGCGGGATGAAAGCCATCGACTCGGGCGGACCCATCACCGTTCCCGTGGGCAAGGGCACGCTCGGCAGGGTCATGAACGTCATCGGCGAACCTGTCGATAAGTTCGGCCCGATTGTGTGCGACACGCGCTTCCCCATTCACCGCCATCCGCCGGAGCTTGAGGACCAGAACACCACGCTGGAATTGTTCGAGACAGGGCTGAAGGTTGTGGACTTGATCGAACCCTACTTGAAGGGCGGCAAGACGGGCCTCTTCGGCGGCGCCGGCGTCGGCAAGACCGTCATCATTCAGGAGCTGATCAATAACGTGGCCATGAAACATGGCGGCGTGTCGGTCTTCTCCGGCGTGGGCGAGCGGACGCGCGAAGGCAACGACCTCTGGCTGGAGTTTGCAGAATCGAAAGTCATCGTGCCCGGCGATCCCTCAAAGTCCAAGGCGGCTTTGATCTACGGCCAAATGACCGAGCCGCCCGGCGCGCGCCTGCGCGTAGGCCTGACCGGCCTCACCGTCGCCGAGTACTTCCGCGACGTCGAGGGCCAGGACGTGCTGCTCTTCATCGACAACATCTTCCGCTTCACGCAGGCGGGTTCGGAAGTATCGGCGCTGCTCGGACGCATGCCGTCGGCGGTCGGCTACCAGCCCAACCTTTCAACCGAAATGGGCGAGCTCCAGGAACGCATCACGTCCACGAAAAAGGGCTCGATCACATCCGTGCAGGCGATCTACGTTCCCGCCGACGACCTGACCGACCCGGCGCCCGCCACCACGTTCTCGCACCTGGATTCCACCACGGTGCTCTCGCGCCAACTCGTGGAGATTGGGATCTACCCGGCCGTGGACCCGCTGGCCTCGACTTCGCGCATCCTCGATCCGCGCATTGTGGGCACGGAGCACTACAACGTGGCGCGCGCCGTCAAGGCTATCCTGCAAAAGTACAAGGACCTTCAGGACATCATCGCCATCCTGGGCATCGACGAACTCTCGGAAGAAGACAAGCTCACCGTGGCGCGCGCGCGCAAGATCCAGCGCTTCCTCTCGCAGCCCTTCTTTGTTGCGGCGCAGTTTACAGGGCTGGAAGGGAAGTACGTGAAACTTGAAGACACCATCAGCAGCTTCAAAGCATTGGTGGAGGGCAAACACGACGACGTCCCCGAGCAGGCGTTCTACATGGTGGGGACGATCGACGAGGCCCTCGAGAAAGCGGAAAAGTTAAAAGCGGCAGCATGAACAATCAGTCGACAGTTGACAGTCGACAGTCCACAGTCAGGACCCGTTCCGTTCTTGCTGTCGACTTTCGACTGTAGACCGAGAACTGCAGCATGGCAGACGCTCTTCCAACTCAAATTCAGCTCGAAATTGTGACGCCGGACCGGCAAGTGGTCCACGATTCCGTGACCTCCGTGACCATCCCCGGCAAGGACGGCTATCTTGGTATTCTGCCTGGACACGCGCCGCTGCTTTCTGAACTCAAGGTGGGCGAAGTGGTTTACACCCGGGACGACACCAAACATTACCTGGCCGTAAGCTGGGGTTTTGCTGAAGTACTTCCCAACCGCTGCATCATCCTCGTGCAGACGGCCGAGCGCGCCGAAGAGATCGACTTGGCGCGCGCCGAACGCGCCTTGGAGCGGGCCGAGGGGCGACTCAAGGAAACCTCCGATCCCAACGTCGATGCCGAGCGCGCCCGGGAGGCTTATGAGCGGGCCCTGGCGCGTCTGCACGCGGCCCGCCGCGCGGGTGGGTAGCGGAACTGACGATTTGGCGATCGTTGATTGTGTCCTGGCGGGCGCTGATGGGTGATTGTCGATTCGACGCTTGATCCTCTTCTTCTAGATCTCACATCTCAATTCTTAAATCTTTCGGCGCCCGAGACCGGGGCGGAAAGACTGCTCTCAATTCTGCAAGGTGGTACCAATGCCGCGCGCGGGAATGAGTCCGTGCGTAATGGGGAGACAGAATCGCAGCTTTTGAGCTCGTGCCCAGCGCATCAGCGCGAGCCCGCAGCAACACGCTTGCCGCAACTGCTCCTCTACTCGGGCGGGGGAGGGGGTGTGGTAACCCCGTGGTACAAGAAGTAACCAACAATCGACAACAGGAGAACCACCGACAACATGCCCAGGACGCGGATCGGCCAGTCGAATTTGTGCGCCTTCTTTTCGATGACCTTTTGCTCCTGGATCGCTTTTTCCTCGCGAGCGTCGTCGGTCAAAGAGATCCAGTCAGTCTCTTTGCTTTCAAGGCGGGAACGGCAGATGTACAGGACAACCAGAGCCCCAGTGGCCAGACCCCAACCGGCGATCAACCCCACAAAAGGATTCATGGCTTACCTCCAGCAGGGCAGACTTTTTGTCAGTGCGTGAAAGTCTACTCCCCCGCTTGCTGGAAAGCAAACCGCCTGCCAGTTTATCCCTCTGCACCCTGACCAAGGTCACCATATTTCCGGCGAAGCCCGGAAAGCCTCACGGCCACTGCCCCGTGGACTTTTTATCGCACCCAGTTCCACAATCGGTGGCCGACATAGGCACCCCAGCCGCCGACGATCGCACCTATGGCGACACCTTTGGCTCCTGCGGCCAAGCGCGCCGATACCCATCGATGTCCCGGCGATGGCGGCCATGAAGACCACCTCCTTTTTGGATATGCCGCCGTGGCGACGTCGCCCGCGGGTCTCACGCTCGTAGGACCGCTGCTGGGACGTCGATTGTGGCCGGACGCTCTCGCGGGGTTGGGCTGCCGTGTTCTGCGCGGGCGGGGGCGCCGACGCGGCCGGTTGGGCATTGGCGGCCGTCACTGGGCGGTTTTCGGCTTGGGCAAACAACATTTCTGGAACGAGCAAGCCCGCGATCAGAATTGCCGACACAAGTCTTTTTCTCATCACAATCTAGTTACCAGGATTTCCAATGACCGATGCCCTCGCGCTACTGGGGCGCCGTGGGTGTCCGATGTTCGAGACTGGCGGTGGAAGGAGAAGAAGATGAAAACGCCTCGGTCGTGGCTGTGGGGGTACCGGCTGCCAGTTCCGACTGCCGGTATTTTGGTGTGCTCACATAGCCTCGCGCCCCGTCCTTATCGATCTGGTTGATCACCAGCTCCACGGGACTCTTGTAATCGGCCGGGTAAAACATGACTGGCTCGAAGAGGTTCACGTGTTTCTTGGTGATTTCGATGTCGTCGACGAGCAATTTCACATCGCAGTGCTGCCGCTTGCGGTCAGCCTTGCGGAGAGAAATGCCGAGAGGTCCTGCGCGGCGGAACTGCTTGGATTTCTCCAGGTCAAATTCAACGTAATCCCGCTCGCCGCGCTTTTGCAACGCCACCAGTTCCTCGTGGTTGCGGGCAATCGAGCCGCCTAGTTCATCGCGCGTCGACTTCAAGCTCCCCTCCAGGTCCACTCGGGCCTTCTGCATATCCTCCTGAGTGGCCGCGATTTGTTTTTGATGGTTCTCAAGCTCGGCCTGAATCTGCTTCCAGCGGGGGTCCTCGGCGGGCGCGCGTTTCTTAGCGACCTGACGGCTCTTGTTGTGGTGCGCGTTCGCCTCCGGCGGAGTCGCAGGAGACATCACCGGCTGGGGCGGTGGCGCGGCGGTTGCGGCGTTGAGTCTGGCTGTCACCGCCTCGAGCTGACTGTGGGTCTGGCTTAAAGCCACACTCATCTGGTCGTAGGTCGCGGCCAACTCGCGTCCCTTGCGACGTTCATCCTGAAGGAAGGCGAGGCTTGCAAGGGTGGTGATCAACAGAACCAGAGCTGCCACCGCCCACCAATGATTGTGGCGCACGGGCGACGCAGAGACTTCCGGCTGAGTTTTCTCCTCCGTCATACTCCCCTCCTTTTTCCGTTTATTTGCCCCGCTGAGCAGGCGCATGTCGCATTAGCGCAAATCGAGGGCCAACAGGCACTCCTGTTTGTACCAGAGATTACAAGGGCTTAGAGTTCATGGCGCAACTAGCGTGGAGGCGGCGCGTGGGAACAGATTGCACGGGGAATGAAAAATTTCCACAGGCGCTGGGGAACGATCACAGTCGCAATGCAGGCTTGACGCGGCTAAGTTCTAAAGCGGCGGAGAATGTTGTCGATGGTCCGCCAGACCGTCTGCTGGAAATTCACCAGAGCCTCATAGAACCACATCAGGCTCCATCGATAGGACTTGTCCCAGGCCTCAGGAAGAACCCATGCCTCCCGGGTTTTCTGCCAGTAACGCGCTCGCGTGGCTGGCGACTTCTCGAACCCGCCGCCTGGGAAATCCCGGCTTTCGATGCTGAATTCCGGTGGAGGGTCGTCGGGCAGCGCGGTTCCAAAGGTGTATTTCAACTGCACTTTTTCGATCGCAGCTTCCCAGTAAGCGTGCGCGACGCGGTTTTCGGCGGCCCGCCGTTTGGAATCCCATTCCTTTCGCGCTTCGATGAAACCCCGGGGGGGATCAGGCCGCAGCCGCACCACGGGACGATAGGAGAGGTAGGTGAACAGGCCCAGAACGATGGCCAACAGCACCAGGCCAACACTGAGCTTGCGCTTTCCGCGCGGTCCCTTGCCACGTTTGACGGGTTCAGCGCCCATACCGGCTCAATCTAATATCGGATGCTAACACGAAGAGTTTGAGGAGAAAAACACGCCGCACTAAGTTGCCTGGCCCCACGGCAGTCATTAACGAGGCGAATAACGATCCATGGCAGGATCAGTCGTGCGCTTTTCCTAAAGCGCCGGATGGGCGTCCATCTCGACCAACCGCTTCCAGCGCCGGTCAACTTCCTTCTGGATCTCCTCGGTGATTGGGGCGAATTCTTCGCCGGCGAGATGCGCGAAGGCCGAGCCCATGCTCTGGAACAACTCCTTCATGGGCATCTTCTGCCCGGCCTTTTCGGGGTTGTAGTCGAGCCTGGTGACGCCGTGCTCGACCTCGTAGAGCGGGAAGAGACAACTCTTCACCGCTTTGTCCGCGACGCGGAAACCCATCCTGGGGTCGGCGCCCCAGTTGAGCGGGCAGGGGGAGAAGAACCGGCCGAAGACGAAGTTGCCCTCGCGCACCATTTTCTGCGCCTTGCGCGCCTTCATCAGCAGGTCGCGATAGTTGGATTCCGTGGCCTGAAACAGATAAGGCGCGTGCGTGCCGCGCAGAATCTCGACGATGTCCTTGTGGTGCTGGAGCTTGCCTTTCTGCTGCGGACCGAGGTTGGCATTGGTGAACCGTTGGCCGAGCAGGCCGGTGTAACAGAGCTGCCCGCCGGTATTCATGTAGCCCTTGTTGTCGTATTCGAGCACGATCATGGCGTCGTTGCGCAGCGCCGCGCCGATCACCTGGTCCATTCCGATGTCGTCCCCGCCGTCGCCCGTCACCACGATGAAGGTGATTTCCTCGTCGAGTTTCCCTTGCTTGCGGAAGCGTTTGTACATTTCCACGACGCCCGTGGCAGTTGAGGAAGCGTTGTGAAAGAGGTTGTGGAAATAGGGCACGCGGAAACTGGTCGAAGGAAAGCCTGTCGTCACCACCATGCCGCAGCCGGTGTTAAAGAACAGCACCACGTGGCCGTCGATGCCGCGCAGAAACATTTCGAGGTTCGAGAACAGCCCGCAGCCCGGGCACGCCGAGTGCTTGTCAATGCGGTGCGGCATCTCGGCGAGTTCCTTGAGGTCAATCCTTTCCTGGCCCGCGTTGCGCGTGGCTTCGCTGGCCGTGATGGGTTCGACTTTCGGCTCCGGCCGGTATTCCCGGTCACCCGGCCAGGCCTGGTAATACCCCTTCCAGCGCTTTTCATGGTCCGGGACGTTGGGGAAATTGAGCGCCAGGCGGAGAAGATACTCGGCGTCTTCCGGGTAGAAGTTCAGGCCGCCCAGGCCGTAGGTACGGCTCAGGATCAGGTTGTGGTCGCCGGAGCGCTGCAACACCGCGCCGATTTCGTTGGCCAGATAGTTGTTCGCGCCGTACTGGGAGACGCGCTCCGCCACAAGAATCCGGTCCGCGGAAAAAAGGTTCTGCATGATGGCGTCGGCGGGCCAGGGGCGCAGCACGGTAGGCGGGACCAGCTTCACACTCTTCCCTTCATTACGAAGCTTGTCCACCGCCACCTTCGACGCTTCCGCCGCGGAGTTGAGGACGAAGAGCGCCACTTCGCCATCCGGCTCGCCATAGACTTCCAGGAAGCTGTAGCGCCGTCCGCTCAGCCGGGCGTAGTCGTTGAAAATCCCGGGCAGCACCTTCAGGGCTGTCTCCATTTTTTGATCGAGCTGGACCTTAGTGTTGATCAGGTCGTCGTTCATATAGGGACCGAAAGTGTGGGGGTGTTTCACATCCAGAATTGACAGCCGCTTGGGTGGGTCCGGCCCCACGAACTCGCGCACGGCCTGGCGGTCCTTGAAGACCTTGATGCGCCGGTTGGCGTGGCTGGTGTGAAAGCCGTCGTAGGCAATCAGCGCCGGAAGGTTCACTGCCTCGGCGACTTTCAGCGCGATGACGTTCAAGTCGTACACGGCCTGAACGGTGGGCGCGCAGAAGGTGATCCAACCCCAGCCGAGCGTGGCGGCCAGGTCCGAGTGGCCGTTCTTGATGTTGAGCGGAGCGTTGACGTCGCGGGTCGCCAGGTTCAAAACGACGGGGAGGCCTAGTCCCGCCAGCGCAGGTAACTCTTCCGCCTTCAGCAGCAGGCCTTGGGCGGAGGTGACGTCCACTGCGCGGCCGCCCGCTATGGCCATCCCCGCCACGGTCGAGATGGCGGCCAGTTCAGACGTGCCCACGACGAAGCTCAAATCGATTTCGCCCTGGGCATAGGCGCGGTTGACGTACTCTCCGACCTCGGAGGAAGGCGTTATGGGGTAGTACCCCTCCCCGTCGTAACCGATGTCAATGATGGCGTGCGCGGCCGCTTCATTGCCGCTGGAAATGATGGTTTGTTGCTCGATCATCGGTCTTCACCTCGCGTGCATTCGCTCCGTGCTGGTCGTTAGGGAAACAAGAAACTGGAAACTGGAAATTGGAAACCCGAGAATCGAAATCGGGAAGTGAAGTTTTCCAATCCAAAATCCAAAATCGAAAATCCAAAATGCCTTTCCTCTACTCCCTACTCCCGTTCTACCCTATCCCCTGTAACCTGTTCCCTCTTCCCTAAGCCACGGCCAGCTCTGGCTCCGCCAGCGCCTTGCCGCGCTTGGTGGTGGGACAGATCTCGACACACTGCATGCAGCCCTTGCAGTAAACTGCGTTGATGGCCACCATTTTCTTGTCCTTCCAGATAATCGCGCCAGGCTCGGGGCAGGGAACCAGGCAGAGGGCGCAATGCGAGCACAGCTCGGCAGCAAAAACCGGGACGCGTCCCAGCGGCTCAGCGTCGCCATTCGGCGCCGAGATGTTCGTCAGCGCGTTGATGGCGCCACCATTCAGCATGTTCGCGTAACCGATGGGCGAACTCACCCGCGCCGGCTCGAGCAGCGGGTAGTCGAGGTTGGGCTCGAAGCACTCGCTGCGCGCCATGCCCACGGCCATGTCAAACGCCGCCAGGTTGGCGGCTTTCGCCTTCGGCCACTGAGCGGCAATGGCTTCCTTGACGATCTCGGAAGGAAACCCCAACTGGTCACTGAGCACGGCGAGCATCGGCATGTTCATCCGCGACTTGGTTTCGAGAGCGATGCGCGTGGCGTCGAGTGCCAGAATCTTGCCGCTGTGCAGCCGGAGCATTTCGCGGACCTTGGCCGGCGACGTCGTCGTGTTGACCATCACCGTGGCATCGGGCTGCAGCCCGCACACGAGATTCTGTTTGCCGATGAGCTTCTCTCGAAACACGCTCAGCATGTGTGGCCGGCGCGTGGGCCCGCTTTCGCGGACCGGCGTGCCGAACTTGCAAAGGCGGATGGAAACGTCGGTGGGCGTGCCGGTCTTCTCGCTGCCATATCTGGCGTCGTAACCGCCATCGAGGTCAAGCTTCTCAACGGCAATCTTGAAGAGGAGTTTCGCTGCCATGTTGGCGCCATCGCCGCCCAGCGCCGACATGAGGATGTTGGTGAAACCGAGCGCGTCTTGATACGGTAGAGCATATTCAGTCATGGTGGGGACACCTCGCCCGAGTCGAGATGATTCAAAGTCATGGGCGAGCATTCACTCTGCCAAAAGCAAGACGAGCCGGAGCGGGCCGATAGTTGCGAAAATGAACAGCTGAGAAAGGCTCTCGGGACAGCTTGTCAATTTGTCCTGCGAGTACTGATATTCTGTCCTCCGCGTGTGCTTTTTTGCACTGCTTGCCTTTACGCAGATGCATGTTTCTCCGAGCCTTCGTGGACGATGTGGCCCTGGACCACTCCCGATTGCTCTATACGGTCGGGAAGACGAACCTTCCCTAATCAAGGTCAGCCCTAGCGGCTTTCCCGAAAGAAGGGGGGCGGCTGAGTGGCGGACGCATCTCGAAAACTTGCCGTCATAGGCTACTGGGCGAGGTTGAGCTAATCCGCAGGGGGGCAATCAAGCCCAGAGGCTGCCCACAACAAAAATTTTATTATTCGCGGGGATTCTGGTGTACCATCAGGCGGGCTTCTTTTGAATATCCTCCTTTACAATCCGGACAACGGCGTGACGCATAACTTCATGCCCCACCTCTGGATGTTTCTTCTCCAGTCGCTCACGCCTGTCGGTCATCGTGTGTTTCTTGTGGATGGCAATGCGCAGCCGATGGATGAAAAGGAACTTGTCCGTTATGTCCAGGAAAACCACATCGGCTTGGTTGGAATCGGCGCCATGACGCGCATGGTGGCGAGGGCCTACCGGATGGCGGACGCGGTGCGCAAAGTAGGCGTTCCGGTGGTTATGGGAGGTCCGCACGTCACCGAAGTGCCCGATGAGCCGCTGGGCCGCGACGGTGGACCTCGCCATGCGGACGCGATTGCCCTGGGTGAGGCCGATGAAACTTGGCCGCTGATTGTGGCGGATGCGGAACGCGGTTGCTTGAGAGAAGTTTATGCCCCGCTCGATGCCGAGGGCAAGGAACGCAAGCCCTCGCTCGACAATTATCCAGAGATCCCCTGGGACCGCATGGACCTTGCTCAGTTCAACCTGATCAAGCACTTCCCCAAGATGGCGCGACGCATCCTCTCGCAGGTCGGCATGACCTGGCAGACTTTTCACCTCATCCCGATCGAATCGGGCCGTGGGTGCCCTTACGGTTGCGAGTTTTGTACGGTCACCGGATTCTTTGGCGATTCCATCCGCTTCCGCAGCGACGCGAGCGTCGTCAACGAATTATTGATGTTGAAATCCCTGGAGAAACGGCAGAAAGGCAAGATCGCGGTTTTCTTCATCGACGACAACTTCGCCATCAATCCGAAGCGGACCAAGTCACTCCTGCGGGAGATCATTGCCCGCGATGCCCAGGTCCCCTGGGTGGCGCAGATCAGCATGAATTTGCTCCGGGATGAGGAACTGGTTTCTCTGATCGCCCAAAGCGGCGGCAAGTGGATCTTCATGGGGCTGGAGTCAATTGATTCCGAGAACCTGAAGAGCGTCAGCAAGGGATTCAACAAGCCGGATGAATACGCGTCCGTGCTGGAACGCCTGGCAAGACACGGCCTTTATGCCATTACCTCCTTCATTTTCGGGATGGATGGCGACGTCCCGGGTGTGGCCCAGCGCACCTTGGAAGTGATCCGTTCCTGGCCACCGGGCCTGCCCGTGTTTGGTCAATTGACCCCTTACCCGGCGACTCCACTCTACGATCGGCTGGCTTCAGCCGGTCGGCTTACGCGACCCAAACACTGGCTGGAGTTCAAACCTTTCGTAATGGCCTACACGCCGCTGAAGCTCTCCATCGAGCAAGTGAAGTCGGAGTTGGACCAAGCCTGGAAGTCTTCCTACGATCCACCCACTACCGCCTCCGCCATCGAGTGGCTGGAGGAGAAATCCCTCCCGGATCGGATTCTTCACTTGCTTGCCCGGCTGGCGTTCCGGGGAATCTATTTCCCCCAGATGAAAAAGCGGGACTGGGCGCGGGTTCTCTTCCAGAATCGCAGCCCGATCCTGCATCTGGTCATTCAGGCACTGCAAACGCGATTCGCCTCCCGGTCGAAGAGCTCGAAGAACGGCCGGCAAGGGTCGGCCGATCCGGCCCCCCCACTAAACCCCACCGCGACCCGGCTGGGGGAAGCTACACCGCCCGCCTGAGTTCTCCCCCTGAGCCGATTCCCTCCGCTAAGCTGCGCGCCAGAATCTGCGAGATGCTGTTGCCATGCGGAGATCCGGAGATCTGATGCATCCAGGCGGGGCTTGGCGCGCGTGCCGCGCCCTGAATATGCCCACTCTCGACGCCTGGTTGCGGACAGCCTAGCCGCCTGAGACGATAGGTGCGTGTACGGGCACGGGGCGGTTCTCGCGCGCCGAGCGGTAGATGGCCTGCATGACGACGACGTCGCGCAATCCCTCAAGGCCGTCCGGTTCCGGGTCGCGCCCGAGGCGGATGGCATCGGCGAAGGCGTCGAGTTCCAGCGCGAATTCGTCCATGGGCCGGAACTCTTTCTGAAACCATCGCCCATTGATTTCGCCAAAGAGGTGGCGCCGCTCGTTGTAGGGATAAGCGGGGTCAAGCGCTGCCCAGCCTTTCTCGCCATGCACGTGCAGGAAGGACCCCTTGGCGGCGCCAAAACTGGAGCTGGCCTGCAGCACGATCCCGGCGGGGAATTTCAACTGGAAGGCGATGTTCTCCTCCACCTCACTGAAGCGCGCCGGGTCGAAGCTCCAAGCGTAGGCCGAGGCTTCAATCGGTTCGCGGTCGAGCAGCCACCGGACCGTGTTCACACAATAAACACCGACATCCACGAGCGACCCGCCGCCGGCTTGCGCGCGGCTGAGTTGCCATGCCGGCGTTTTAGACCCGGGTGGAAGATTGATGGTAAACGCCGAGTGGAGGATCTTCAGCCGGCCGAGCTTGCCACTCTTGACCAGCTTCTTGAGCGCCAGGCTGGCTGGCTCGAAGTATTTGCGGTAGGCGATCATCAGCCGGACGCCATTGGTGCGGCAGGCCTCGATCATGCGCTGGCATTCCTCGACGGTATTTGCCATCGGCTTCTCGCACAAGACGTGTTTGCGCGCCGCCGCGGTGCGAATCGTGTATTCGGCATGGCCGCCGTTGTGGTTGGCAATGAAAACCGCCTGCACGTGAGGATGGTTCAGGCAAAGGGCGTAGTCGTCGTAGGTGTAGTAATCGCTGGCTCCGAACTTCGCCGCCAGCCGCTTGGCTTTCTTCTCGTCGCCGCTCACCACCGCGACCAGCTTCGCCTTCCTGCTGTGCCGGAAGGCCGGCAAAATCGCGTCCTGAGCGATGCGCCCCAAACCTACAACCGCAAAGCCAATTCGTTTTGATGCCATGGATGATCCCCTTCCGGCAAGACGGCGCGGTTGCTCCGCTGCCTGTGGGCATTATCAGCCCGCCGTCAAGCCGGAGGCCAGGAAGGATTGCGGTGCCCGCAGTAGACGGTAGGTAGTAGGTGGTAGGTGGGAAAGGACCGAGTCCCGCACCCCGAACCACGAATCCCGAGCTACACTACGCGGCGGTGGCGACGGCCTTGGGCTGATAAACGCAGCAGGGTTCCTCGGCGAGAGGGTCGCCGGTAAGGGCGAAGGCGCGGGCGCGCGAGCCGCCGCAGATTTCGCGGAACTCGCAGATGCCACATTTGCCTTCGAGGAGTGAAGTGTCGCGCAGGTCGCGAAACAGCGGGGAGTGACGGTAGATGTCCGCGAGTGACTGCCGGCGGATATTGCCCACCGCCAGCGGCAGGAACCCGCTGGGGAAAACGTCTCCGAGGTGGGAGACGAAGACGAACCCTTTGGCGTCGTTGATGCCGCGCGGGGCGCGTCCGATGCCGTCTTCGGTCTTCTTTCCAAACGGCAGCCAGGAGAGCCCCCGCCGTCGCTCCCGGGCTTGGGCTTGCGCCACATAGCGACGATAGTGCTGGGCTTCAGTGGTTTTAATATCAAACTTGACGCGGCGCGAAGTCTGGTAGAGTTTCGCGAAAACTTCTTCCGCCTCTTTGCCGGAGATCAGGTCTTCGGCTTGCCCGCGCCCGGTGGGCACGAGGAAGAAAGCGCTCCACAAGACGATATCGAGGGATTCGAGCAGGCGGACCATGGGGTCGAAATCCTCGAGGTTGCGCCGAGTGATGGTGGTGTTGATCTGCACGGGCAGGCCCAGCTCGCGCGCCCAGCGGACGGCCTGAAGGGTCAAGTCGTAGGAGCCCGGGATGCCGCGGAAGGCGTCGTGGATCTCCGCCGTCGAGCCGTCCAGGCTGACGGCCAGGCGCGCCAGACCGCACGACTGCAGTTCCGCGATGGCCGCCTGTGTCAGCAGCGGCGTGGCGCTGGGCGTGAGCGACGTCCGGACGCCCCGCATCGCGGCGTATTCCACCAAACTATAGATATCCGGCCGCTTCAGCGGGTCCCCGCCGCTCAGGACAAACACCGGGACGTGCAGGTCGGCCACCTGGTCGATCAACTGCTCGCCTTCGGTAGTCGTAAGCTCCAGCGGGTGACGGAGCGGCTTGGCGCACGCTCGGCAGTGGACGCAGGCCAAGTCGCAAGCCTGCGTCATTTCCCAGATCACGATAAAAGGCCGTTCACTGTAGTTCATCTTCGCACCCGCCTGAGCCAAATGACCCTCGTAATCAGTCATCATGACTGATATCAGCACGCTAACTGCCGATTCTCATTGGAGCACGACCGTCAGATCGTCCCGAGGACTAAAGTCACACCGAACTAACTGAATTATCGTGACTTAAGTCATCTAGGCTCGCCGGGCGGAGAGCTACGGTAGAGGTGTGAGATGAGAAGAATTCAACTGCGTGTTCTGACATAAAGACTTAGTGCAAGGAGCCAATCCAATGCAAGAAATCAACAAGCTGACCAGCGTGGCGGACATCGTCAAACGGTGCCCGACGGCGCGCCGCGTCTTCGACAAATATGGCCTTAAGGGTTGCGGCGGCGAACACGGCCCGACCGAGCCGCTGGCGTTTTTTGCGGCGGTCCACAAAGTGGACATTGATAGGCTCGTGGATGAACTGAACGCCGAAATCAGGAAGCCTTCGGCGGAAACGTACGTCTACCTGGAAACTCTCGGTGACACCATTTACCGGCGCTTCTTCAAGGCGGGGATTGCGGTGGTGCTTTCGGTCGGCTGCCTGTGGGGGGCGCTCAACCTTTTCGAAATCGCGCTGCGCCAGAACTTCCTGCAACTCCACCTGGTGCCGTCCATCCATGCCCACGCCCATGCCATGATTTTCGGCTGGGTGGGATTGTTTGTGATGGGTTTCGCGTACCAGTCGTTTCCGCGTTTCAAATTCACCACGCTCTGGCGGCCGGACCTGGCGAACCTGACGTTTGTCCTGATGCTCATTGGAATCGCGGCGCGCATCGGCGCGGAACTGCTTCAGCCCATGCCGGTGGGATTCGGGCTGGGGATTCTTTCCGCGGCGGCGGAAGTGGCGGCGGTGGTGATGTTCCTCACCATGATCGTCAAG
>Ga0315284_10003788_pt1 | contig 21478 bp, 14 predicted proteins | sample YL17G09_16_MG_FD_203696 | JGI IMG/M metagenome (GOLD analysis project Ga0315284, IMG submission 203696) | Sediment microbial communities from Yellowstone Lake, YNP, Wyoming, USA - YL17G09_16 | ecosystem: Environmental > Aquatic > Freshwater > Lake > Sediment | place: USA: Wyoming | collected...
CCGCTGAATCACGTACGTCACCGCCGAGGTCCCCAGCGGATGCACCGCCCACAACACCGCCGAAACGCACGCCAAGACCGCCGCCCCGCCCGCGCCCCAACCGGCCGACAACAACGCGCGGCGAACGATCGCCGAGATCAACAACGCGCAAACCAGGTGCACCAATAAATTGAAGGCGTGATACCCACCCACCTCCAGCTCCCCCAGGGCGTAATTGACCGCCACCGTCAACGCCACCACCGGACGACCCGCCAAAGTCTGGCCGGTGGGTTGGCGGAAGAAAAGTTCCCCCCAATCCAATGGTCGGCGGATCAGGGGATTCTCGAGAATGGCCGCCTTGTCATCGAATACGAATTGGCCGGGGAAGCTGTTGGCGTACGCCGCCAGGGCGGCCAAGACCAACACCCCGGCCGACAGATATGCCCAGGCGGGATGTCCCGCGCCCTGTTCATGTGCCTGGGGAAATTCCTCGCCCGCCGATTTCCCATGCCCTTGCTTAAAGCGTCCCTTCACTTGGCGAATACCTCGGCTACCTGGTCCACGCCCGGGGCCTGTCGGTCATGGACCCGGTTTGGGGGCAGGTGGTTTGGGCGCCTTGACAACGGGCTTCGTGATGCCGGCGGCCTCGCGGTACGGCCGATAGACCAGCATGTCGTAGTAGTCGCTGACGGCGGTGCCTGGCGGGCAGATGGCGTCGATCCTTCGATAGTCCTCCTCGCTGAAGCGGACCTCCAGGGCCTTGAGTGACGAAAGCAGGTGCTCCATCGTCCTGGGACCGGTGATCGGTGAGGTAATGCCCGGTTGGCGCATCACCCACGCCAGGGCAAGCTCGGCCAAGGCCACACCTTTCTCGGCGGCCAGGGGCCGCAGCGTATCGACTGCGTTCATCGCCGCGGGGCTGAGGCGATGATCCAGCTTGTCGTAACGGCTGTCGGGAGGCTGCTCGCCTTGGCGCACATACTTGCCGCTGAGGATTCCCGCGGCGATGGGGCCATAGGCCATGATCCCCACGCCGAACCGCTGGCAGGTGTGGACCAGCTCGTTTTCGATTCGCCGGTCCAGGAGGTTGTAGGGCGGCTGTTCGCTGACGAAGTACGTCCAACCGTACCGTTGGCAGGTCATGATGGCCTCGACCAGGTAGGCGGGGGCGAACTTCGAGCAGCCGGTGTAGATCACCTTGCCCGCGCGGACCAGGTCGTCCAGCGTCCGAAGGGACTCCTCCAGGGGGGTGGAGAAATCCATGTAGTGAAGCTGGTAGAGATCGATATGGTCGGTCTGAAGCCGCCGCAGGCTCGCCTCGACCTGCTTGGCGATGTGGTAGCGGTGGCTGCCGCGGTCATTGACGCCCGGACCCATGCCGGTGGTCACCTTGGTGGCCAGGACGACCTTGTCTCGCCGCCCCCCTTCCGCCAGCGCCTTTCCGACGATGGTCTCCGAGGTCCCGCGGCCATACGAGTTGGACGTGTCGATGAAATTGATGCCCTCGTCAATGGCACGGTGGATAATCGCGATGGCGTCGGCCTCGCCGGTGGCATCCCCGAAGTTCATGCAGCCCAGGCATAGCGCGGAGACCTTCACACCGCTGCGGCCGAGTTTCCTGTATTCCATGGACACGCTTGACATGGTTCATCCGCCTTCGCGAAAAACCCCATTGGGGTTCAATGAGCTTATCGGTCACCGCCGCCGCGCGAGGTTATCCTGCCCCACGAGGCGCCGCAAGGCCAAATGCCGTTGCATTTTCCGACCACGGTGAGGATAATCCCGACTTGGCATGGCGTACCGCTGTCCATCCTCCGCCGCACCCCGCCAGGGGAACTCCGGCAACGGCAGCAGTCGCGGTCTTGGAACTCCAAAGGAAGGCTCGAAATGAAACGAAGCATGGTGATGATGGACGGCAACGAAGCCGTCGCGCACGTGGCACACCGGATCAACGAAGTCATCGCGATCTACCCGATCACGCCCTCCAGCCCGATGGGCGAGCACAGCGATGATTTCAGCGCCGTCGGGCATCGCAACATCTGGGGCACCGTTCCCCTGGTGGTGGAGCTTCAGTCCGAGGGCGGCGCCGCGGCGGCCGTCCACGGGGCGCTCCAGAGCGGCTCGCTGACCACGACTTTCACCGCCAGCCAGGGCCTGCTGCTGATGATCCCCAGCATGTACAAGATCGCCGGGGAACTGACCAGCACCTGTTTCCACGTGACGGCCCGATCCCTGGCCTGCCAGGCGCTGAGCATCTTTGGGGACCACAGCGACGTGATGGCCGTGCGCCAGACGGGCTTCGCGCTGATCGCCAGCAACTCCGTGCAGGAGGCCGCCGACCTGGCGGCCATCGCCTCGGCGGCGACGCTGGAATCCCGCGTGCCGTTCCTGCACTTCTTCGACGGGTTCCGCACCAGCCACGAGGTAGCCAAGGTGGAGGAACTGACCGACGATGACCTGCGGGCCATGATCGACGACGAACTGGTCAGATCGCACCGCATGCGCGGCATGAGCCCCGACCGGCCGGTCATCCGAGGCACCAGCCAGAACCCCGACGTGTATTTCCAGGGCCGCGAGACGGTCAACAACTACTACCGCGACTGCCCGGCGATCGTGCAGAAGCAGATGGACAAGTTCGCCAAGCTCACCGGCAGGCAGTACCGCCTGTTCGACTACGTCGGCGCACCCGACGCCCAGCGAGTCATCGTCCTGATGGGCAGCGGCGCCGAGGCCGCCCACGAGACAGTGGACCTCCTGGTCGCCAAGGGCGAAAAGGTCGGCATCGTCAAGGTCCGCCTGTACCGCCCCTTCGACGTGCAGGCCTTCGTCGCCGCCCTGCCGGGAAGCGTGAAGTCCATCGCCGTCCTGGACCGCACCAAGGAGCCCGGCGCCGGCGAGCCGTTGTACCTCGACTGCGTCAACGCCCTGGCCGAGACAGGACGCAACGGCGTCAAGGTCGTCGGTGGGCGTTACGGGCTTTCCAGCAAGGAATTCACCCCGGCGATGGTCAAGGCCGTCTTCGACGAACTAGCCAAGCCCGCCCCACGAAACCACTTCACCGTCGGCATCCGCGACGACGTGTCGGGCACGAGCCTGGACTACGACGCCTCCTGGAGTACCGAGCCGTCCGACGTGGTGCGGGCGATGTTCTACGGGCTGGGCAGCGACGGCACGGTGGGCGCCAACAAGAACTCCATCAAGATCATCGGCGAGGAGACGCCCAACTTCGCCCAGGGCTACTTCGTCTACGACTCCAAGAAGGCCGGGGCCATCACCGTCAGCCACCTGCGATTCGGCCCCCGGCCGATCCACTCGACCTACCTGATCAACCACGCCAACTTCGTCGCCTGCCATACCTTCTCCTTCCTGGAGCGGTATGACATGCTCGCCGACGCTATCGACGGCGCCACCTTTCTGCTCAACGCCCCCTGCAAGACCGAGGAGGTCTGGGACAAGCTGCCCCGACCCGTCCAGCAGCAGATCATCGACAAAAAACTAAAGTTCTACGCCATCAACGCCTACGAGGTGGCCAAGGCCACGGGCATGGGCGGGCGCATCAACACGATCATGCAGACCTGCTTCTTCTACCTCTCGGGCATCCTGCCGCAAGACGAGGCGATCAAGGCCATCAAGGACGCCATCAAGAAGACCTACGGCGCCAAGGGCGACCAGATCGTGCAGCAGAACTACAAGGCCGTCGATCAGGCGGTGGCCAACCTCCACCAGATCCAGGTTCCGGCCAAGGCCTCCAGTTCGATCGAAAAGCCCCCCGTGGTCCCCCCGCAGGCGCCGGAGTTCGTCCAGAAGGTCACGGCCGTCATCATGGCGGGGCGCGGTGACGAACTGCCCGTCAGCGCCATGCCCGCCGACGGCACCTGGCCGACGGCGACCACCCAGTGGGAGAAGCGCAACATCGCCATGGAAATCCCCATCTGGGATCCGGAAGTGTGCATCCAGTGTGGCAAGTGCTCCATCGCCTGCCCACACGCTTCCATCCGAACAAAGGCATACGACGCGGCGTTGCTGGCCAAGGCCCCCGCGGGCTTCCGCAGCGCCGATGCCAAGGGCAAGGAATTCGAGGGTCTCAAGTGGACCGTGCAGGTCGCCCCGGAGGATTGCACCGGTTGCGGCGCCTGCGTGAATGTCTGTCCGGCCAAGAACAAGACCGACCCGTCCCGCAAGGCGATCAACATGGCCTTCCAGCCGCCGCTGCGCCAGACGGAACGTGCCAACTACGAGTTTTTCCTATTGATCCCGGATTTCGATCGTGCCAAGCTCAAGACCAACACGGTCAAGGGCAGCCAGCTCTGCCGGCCTTTGTTTGAGTACTCCGGCGCCTGCGCCGGTTGCGGCGAGACGCCCTACGTCAAGTTGCTGACGCAACTGTTCGGCGACCGTGCGATCCTGGGCAACGCCACCGGATGCTCCAGCATCTACGGCGGAAACCTGCCCACCACGCCCTACTGCGTCAACGCCGACGGGCGGGGACCGGCATGGAACAACTCGCTGTTCGAGGACGCCGCGGAATTTTCCTTCGGCTTCCGCCTGACCATCGACAAGCAAAGCGAGTTCGCCCGCGAACTGGTGGGCGAGTTGAAGGATCGCATCGGCGGCGAGTTGGCCGAGGGCATCCTCTCAGCCGATCAGAACAGCGAGTCGGGCATCGCCGAGCAGCGGAACCGCGTGGCCGCGCTGAAGGCCAAGCTGGCGACGATGAAAGATGCTCGCGCGGCGCTGCTGGCGAGCGTGGCGGACTTCCTGGTGGCCAAGAGCGTCTGGGCCGTCGGCGGCGACGGGTGGGCCTACGACATTGGTTACGGCGGGCTGGACCACGTCCTGGCCAGCGGAAGGAATATCAACGTCCTGGTGCTGGACACGCAGGTGTATTCCAACACCGGCGGGCAGTGCTCCAAGGCCACCCCTCGGGCGGCGGTCGCCAAGTTCGCCGCCGCCGGAAAGAACGTCCCCAAGAAGGACCTGGGCATGATCGCCATGAGCTATGGCACGATCTACGTCGCCCAGGTGGCCATGGGGGCTTCCGACGCCCAGTGCGTCCGGGCCTTCGCAGAGGCCGAGAGTTACCCCGGCCCCAGCATCATCATCGCCTACAGCCACTGCATCGCCCACGGCATCGACATGACCACGGGCTTCGAGCGTCAAAAGGCCGCCGTGGCCAGCGGCGCCTGGCCGCTGTATCGCTACGATCCCCGGCTGACCGACCAGGGGAAAAACCCCCTGCAACTGGACTCCAAGGAGCCGACGATTTCCTTCGAGGAGTACGCCTACGCCGAGACGCGATACAAGATGCTCACCAAGTCCGACCCGGCCGCCGCCAAGCGGCTGGTCGGCCTGGCGCAGAAGGACGTCACCACCCGCTGGCACCTCTACCAGCAGATGGCGGCAATGCAGCCCAACAACAAGGCCTGACGAAACACCGTCTGGAAACGTAAACCCGGAACTCGCAGCCCCCAACAGGGGCTATGGGTTCCGGATTGTGCTTTCCATTTTCCCCGCGACGGATTCCGGATTTCTTGTTCCCGGTTCTGTTTATCTTGTTCGTGTGGGTTCGCGGCTAAAAGGCCGGTTGTTTCCAAATCTTTACATAAGCCGCGAACATCGCGAACGTCGCGAACTTTCTACCGTGTTCCGTGTTCCAGGTTCCGATTCTCTCAATAGTTGGCCATCACGTTATCGGCGACTTCCTGGCTGATGGCCCCCTCGGCCAGGAGGCTCTTGATGGACTGCTCCATGGTCAACATGCCGTAGCGTGACCCGGTGGCGATGATGTTTCGCAGGAAGAAGGCCCCGCGGCCCCGGATGATGTTCTTTGCCGCGTCGGTGGCGATGAGCACCTCCATCGCCACTCGCTTGCCCCCCCGCGGGCAGGGAAGCAGTTCCTGGTGGATGACCCCCTGCAAGGCCCCGGCCAGCATGTAGCGGAGGTGGTTTTCCTCCTCCGGAGGGGCGTAGCTCAGCAGTCGCTCGATCATCTTGTCGATGGAGATGATGTGCAGGGTGGACATCACCAGCACGCCCGTCTCGGCGGCCGTCAGGGCGATGCGGATGGTCTCCAGGTCGCGCATCTCGCCAATGGCGATGACGTCGGGGTCCTGTCGCAGCGCCGCCCGCAGGCCCGCGTGGAAGGATTGCGTGTCGCGCCCCACCTCGCGCTGGCGGACGATGCCCATCTTGTTGGCGTGCACCGTCTCGATGGGGTCCTCAATGGTGACGATGTGCTTGCGATGTGTGGAGTTGATCTCGTTGATCATCGCCGACATCGTGGTGGTCTTGCCCTGACTGGTCGCCCCGGTGATCAGGATCAGCCCCTTGGTCAGGCCCGCCAGGTAGCTGACGACGGGGGGCAGCTTCAACTCCTCGATGCTCTTGGGTTCCTCCGGCAGGATGCGGATGACCGCCCCGACCGCCCCATCGTTGTAGGAGATGTTCACGCGGTAGCGCCCGTTCTCGTCGCCGTACATGAGGTCGAAGTCCAGCCGCTGCTGGAAGAGGTGCTGCTGCTCGGGGTTGAGCAATTGAAAGACCAACTGTTCCGTCATGGCGGGGGTGAGCTTGGTCTTGGTGGCCGGCAGCAACTCCCGACCGACGCGGTACAGCACCGGAGCGCCGGAGATGACATGCACGTCCGTGGCCTTGCGGGCCTTGGCGTTGGCGATCAACTGTCCGATCTGCGTGGCTTCCATATCGGCTCCCCTGGAGGCTTTGTTTGGCCGCGTTATTGGTCCAGCCGCTCCGGCGGCCTGCGATGCACAGCAGCATAAATCGGCACCCGGCCGCAAACAAGGGCGTGCTCTCTGCGCCGGCAGTTCCAAGGCCGTCTTCGCCACCCACCACCGCGGTCAGGGCATTTGCAGCCAGTCCTGCCTCTCCTGCCTCTTGACGCTTCGGGATTCGCCAAAGTCGGCGATGAGATGGCCGATCTGGTTGTCCTTCAGCGACCAGAGGCGGTGGCGGAACTCCGGCATGTCGATATCGGCCCGCAGCGTCCGAACATGACCGACGGGCCTGGTGGCGGCGATACGGTCGATCTGGGGAATATTGGCGACGACTTCCGGATCGGCTGTAGGCGAGGTGTAGACTTCAAAGCCCAGGAGGGGGGCGTTCCAGGTCTCCATGTTGTACGCCCAGACGCCCAGGACCTGCACGAACACCGACCAGGCTAGCAGGATCAGAAACGCTGCCAGCGCGGCCTTGCGGCGGCGGATCCACTCAATGACCGGAATGAGCATGACGGCCAGCAGAGGCATGGTGTCCACGATCGGGCGATATCCAAAGCACCACCCGCCCCACCAGTCGAACCACTTGAAGGCGATCAGCATCAGGCCCAGAACCGCCACCGTCAGAACCAACAGCGGTGTGAAGCCCCCCCGCCGCCGCCAGGCCGCCACGGCCCCGGCGAAGGCGAAGGCCACCCACGGGGAGAACACCAGCAGTCCGCGCGACGGGCTGAACAGCAGCCCGGCGGCCCCTTCGGCCAGCGGCGTCTGCCAGACGGCCGGCGATCCGGTTTTCTGTTCGGCGACGACCTTTCCGGCCTGGCCCTGACCGCTGATTAGCGGCGAGCCGAGATAGTAGGCGTTGTAGGCCCCCAGCGCCAGCCCCAACGGCAGCGCCGCCAGGACGTAAGGCAACACCAGCCGGCGCGCGGAGATCAGCAGATACGCCCCCGCCGCGGCCACCACGATCGCGCTAGTGGGACGGCAGACCACCGCGGCTGAATACGCCAAGCCGCACCAGACGGCATCCCTCCATCGCCCCGCTGGTCCCAGTCGAACCAGGAACAGTGTCCCCATCGCCAGGAAGAACTCATTGGGACCGTGCTGCCAGAGCGTCTGGGAACTAATGCTCCAGACGCAGGTTCCCAGGCCGTACGCCACGGCAGCCAGCAAAGCGCCAATAGTGGAAGTGAACCTCGCCACCGTCAGGAAAACCATCGCCGCCGAGGCGGCGACCATGGCCGCGGCGACGAACTTGCCCGCCTGGCTCATGGCCTCCAGATCGTCACCCAAATTGCCCTTGAGCAGGTCCAGCACCGCGTAGACCGGCAGGGCCGCCAAGGCCGCGCCAGGCCCGAACGTGTTGACGTAAAGCGTCTTGCCGGTTTCGGGGGCCATCCGTTTGGAGGGCACGATGTAGTATCGGGGATTGGGTTCGCTCAGCAGGCCTTCGCGGCGCAGCTCGGCGGGGGGGCGGCCTTGGAGGGTCTCCTCCCAGCGGCGGAACTGGTACATCACCGGTCCGTCGGGCGTCTCCAGGCGCCAGACGAACATGAAGGGCATCCGCTCGGGCGTGAAGGTCAGGCGGCCTTCTTTGAGCAGTTCCATCGCCAGGTACATATTGGGCTTGGCGTCGTTGCTCATCTGGAAGTCGCCGTCGATGTGATAGATGCCCAGCAAGGCCACGAAAAGGGCCAGCGCGACGGCCCGGTTGCCACGGTACAGCCGTGCGGGCGGCGAGGTGGGAGCCTTCCCGCGAGGTTCGGCCGGCCTGGTGTCGGCCTTGCGGCGGTCGTTTGTCGGCGGCGAAAGGCGGTTCATGTCACATCTGCTCGATGGTCTCGATACCCAGCAGGTCCAGGCCCGTGCGGATCGTCCGCGCGGTCAACTCACAGAGGCGCAGGCGGCTGGAACGGAGCGGTTCTTCGGACTGGAGCACCGGGCAGTTCTCATAGAAGCCCATGAACTTTCCGGCCAGGTCGTAGAGATAGGCGCACAGGACATTCGGCAGGCAGTCGGCCGCCACGACGGCCAGCGCCTCGGGGAACTGCGCCAGCTTCAGCGCCAAGGCCCGCTCGGCCGGGTCGGCCAGGACGATCTCTCCGGCGCTTTCTTGACCGGCCAGGCCGCCCTTGCGGAAGATGCTGCGGATCCGCGCGTAGGCGTACTGCATGTACGGGGCGGTGTTGCCATCCAGCGAGAGCATCTTGTCCCAGGAGAAGACATAATCGCTGGCGCGGTTCTGGGACAAGTCGGCGTACTTGACGGCGCCGATGCCCACGGCGCGGGCGATATCCCGGCGCTGTTCCTCGGGCAATTCGGGGTTCTTCTCGCTGACCATGGCGAAGGCCCGTTGCTCGGCTTCATCCAGCAGGGCCATCAGCTTGACCGTGTCGCCCTCGCGGGTCTTGAATGGCCTGCCGCCCGCGCCCATCATTGTCCCGAAGGCCACGTGCTCCAGCGAGACCGCCGCCGGGGCGAACCCCGCCTCCTTCGCGACGGCGAAGACCTGCTGGAAGTGCAGCGACTGGCGCGAGTCGGTGACGTAAAGAATCCGGTCGGCCTTGAGCGTCCCGACGCGATAGCGGATCGCCGCCAGATCCGTGGTGGCGTAGAGATAACCCTCATCGGACTTTTGCACGATCAGCGGCAGCGGCTCGCCGTCCTTGCCCGCAAACTGCGGCAGAAAGACGCATTGCGCGCCTTGGGATTCCTGAAGCAGGCCCTTTTCTTCTAGGGCCTTAATCACATTCGGAAGATCGTCGTTGTACGCGCTTTCACCGCGGATGTCTTGTGAACTAAGCTTTACCGTGAGCCTTTTATAAACTCGTTTCGCATGTTCGAGTGATTGATCGAGAATAAAAGACCAGATGGCTTGGGTACGCCTATCTCCCGACTGAAGCTTCACTACATATTCCCTGGCCTTGTTTTTGAAAGGCTCGCTGGCATCGTAGCTCTGCTTGGCTTGCCGGTAGAAATCTTCCATGTCAGAAATCTGGGAGGATACAACGAGGAATTCGAGACCAGGAACAGATGTCGCCACATTTCCTAACGTAACACTTGGTCTAGATACTTCTTCCATGTAAGCAATCAGCATCCCGAATTGCGTCCCCCAGTCGCCGACGTGGTTCTGTCGTATGACGGCGTGGCCGAGGAATTTCAGCACGCGGGCCAGGGCGTCGCCGATGATGGTGCTTCGGAGGTGGCCGACGTGCATCTCCTTGGCCAGATTCGGCCCGGAGTAATCGACCACGACTGTTTGCGGATTGGCGGGCTTGTCGGCGCCCAGGTCGTCTGAAGTCAACATGGAAGACAGGCGATCGGCCAGCCAATTTTCTTTCAACGTAATGTTGATAAAACCGGCGCCGGCGACTTCGACCCGCTCGGCCAGGTCGGAAAGATCGACAGCGGCGACGACCCGCTCGGCCAGTTGACGGGGGTTGGTCTTGAGGGCCTTGGCGACCGGCATCACGCCGTTGGCCTGGTAGTCGCCGAATCCGGCCTGGGCGGCCTGGGCGACCATCGCGGGCGAGCCGTCCGGTGCGCCACAGGCGGCCAGGGCGGCGGAGAGACGCTTTTCAAGCTCTGCCTTAAGGTTCATGGGATCGCCGGATCGCGTCGCGAGGAATCCATTCGCCGGGTCATTCTCGTCCCGCCGGGCGCATCGGCCTAGCCCTCGCCGGGCGGCGCCAGCGGGGGCGGGGCGCTTCGCCCCAGATCAGTTCCAGGTCGTAGTACCGCCGGCGAGCCTGGTCGAAAATGTGCACCACCACGTCGACGAAGTCCAGCACGATCCACTGCGCCGATTCCTTGCCCGCCACGTGCCAGACGTTCTGACCAATCTGGCGGGCCTGGTGGCAGATGTCGTCGGCCACCGTCCGCATCTGGCGGTTGGAACTGCCCGTGGCGATGACGAAGTACTGCGTCACCTGGCTGATGCCCCGCAGGTCCAGGATGACAATGTCCTCGGCGTTGTCCTCGTGGGCGATCCTGGCGGCCAGGGTCGCCAGTTGCCTGGTTTCATCTTTTTTTTTCGTCACGCGCCTGGCCAATAAACAAACCTCCGTTAATGCAGTCCCAACCATCCGCCGACGATGGGGGCGTATTTCACCACCAGCCCGGCGAAGACCACCGACACCATGCTCATCAGTTTGATGAGGATATTCAAGCATGGACCGGCGGTATCTTTGTAGGGGTCCCCCACCGTGTCGCCCACGACGGCGGACTTGTGGCTGGGCGAACCCTTTCCGCCGTGCCGGCCGCTTTCGATGTATTTCTTGGCGTTGTCCCAGGCGCCGCCGGCGTTGGCCATGTAGACGGCCATCGCGAACCCGCAGGCCATTGCCCCCGCCAGCAGGCCCATCACGCCCGCGACATCCAGCAGCAGTCCCGCCGCCACGGGAACAGCCAGCGCCAGCAGCGACGGAAAGACCATTGCCCGCTGCGCCCCGGCGGTGGCGATCTCCACGCAACGGGCATGATCCGGTTGGTCCGTCCCGGCCATGATGCCCGGAAGCTCCCTGAACTGGCGGCGGACCTCCTGGACCATCGCGTGGGCTACCTGTCCAACCGCCTTCAAGGCCAAGGAACTGAACAGGAACACCATCAGCACGCCCAGCATCATGCCGCAGAGAACCTTGGGATTCATCAGCGTGACGTTGTAGAAGGTCATGTATTGCGCCAGCGTGGCGTCGCGCGCGCTGACCAGTTCGATCCGGGTCGCCGTGCCCGAGGCATTGGTGATGACGGCGCGGCGGAGGTGGTTTTCGTCAGGCTCATCCAGGCGAACACCGCTTAAGGGTCCAGGTTTCATGCCCGCCAGAGGCGAGGGCATGGCCAGGGCCAACAGGCCGTGGAAGTCCTCCGCGGCGGTTCCGGCAGACAGCTTGGCTGCGAACTTGCCGCCGCCCAGGTAGAACAACTCGCCTATCGCCGCGCGCGCATCGAGCGAGGCGGCGGGGATGGCCTGGACGATCTGCGTCCGGGCCTGGCGGTTAATCCCCACGCGAACCTCATCGACGTACGCCGCCAACAGCGCCAGCGCCGTCAGCGCGGCGGAGGCGATGGCGAAGCCCTTGCCCGTCGCGGCCGTCGTGTTGCCCAGGGCGTCCAGGACGTCCGTACGTTGGCGGACCTCTTGCGACTGATGGGTCATTTCGGCGTTGCCGCCGGCGTTGTCGGCGATGGGACCGTAGGCGTCGGTGGCCAGGGTGATCCCCAGCGTCGCCAGCATCCCCACCGAGGCGATGGAGATGCCGTAGAGGCCCATCGACGCCTGGGCGAATCCACCGGCCAGCGCATAGGCCAGCAGCACCGCCGCCGCCACGGTCAAAATCGCCAGCCAGGTGCTTTTCATCCCCTCGGCCAGTCCGCTGATGATCACGGTGGCCGGACCGGTGAGGCTTTGGCGGGCGATCTCCCGGGTCGGGGCGTAGGCGTAGCTGGTGTAGTACTCGGCGCCCTTGCCGATGACGATGCCCGCCACCATCCCCACGACGATCGCGCCCCAGACGCCCATCCACGAGACGCCCGGAATGCCCCCCAGCAGGTGTCGGCAGATCAGCCAGGCCGCCACGATGATCAGCAGGCTCGATGCGTTAATCCCCCGGTTCAGCGCGGACATCAGGCCCTTGACCGACGCATCTTGCCTGGCCCTCACCAGCAGGACGCCCAGGACGCTGAAGACCGCCCCGACCCCGGCCAGGACCATCGGCGCGGCCACCAACCGAGCCTGGGCATCAAGGAGAGTCGCGCCTGTCGGAACGCTCAACGCGGCCGCGGCGCCCAGCACGGCTGTGGAGAGGATCGAGCCGCAATAGCTCTCGTAGAGGTCGGCGCCCATTCCGGCAACATCGCCGACGTTGTCACCGACGTTATCGGCGATGACGGCGGGGTTGCGCGGATCGTCTTCGGGGATGCCCGCCTCCACCTTGCCCACCAGGTCCGCCCCCACGTCGGCGGCCTTGGTGAAGATGCCCCCGCCCAACCGCGCGAACAGCGCCTGGGAACTGGCTCCCATGCCGAAGGTAAGCATCACCACCGTCACCTCGGTGAGGCTCATGGGATATCCCATCGCCGGGGCAAGCTTCGTGAGGATCAAAAACCACATCGAGATGTCCAGCAGACCGAAGCCCACCACCACCAGCCCCATGACCGCCCCGGCGCGGAAGGCGACCTTCAAGGCGCGGTGGAGGCTTTCCTTGGCCGCCTGCGCGGTGCGGCTGGAGGCATCGGTGGCCGTCTTCATGCCGATGAATCCGCACAGGCCCGAGAAGAACCCGCCCGTGAGAAACGCCGCAAATACGACGCGGTGCTGGAGGTGAAAGACCCAGCCCATCACGAATAGGATGGCCGAGACGGCTATGAAGAACCAGGCCACCACCTTGTATTGTCGTCGCAGATAGGCCCGCGCCCCCTCGCGCACGGCGGAGGCGACGCGGCGCATCGGCTCGTCACCGTCGGCGGCGCGGCGCATCTGGAGATAGAACAGATAGGCCGCCAGAAGCGCCACGACGGCGCCGGCGGGCGCAAGCCACCAAACCGGTGGGATGGAAACAGTCGTTTGGCCTCCCCCTGCATCCCCAAGGGCCGCCGAAGCGGAGTAACCGACCATGACAATCCCCGCCGCGACAGACCGGATGCGCTTTGGACAGATACCCATTGGTCACATTCAAGGCGCCCGCTTGATCCGTGGGGCGACCTTGGTTGGAGCCAACGTCACCGCACCGGCGTCAGGACGCGCTTGATACTCTTGCGGACGCGGCGACGCTTGCGCTCGGAAGGCTTCTCGTAGTAGCTGTTGCGCTTGATGTCCTTGGTCAGGCCTTCCTTCTCGCACATCTTCTTGAAGCGCCTGATCATCTGATGGATCGACTCGTTGCCTCTGGCCTTGACTTTGATCATCCTCGGCTCGCTTATCCTTTCCAAAGGTACCGCCCTGTCTAGGGGCAATCACCGTCGGAGCTTACTATATCCCAGCCGACCGTGGGATTTCAAAGCCTATTTCCGGACCTTGGATGGAACAAATCAATCCACCCATTCCCCCATAAACCAGTAAAAACCCGGCCTTGACCGAAAGGACCGAGAGGATACAATGTGTGCTTCTCGGAAGCTGCGCGATATAACCTACCGATTTGCAAGGAATTACAAAAAATGGCCTCCGGCGACCGTACAGCCCCTTCCACTCGTTGCGACATCGACATCCGTGTCCGGTACGCGGAGGTGGACGCCATGGGCGCCCTGCATCACAGCCGCTACTGGGTATATTTCGAGATGGGTCGCACCGAGCTGCTCCGCCAGGGAGGGGTGGCCTATCGCGACCTGGAGTCGGCCGGGGTGTTCTTTGTCGTCGCGCGTTGCCGGGCGAAGTTCCAGGCCCCGGCACGCTACGACGACTTGCTGACCCTCACCACCCGCCTGGCCAACATGGGCCAGGTCAAGATCGACCACGCCTATGAACTCCACCGCAAGTCCGACGGGGTGCTGATCGCCACGGCAGAGACGACCCTGGCCTGCGTGGACAGGTCCGGCCAGATAATCCAGATCCCCGACTCGATCCGCGTTGGGCATCCCGCCTGATGCCAAGGACGTCGCCGTCTCGTCTCGGGACGGTCATGTCCTGGCGATGACGGCGACGAAGCGCCGGGCATTTTCTCCTTCGACGCGGTGGCTTGGGAACAGGTCATTTCGGCAGACGGTGCAGATTCCGGCGGTGTGGATGTTTTCCGGGGCCAGGCCCGCGTGAAGGAGTTCCTCGATGTTGGCCGCCCAGAGGTCGAAGTGCAGCTTCCCGCCGCGTTTCTCGAAGAACTGCTCGGCGCGGATGCCGATGCCCTCGGTGACGGCGTGGAGCACGTCGGCCCCGACCTCGTAGCAGCAAGGCCCCACCGACGGGCAGATGCAGGCGGTCACATCGGCGGGATTGGTCCCGAACGCCCCGGCCATCTGGAGGATCAACTCCGAGGCGATCCGCTTGGCCGTGCCCTTCCAGGAGGCGTGCGCCACGCCCACGGCGCCGCTGACGCCGTCGACCGCCAGGATCAGGGGACAATCGGCGCTGAAGGCCATCACGCCCAGCAAGGAGGAGGCGGTGACCAGCCCGTCGCCTTGTCCGCAGGAACCGCGCTGCTTGGCGCGGATGATGGCCTTGCCATGTATCTGGTGGCAGTATGCCACGCCCGAAAGCCCCAACGCCCCCGCCGCCTGCTCGGCGGCCTCGCCCAACCCGCGGGACGTCGCGGGGGTCACCAGCGACTGGCGCGTGGTCACCGCGTGGATGACCCCGTCCAGGGCCTCCAGGGCGGTGAAGCGCCCCACGGTCCAACCGTTGGGCAACTCGCTGAAATGGAACGTCTCCTTGTCGGTTTTTTCATCGCTGGACATCGATCAGGACCTTTATGTTATCGCGGTTGCCCGCCGCTTCAAGGGCCTCCAGGGCCTGGCCCAGCGGAAAACGCCCGCTGACCAGCGACGAGACGTCCACCTTTCCGGACGCCAGCGCCGCGATGGCCTCGGGGAACGGCCCGCAACGCGAACCGACCACCGTCACTTCGTTGATCACCAGCGGCGCGGGGTTCGGCCCGCCGCCGGTGAAGGTGCTCTTCAGGACGATCGTGCCTCGCGGGCGGACGGTACGCATGGCCAGTTCCAGCCCGCCCGCGGCGCCGGAGGCATCCACCACGACGCCCGCCTTGGCGGCGGGGACGAACCGCTCCGCCAACACCGTCTCGATGCCCTGCTTCTCGGCGGCCTCCAGCTTCCCGGCGTGCCTGCCCACCAGCAGACACTTGGCGCCAACCGATTTTACCACACGGGCGACCAATTGTCCCAGCCGCCCGTCGCCGATGACCACCACCCCACCGGCGGACTCCACCTTCACCTGCCGCAACACCTGCATCGCCGCCGCCAACGGCTCGACGAACACCGCCGCCGCGTCGTCCAGGCCCTCCGGAAGCGAGTGAAGGTTGGCCGTCGGCAAGGCCACGAACTCCGCGAACACCCCGTCGCGATGATCGATGCCCACCACGCCGCGGTCGCGGCAATGATTGGACAGGCCGGAGGTACACATATCGCATCGCCCGCAGACGCAGTTGATCTCCGCCACCACCCGCTTGCCCATCCAGGCCGGAGGGCCTTCGACGACCACTCCGACAAATTCGTGGCCCATCACGCCGCGGAAGCCCATGTAGCCCTTGAGGATCTCCAGGTCCGTGCCGCACACCCCCGCCGTACGAACGGCGACGACCGCCTCGCTCCGGGAGCACCTGGGCCTGGACCGCTCCTGGAGGGACGCCGATTTCCCGTCATACACGACCGCCAGCATCGATTCTTCCCGCCATTCCGCCACCGGCGAAGTCAGGACTTATTTTTGAAGGCAAACAGAGACCAGCCTCGAGCATCGAGGACAGGCCCACCGGCCTGGGCACTACGGGCGAGCCAGTCCGACCAGCCTCGCGGATCGTCGCCATAGTCCCTGCCGGCCAATTTCGCCAGCGACGCCCTCGCCGCGTGGCGGACGGCGAAGGCCCGGTCGTCCAGGCACTTCAGCAGCGTTGCCACGGCTTCCATTCGAGGATAACCGCCCAGGGACACGGCGCAGGCGGCGCGGACATCGTCGCTGGCGTCCTGCGCCACCGCTCGTTGCAGTGCCGCCAAACCGGACGGTCCGGTGACTCGCCCCAAGGCGGCCGCCGCCTCCTGCCGAACGATCGGGGAGGAATCCGACAGCCCCGCGGCAAGGTTCGGCGCGTACTGGGCGCCGCCGCATCTGCCCATCGCCCCCGCCGCCGCGGCGCGGACCAGCTCGTCGCTGTCTCGCGCCAGCAGCGCGGCGTAATAACCGGTGTAGGGATCCTTGCGTCCCCAGGACTCACTTGAAAGCAGCATCACGCCTGCTCGGCGGCGGTCCGGGTCTATCGCCTCCCGGGTGGGACTGGTCGATGGGGAGGGACTGGCGGACTTGTATTGGGTGAAGTCTTCCACGGCCTGGCGAAGGGTACAGACGGGAGGCGCCTTGTGGCAACCGGCCGCCAGGGCGACCATTGCCAACACCATCACGCGCAAGTACGTTGCGGCTGTCATAAGTTCGTCGAAATGACCGGAGCCTTCAGTTCGTCGGTGCCCACGGACTCCACCGAATCCACCCTCCGCCCGCCGAACCGCTCGCTGAGGCGGGCGAAACGCGCCGCGTTATCCGTGGTATAGCATCGCAGAACCCCGCCGGTGGCGCTGGGATTCAGCAGGTCCGTATCTTTCAGTCGCCGCTGCACTTCCAACGCAGCCGCCTGCCCGGAGTCGATGAGCTTAACCGCCGGGCCCATCAGCTTGGCAATCGCCCTGGCCAGCAGCGGATAATGCGTGCAGCCCAGGATCAGCGCGCCGGGGCGGCGGCGCTGAAGTTCGCGCAGGTAATCGCTCAGGACGTGAAGGACGATCGGGTCGTCGGGTTCCCTGCCCTCCTCGACGATGGGAACCAGCAGCGGGCAGGCCTGCGAGATCACCTCCCGCTTTCCGTCGATGGCCGCGATGGCGTTGCGATAGGCGTTGGAGGCGATCGTCGCCTCGGTGGCGATGACCCCCACGGGCCCGTCGGTGGCCGCGACGGCCGCCGCGGCGCTGGGACGGATCACGTCCACCACCTCCACCGGGCAGGTGGACTCCAATTCCCGCAACGCCGCCGCGGAGGCGGTGTTGCAGGCCACCACGATCAACTTGGGCGAGAACCGCAGCAGGAAACCGGCGTCTTCCAGGGCATACTGGCGGACCGTCTCCAGCGAACGGATGCCATAGGGAATCCGCGCCGTGTCCCCCAGGTAGAGGATGTCCTCGCCGGGCATCGCCGCCGTCAGGCGGCGCACGACCGTCAACCCGCCCAGCCCCGAATCGAACACACCGATGGGCGCTTCCCTGACGCTGGTTGGATCCTTCCCGGCCACGACGACAGACTAACCATCCCGCCGCGCCAACGCAAGCAGTTGGCCGGTTGTCGGCGGGTTTTGTCTAGAGCATTTTTAATTTTGGGTGATAGCGCGGCGGGGCTTCGTCCCGCCGCGAATTCAAGCCCAGGTTAGGCTGGCGGGACGGAGCCCCGCCAGCCAGGTGTAAACATCCAAAGTTCAACTGCTCTAAGGTTTCAGTTCCATGACCGGACGGAAGGTATATTCGATGCTGGGCGAGTAGCCGTAGCGGAACGCCGAGCGGATGAAGAATGCCTTGCTGCTGGACCTTCCGCCGCGCATCACCCTGGCGCCGTCATCGCCGGTGAGGTTCACCGGATCGGTGACTTCCTGGGCGGTGTATCGGCGGAACGAGATATCCAGGCAGTACTCCGACTCGTTTCCGTGCATGTCATAGAGGCCACAGGCGTTGGGCGGGAACATCTTCACGGGCACGGCCGATCCTCGATTGACGCCCATGGGGTTGTACCGGCTGGCCTCCAGACCGTTGAAGTTGGCCTGGTCAGTGGTGATCGTCTCGCCGGTGTGGAACGCCGTCGTCGTACCGGCACGGCAGGCGTATTCCCACTCCGCCTCGGTGGGCAGGCGGAACTTCCGCCCGCTGACCTTGGAGAGGATCTCGCAAAACTCCATCCCCTGGAACCAGTTGGCGGCAACGGGAAGGCTGGGGGCCTTGCCTTTGCCCACATCGCCGTAGACCGCCCGGAACTGGGCGTACGTCACCGGCGTAGCGGCCATGTAGAAGGCGCGGGAGATGTTGACCTTGTGTTGCGGCCGCTCCTTGTCCAGTCCGCCCTCGCTTTCGGGCGAACCCATCAGGAAGCTCCCCGCCGGGATGAGCACCATCTCCACGTCCGCCTTACCGTCCAGCTTCACGATGATCTTCTTGACTTCCGGGCCTTCGGCCGGCTCGACGGCGACCTTCAATGACTTTTCGATCGCCTCCTTGCGGGCCTGTTCCCTGACCTTGGTCTCCGCGGCGCGGGCGGCTTCTTCCTTGGCGCCCTGGATCGACAGGGCGATGGCCCCTTCCTGAAGCTTGCGGAACTCCGCGGCGTTGACGCGGCAGTTCGGCTCGGACGTCTGTGGGTCAGTGGCGTTGAGATATTCCTCGATGTTGGTGTAACCGTCGCCGTCGGCGTCTCCGTTGCCGTCGGCGGGGTCGGCGGGGTTGAGTTTGTGGGCCGTTTCCCATTCATCCGGCATGCCGTCGTTGTCGCCGTCGGAGGGGGCAGGAGCGATTTGAAGCACAGGCCAGCCGCCCATGTCCTGCTGCGAGTCGATGATCTTGCCGGTACCCGTGCGGATTTCCTCTGCCAGCCGGGCATCGGCACTGTCCCGCTTGGGCAGCGTCGCGCCGCACTCGGCGAGGGTTCGTTCCATGCCCTCCTCGGCGGTGTCGGTGCGCACCGGCGGGGCCGGGAACGGTTGGGCAACCATGACCGTTTTGCGGAACTCTTCGGCCGCGTTGGGGTCCTGAGGGGAAATCAGCAACCGGTTGTCCCGCGTCTGATCCTCCTGGCTTACCGCGACATTGCCGGACAGGTACATCCTGGCCATGTCGTCGCCGGGGTCCAGGACACGCCGGACGGCAGTCTTTCGGGTGGAAGGACCGGCCTTGATGTAGTTATTGACGTAGTTGAGGGCGCACGGCCCGCTGCGCGTGTAGAGGCAACGGTAGCCCCAGTCGTAGATGATGTTGTTGCGGAAGTCCAGCAGGATGTTGTCCACGCGCGGATTGCGCGCGGAGTTGTGCGCGTAGATGTCGTGGTGGAACGTCATGCCCCCGTCGCCGCCGAGGATGGATCCTTTGCTGTGTTCGCCCTTGGGATGGAAGGTGCGGGACAGGCCCTCGGATATGATGCACCACTGCACGGTGATATTGTTGCAGGCGCCGAAGGAGCTGAGGTTCTCGTCGACGGCCCAGGTGATGGAACAATGGTCCATGATAAAGTTGTTGGCGCCGAAGACCGAGACGGACATCTGCTCCAGCTTGGCCGGATCGCCCAGGCGGAACCGCATGTGCCGGATGATCATGTCGTGGGTACTCAGTTCCACGCGGTAGTCCCTCAGGCATATCCCGTCCCCCGGGGCGGTCTGCCCGGCGATGGTGAGGTAGGGATTGCGGACGAACAGCGGGCCTTTCAGCGCGATGGTCCCGCTGACGCGGAAGACGATGATCCTCGGCCCCTTGGCGTTGACCGCGACACGAAGGCTGCCCTCGATGGGGGCTTCCTTGCCCTCCAGGTAGTCCTCCAGCGTGGTGACGGCGTAGACCTTTCCTCCCCGTCCCCCCGGAGTGCAGGCACCGAAGCCCTCGGCGCTGGGAAAGGCCAGCAGGAGCGTCTCCCCGCCGGCCGAGGAGGAACTCGCTGCCGCCAACGGGCAGACCAACCATGCGATCACGACGGTCAACACCCAACCGACCCGCGGCGCCCCGTCATGGAACACAGTCAAGTTCATGGTAACTCCAACCTTTCTGTCTTCAGGCCGTCCTTGCGAGGAACTGCATGCCGAGAAGGCCCACGAGCACTACTCCACTTCCATGACCACGCGGAATCCGTAGTCCACGCGGGGAAGATAGCGGTATCGGCTGGCGGAACGGAGATACTGCGGACGGCCGTTGTAGATGCCGCCGCGCATGACCTTCAGGCCCGGATTGGTGTCCGGCCCGATCGGATCGGTGACCGGTCCGGCGGGATATTTGCCCAGGGTGTCATAGACCCACTCGTAGGCGTTCCCGTGCATGTCATAAAGGCCCCAGGGATTGGGCGCGAAGGACTTGACGGGCAGGAAGTCGTCCCGGAAGACGCCCACCTTGCCGTTACCATAGACAAACTTGCCGTCGTAGTTGGCCTGGTCGGTGCTGATGGTCGAACCGGTCGAAAACGGCGTGGTGGTCCCGGCGCGGCAGGCGTATTCCCATTCCGCCTCGGTGGGCAGGCGGAACCGTTTGCCCGTCAGCTTGGTCAGCTTCAAGCAAAATTCCGCCGCGTCCGGCCAGGCGGCCAGGCCCGGAAACAGCTTGTCCCCGCGCGGAAGTTTCTGTCCGGTAATCGTGGTCAGTTGCTCCCGCGTGACCTCCGTGGCGCCCATGTAGAAGGGACGGGAGATCGTCACCGGGTGCTGGGGGTCTTCGGAGGTCTCCCCGTCGCCTTTCTCCCGGCCTTCTTCGTCGGGGGGTGAACCCATCAGGAACGTCCCTTCTGGGATGAGCACCAGTTCCATCTTCACGCCATTGCCCACGTCAATTTCCTGCTTCTTGGGTAATTGGGCGACGGCGTCCGGGGCCAGCGGCTTGCCCGCGGAGGGCTTGATGGCCTGGCACATGGCCTTGACCCGGGTATCAACGTCGTCCCCGCTGGCATTGACAATCTTGTGGCTTTCGGCCAGACATTGTTCGACCTGCTCATCGAGCTTGGCCAAATCCACGGCAGGCGGCGGAGGCTCCGCCATCCGGGGATTCGTGGCGTTGATCCATTCCTCGACGTTGGTGTGTCCGTCGCCGTCGGCGTCGCCGCTGCTGTCGGAGGCATCGTTGGGATTGAGCTTGTGGGCCTTCTCCCAATCATCCGGCATGCCGTCGGAGTCGCTGTCGGGCGGGGCCTGGCCTCCGGCCAGTGCGGGCCAGCCGCCCACGTCGGTCTGGGAATCGATGAACTTGCCGCCCCCGGTCTTGACCTGCTCTACGACCATGGCGTCCAGCTTGTCGCGCTTGGGCAGCGTCGCGCCGACGTCGTCAAGCACCTGCTGGTAGGCCAGTTCGGCGGAGGTGGTGGTCATCGGGGGCATCGGCAGCGGCGCGTCGAG
>Ga0315284_10003789_pt1 | contig 21476 bp, 16 predicted proteins | sample YL17G09_16_MG_FD_203696 | JGI IMG/M metagenome (GOLD analysis project Ga0315284, IMG submission 203696) | Sediment microbial communities from Yellowstone Lake, YNP, Wyoming, USA - YL17G09_16 | ecosystem: Environmental > Aquatic > Freshwater > Lake > Sediment | place: USA: Wyoming | collected...
GGACCGCACAGTAGACTACTGTTCGCGCGAGCGGTGTCAAGTCCTTGCGACCGCCCACGCGCGCGGACAAGTGTACCTGACTTTGCCGCGAAGAGGGAACTCGTCCAGCCCTTTGCGACGCCCGGCTGGCGGCTCGGACGTGACTGCCGGACGCGCGGGCCTCAAATGCCGAGGAGAAGGCCCATTCTTCATTCGATTGCTTGACAGCTCTCGCCGATGCCCCTACACTTCGCGCACGAATGCCGGAGTGGCGGAATTGGCAGACGCGCAGGATTCAGGATCCTGTGAGGTTCACTCCTCGTGTGGGTTCAAGTCCCTCCTCCGGTAGTAGCTCCAGAAGGGCCGTATTCATGAGTCCTCTGTGACTGACCCTTTGATCGGTCTTGAACTCCATAGCCCGCCCGCCAGTTCTAGCCCGTCCAGAGCGGGACTGTACCACTCTGCCACGCGCTCCCTTGTTCTCAGGTCATCTCATCGCCTCCGTCATCAGGCCCGGAATGGGACTCTGAGGGCAAGTTGGCGGTCTGGTGGGGAGAGAGTTGCCTCTGTGTTGGGCTGTGATCAGAATGGGCTCCTGTGCGTCTGGGCAGGCCAGGCGACCGCTGAGACGCAGCGCGGCTACGTTTGTGAAGGAGGATGCGCATGCTCAGTGCCAGGTGGAGCGCGGGGATCTCCTCAGTCGCTATCGGGCTGGTTCTTGTGCTGCTCGGTACAGTGCCCGCTTGGGCGCTGACCCGAGAGGCCAGTGGGTCTGGGTTCATTGTCAGCCCAGACGGGTACATCCTCACCAACTACCACGTGGTCGAGGGAGCTACCGAGGTGGAGGTCTGGTTGCAGGATGGCACAACACTCAAGGCGACAGTAGTTGACTACAGCCCCACCTGGGATGCGGGGGGACAGGACATCGCGCTTCTGAAGGTCGCCGCGTCGCATCTGGCTGCGCTACCCCTCGGAGACTCGAGCGGCGTGGGCCTTTACGAGGAAATCGTAGTCATCGGGTACCCGCTGACTTTCGCCCTCGGGGTTGCGCTCAACGCGTCAGGCGGACACGTGACGTCGTTCAGGGAGTTGCCGGGCTGGCCGAAGGTGTTCCAGATTGACGCCGCCGTGAACCACGGCAACAGCGGAGGGCCCCTCTTGGACGAGTCGGGGCGCGGCATAGGAATCGTAACTTCCGGCTATGTCCAGCTCAATGAAGAGGATGTTCAGGGTGTAAACTTCGCAGTGCCAATCAACTACGCGAGGGATCTCATCGCCCGCAACAGCATTGTCTTGCCGGCGGCTGTTCCCGCGCCTGTCGGGCGCTCCCTCCAGGAGATGGTGATGACGGCAGCCCCATCAGTCGTCTACATCAGAGTGCAGAAGACCGTTCCCTTGAGCGAGTTGCTCCCTACGGAGATCGCGGGGTACGACAAGACAGACCTCTTCCAGCAAGTGCCGACGGGGTCTCCCTCCTTTGGAACGGAGTCGTTCTCCCCGCTTATGGTCATCGATTTGGATTGCTCTGCACTAGGCCCGTTTGAACGGTTGGACTGGGCTCCAGGGCTAGTTCGCCTTGACTGTCCTCCGGGGACACCATTTGTGGTTCTCAAGTCGGTAGAGCCAATTCCGAGCGATCACCCCGCATCGACGGCGCAGCCATTGGGGTACAACTTCAGCATCTTGGTGGCGGATCTACCCGCTGACGCCCGAGCTGCAGCTTCAGCCGCGCACGCACAAGAGCGCGACATGAAGTGCTACAATGTTGTGGGCGAGTTCTCCTGCTCCCTGGGAGACCAAGAACTGACGGTTCCTGTGGGCTTCGCAGTGTTCGATGGGTCGACGATTCCAGACGACGGTTTCTCCCCTCCCCCAGATGAGAAGACCTCGCTGAAAGTCGGGTGTGCGCTACGAGCAACGACGGGTCTCGTGCTGGGGAGTCTCTGCGTTGTCGTGTCCCTGACGTGGTCGCACTACCTGGCAGCGGATCAGATCTGTCACGGCGGCTGTGAGGTGAGCAACCATCTGTTTCGTAGAACAGGCACGTTTCTCATCGACAGCGGTGCCTACTCCTGGTCCGGTGCGTGCGTGGACTTCTCGTACACACAGTCGAGGATGACCCTGACATCGGCTTGGTCCCAGACAGGTGAGACCATCCTTGACACTTCGACGAAGAGACTGGTCTGCCTCACCGACTTTGAGAGCGAGTTCAAGAGGGTCCTGGACGCCGCCATCTCAGCACTTGTCGGCGGGCTGTAGGGTGGGGAGGGCTGCCAGGCTAGGCCGAAGGTCCGATGGCATCACGTCCCTGGCCAAGGTAGCGTAGGTTGGACGGAGTTTCCCGGAAGGAATGACGGGAGTTCAAGAGTAGTCCCGTAGAGGGTAGTAGTGCCGGAACGCCCCTATTCATGGGCTATCCCCAACCAGCCTTCTGATCGGTCTTGAACTCGATGGCTCTGCGAACCGCCACGATCTCGATTGGGTGAGGATTGACCCGTTCCGTGGACTGGTTCTAGGGGATCAGGTCACTCGCTGGCAGCTCAGCCAACCAGCGCGCCTGGATAGATAGACCGTGGGTGTCTGCTTGCTTCGCGCTACTCCCCCTCCCCCACCTTCCACAGCTTCACCGTGCCGTCACTTGACCCCGATGCAAGCAGTTTCCCGTCTGGGAAGAAGGCGACGGACAAGACACTACCGGCGTGTCCTGCGATGGTGTGCAGCTCCTGTCCCGTGGTAACGTCCCACAACTTCACAGTCTTGTCCATCGAGCCGGAAGCAATAATCTTCCCGTCTGGGGAGAAGGCAACGGAGGTGACAGAATCAGTGTGGCCTGCAAGGGTGTGTACAACCTCTCCCGTAGTGATGTCCCAGAGCTTTACAGTCTTGTCCATCGAGCCGGAGGCAACGAGTTTCCCGGCTGGCGAGAAGGCGACAGAGGTGACTGAATCGGTGTGCCCTGCAAGGGTACGCCTTACACCATACCTGATCGCCTCTCCCGGAATGACGTCGAGTAGTTCAATCGTGCCGTTCTCTAGGCCGGAAGCGAGGATCGTCCCGTCCGGGGAAAAGGCGATGGAGTTGACTTGGTACAGATGGATCCCCGATTCAAGACGCATGCCATCAGGAGAGAAGGCGACTGAAGTGAACCACTTCTTATTGCCGCTGACGCCTTGGTCTGTGGTTCGTCGCATCCGTCCGGTAGGGACGTCCCACTCATGCAGGGTGTTGTTACTCGCCGAGGCGAGGACCGTTCCATCTGGGGAGAAGGCAACGGAGACGACAGGATCAGTGTGACCTGCAAGGGTGTACACACCCTCTCCCGTGGCGGCGTCCCAGAGCTTCACTGTGGTATCCCCTGACCCCGAGGCGAGGAGCTTGCCGTCTGGGGAGATGGCGACGGAGTTGACGGGTCCTGTATGGCCTTTGAGGGTGAGAAAGACCTCTCCCGTGGTGACGTCCTGCAGCTTCACCGTGGTGTCGTTTGACCCTGAGGCAAGGAGCATCCCGTCGGGAGAAAAGGAGACGCAGCCGACCGAGCCAGTATGGCCTTTGAGGGTGTCGAGCACCCGTCCTGAAACGACGTCCCACAGCTTCACCGTGGTGTCCCCCGACCCTGAGGCGAGGAGCTTGCCGTCGGGGGAGAAGGCGACCGACCTGACTCGCCCGGTATAGGTTGCGAGGGTGCGCACTTCCACCCCTGTAGAGACATCCCACAGCTTCACTGTATTGTCCATCGACCCCGAAGCAATGATCTTCCCGTCTGGGGAGAAGGCAACGGAGGTGACAGAATCAGTGTGGCCTGCAAGGGTGTATACGACCTCTCCCGTGGCGATGTCCCATAGCTTCACAGTCTTGTCCATCGAGCCGGAGGCAACGAGCTTCCCGTCCGGCGAGAAGGCGACGGAAGTGACCCCACTGGCATGACCTTCAAGGGTGCGCACCTCCGCTCCCGTGGCAGCGCCCCAGAGCTTCACCGTATTGTCCAGCGACCCCGACGCGAGGAGTGTCCCGTTGGGAGAGAAGGCGACAGAAGTGACCCAATTGGCATGGCCTTCAAGGGTGCGCACTTCCGCTCCCGTGGCAGCATCCCACAGCTTCACCGTATTGTCCATCGACCCTGAGGCAAGGAGGCTGCCGTCGGGAGAGAAGGCGACCGAGAGAACCTGATCAGTGTGGCTCGAGAGAGTGCGCACTTCCGCTCCCGTGGCAGCGTCCCACAGCTTCACCGTATTGTCCATCGACCCCGAGGCGAGAAGCGTCCCGTCATGGGAGAAGGCAACGGAGTAGACCTCCCAGGCATGGCCGCCGGTGAGGGTACGCAGCGCTTTTCCCGTGGCGACGGTCCACAGCTTCACGATGTTGCCATCCCTTGACGCAAGCAGCTTACCGTTGGGCGAGAACGCGAGGCAGGTGACAGACCAGGTGTGGCCGGTGAGGGTACGCAGCAATTTTCCCGTGGCGACGGTTCTCAGTCTCACGGTGTTGTAGTCCTCTCCTGAGGCGAGGACCTTTCCGTCGGGGGAGAAGGCAACGCAGTTGACGCCCCGGGCTGCGACTGTGCGGAGTTCCCCTCCCGCGAAGACATCCCAGAGCTTCACTGCGTCCTCTGCCCCCGAGGCGAGGATCTTGCCGTTGGGCGAGAACGCGAGGCTGGTGACAGGCCAGGTGTGGCCGGTGAGGGTGCGCACTTCCACCCCCGTAGCGACGTCCCATAGCTTGATCGTCTCGTCCCCCGACCCTGAGGCAAGGAGGTTGCCGTCGGGGGAAAAGGCGAGGCAGGTGACAGACCCGGTATGGCCAGCGAGGGTGCGCACTTCCGCTTCCGTAGCGACGTTCCATAGCTCAATCGCCTTGTCCACCGACCCTGAGGCAAGGAGGTTGCCATCGGGAGAGAAGGCGACGGAGAGAACCCGATCGGTGTGGCTGGAGAGGGTGCGGAGTTCCGCTCCTGTGGCCGCATCCCACAACTTCACCGTGTGATCATCTGACCCTGAGGCGAGGAGTCTGCTGTCGGGAGAGAAGGCGACGGAGTTGACAACCCCTGTGTGACCTTCGAGAGTACGAATGATACTCCAAGTCGTCGTCTCCACAAGGTAGAGCACGCTTGCCCCACCTGCGACGGCCAGGTAGCGGCCATCCGGGGAGAAGGCTATCGACTGGACCTGCCCGAACCCGAGCGTGCGCACGGGCATCGACAACTCAGTGACGGTTGCTCCGTCCGGTTTCATCGTGGGAATTTTCGGCTGTCCGATCTGGCATCCCATGATTGTCAGGCATGCAACCAGCACGCTCGCGACTGCCACTCCGCGCGTCTTCATTTGCAGTCCTCCCGAACTCATAACTTGCCCCCCGGTGTTCGGGCCACTTCTCAAATCAGTCTAGCCCAGCGCATGCGGCGGAGGCCAGCGTGCCCCGCCGCCAGTGCTCGGTCCTCTTCTCAAGCTAGTCTAGACCTTTGACCTGATCCCTCAAAACCGGTCGACGGGTTGGGTGAGTCTCTGACGGCGTTAAGGGAGGGGAGAGATGCGGCACGGGAGGCTCGCCAAAGCAAAGCCCGCCCGCGCCGCCTGCGGGTGCCGCCGGGACAGGACCACACCGTCTCTTGCCGCTCCGCGACGGTGCAGCGAGTTCTCTGATCGGCCCCAAGGCTCCAGCGTACCAGGCTTGAACTGGTGCCCGTGCTTGTACGCCCAACCAAACGGATGGACTTCCCGAGTTGCGAGGGCACGAGTGACTGCCGCCAAGCTGGAGTTCAAGAGTAGTCCCGCAGAGGGTACAGAGAGCAAGGAGCCCTGCGGGGCCCCTTGCTCTCTGTTCCTTGGGAGCCACCTTGATCTTCTGGAGTTCGCGGCCTCAGCGCAGCGAACTCCCTAGCCGCACCTCGTGCGGCCTGGGTTACAAGTCCCTCCTCCGGTACCAGGTGCAACATCCCTCAGCAGGGGCCTGCCTGTGTCTCTTCCCCTCCACCGAACAGTCTAGTCTAGTGTCCGATTCGAGATGCCAGCACGGCCAGTCCGACGAAGAACCCCTGCGCGATCCAGAAACGGACGACAACCTTCATCTCCGGCCATTCGCAGGCGGGAAGCAGGTGAGCCCGCGGCGCGGCGCCCGGTGAGGCCTCGAAGTGGTGGTGGAGAGGGCTCATGCGAAAGATGCGTCGGCCGAAGAGTCGGCAACTGGCCACCTGGAGGATCACGGCGACGACTTCCAGCACTGGCACGCCAGCGAGAATCGGCAGGAGAAAGGTCGTTCCCTGAGCCAAGGCGACCGCGGCGACGACGCCTCCGAGTCCGAACGACCCGACGTCGCCCATGATCAGGCTCGCCGGGTACCCGTTCACCCACAGGAATCCGGCCAGGCCGCCGACGAGCGGCAAGAGAAGCCGGAAGTCGCCGACGCTCGGCGAGAGTGCGAGGAATCCCAACAGGATGAGTAGCACGACGCCCGCGGCGAGTCCGTCCAGCCCGTCGGTGAGGTTGACGGCGTTCGTGGCCGCGAGGAACACGACCACCGCGAGGACACAGAGCGCCCACGGGGGAACCTCGACGGTGATGCCGGAAAGCGGGACATGCAGAGCGGATCCGATGGCACCCGGGAACGCGAAGAAGAGGCCGACGGCGGCGGCGACCGTGAGGCCGATCTTCTGCCACCCGGTGAGGCCGAGAGAACGTTGCCGGGCAAGTTTCAGGAGATCGTCGAGCGCTCCGATCGCGCCCATCGTGAGGCCGGACGCGACGACGAATCCTTCCCGAGCACTGAAAGGACTCCACACCGAGAGGACAGCGACTGCGGCGGCCCAGATCGAGAGAACGACGACTCCGCCCATCGTGGGGGTGCCGGCCTTCTCGTGGTGATGCGCCGGGCCGACATCGCGGATGTGTTGACCGGTCCTCCGCCCGCGCATCCAGCACGCGAACCGCGACGCGACGAACGCCGTCAACAGTAGAGCGATCAGGGATGCGGCGACGCTCGGGATCACGACTCTCCGGCTTCCCTCAATTCCCCGTCCGTTTCGAGGAGGAGTCGCCTAAGCCCGCCGAGCGTCTTCTTGCTCTTCTCCGAGAGGGCGCGAAGGAGCATCTTGTGGAGCTGATAGGACGACAGGAGACAGTAGCCGTGCGCCTCGCAGCCACGAAGCACCTCGGCGGAGAATTGCGTCGGCCTGCGCTTCGGGTCTAACTCGCGTGACCCGCTGACGATGAGGATCCCCTTCATGGGGTCCTCGCCTTCCGTGATCGCGCGGTCTATCTCGCGGTGCAATCGGCGATACGCGGAGAGCCCGATTCGCGCGTCCTCGGAGGCCTCCATGGCCACGAGCGCGTTCCCCTCGTCGGACGCCAGTCGCAGGGTTTCGCCCCTCGGCTCGACCTCGAATCCGAGTTCCTGGAAGGCGTCGGCGGCCGCGCGGTGGAACAGAACTCGCCCCTTCCCGTAGAGCATGCGCTTGAACCGTGTCTTCTCCTCAAGCTTGGCCTGGACTTCGTCCACCTTCGCTTGCAGGGTGTCGCGACGTTCGACCAGGCCGACCAGTTCGTCGGCGAGCGCCTCTTCGCCCGGCAGGGCATACGCGGGCAGCCAATCGGGCTCGGCGACGAACGCCGATCGCGACGCGGCGGAGCGAACCGCTTCAAGGAGGACGTCGGCCTCGCGGGAGGGCGAGACGCCTTCCAAGGGCGGAAGGAGAACTAGGCGGCCCTCGTCGACCGGGATCTCGAGGGCGACGGCATCGCCGACGCGGTTGCGCGCCAGCACGGTCGCGAATCGTTCGAGGGGAGTGGAGAGAAGGTCTTGGTACACGGCGCTGTAGGAGATCCGCTCCTCGAACGCGCGCAGGTACTCCTCAAACGGACTCCCGCTGCGCTCGACGATGACGTCCTGTCCGCGGCGCGCCACGAACCGTCCGTTGGAGGGGAACGCAAACTGATGCTGGCGATCGACCAGAGCGACGTGCGGCAGCCACGCGTAGCGATCGACTCGCTCGGCAGGCACTCCCGGAGCCCCGATCTCCAGGGCTTCTCCGCGAGGATGGAGGCGGCAGATGAGGAGCCCTCCGCGCCGTCGTAACAGGTCATCCGCTTCTTCGCGGCGCTTCGACATCCATCCGGCCATCGTGCGACCAAACCCACGATCCCTCTCGGGATCCGTCCGGCGCGTTCCATCGGGACCCGGCGCGGTTCCGTCCGTCCAATGGCGTGGGAGCGCGGCAGGATCCACGAAAACCGCGTCGAACGCGGAGAACGACGAGCGATCGAAGAACCCCTCACGATCGATAGTCGCGTGATCCAAGAGCCAATCGACGGCGAGGTATCGCTCGTTCATGGTCAAGATCATAGCGCCTGGTTCCACGAGCCGGCAAGCACAAAGAGAAGAGCGGGGCCGTCGAGGCCCCGCTCCTGAGAGTGACCTTGGGTCTAGAGGCTTTCCAGCTGGCCGATCGTCGTCCAGTAGAGGATCGACTGCCACGTTTCCGTGTAGTTGGCGGAGCTGGCGGTCCCGATCTTGAAGTTGAGTGACGGGATGAGGTCCCCGGTGGCCCCGGTCGGCAAGCCGACCACGAGCGGGTTGAACGGCGGGTGGACCATTCGATAGCGCAGGTACGCGAAACTCGTGGACTCCTCGAGCGTGCCGTCGCCGTTCTGGTCCATCTTGAAGCTCATCCACATGCTCCTCGCTCCAGGAATGGTGAACGTGTAGTCCACCGAGCCGACCTGGATCGAGCCTTCAAGGACGAGCGTCTTGCCGCCCGTGGACGGCGTCGGGACGATGCCCAGCGGGGCGACCCCCGTCCACACCTCATTGAGGCCGCTGAACTGGCCATTCGTGCGCAACTCGATGCGGTAGCTGTGAGGCGTTGTCCATCCGGCTCCGGCATTCACCGTGACGTGCCAGGTATCGCTGCCCCACACGAAGAATCCCGGCGTTGTCCCCATCGCCGGCGCGCCCGAGGACCCTCCGCCCGATAGCGACACGACGATTGTCTGCGTCGTAGATGTGGAGAGTCCGCTGTTGTCGGTCACTGTAAGCCGCACTGCGACGGTGCGCGGAGTGGAGTAGGTGGCCTGCGCCGTCTTGCCGCTGCCGGCCAGATCGACGGTGCCGTCTCCATTGAGATCCCACTGGTAGGTGACGATCTGCCCATCCGGATCGTAGGAAGTCGTGGCGTCAAATAGGACGGGAGACCCGACGAGCGGAGAAGCCGGCGAGTACGTGAACAGTGGGACCGGCGCCTGCATCGGCGTTCCGACTTGCACAGGCTGCGTCGTGGAGTTCGTGGCGCCGCCGTTATCAGTAACCGTCAAGGTGACGGGGAACATCCCCGCGGTCATGAACTGCTTGTAAACCACGGGGGTCAAGTCCTGCGCTGCTGTGCCGTCGCCGAAAGCCCATTGGTACGATACGATCCGCCCATCAGGATCCATGGACGCCGACGCGTCGAATCGCACCCATGCGGCTACGGACGGCGCGGGCGGCAACACCGTGAAACCAGCGGATGGCGACAGATTGGTGGATCCGACCTGGATGGTGCGCGTCACGGCGGCCGAGGCACCGAGGTTGTCGGTCACCGTCAGCGTAACGCTGTAGGCACCTGCAGACGCGTACTGTTGCCAAAAGATGGGTCCTCCGGTTCCGGTCCTGCCGTCGCCGAAGTTCCAGGCGTACGAGCCGATCGCTCCATCCAGGTCATACGAAGTCGAGGCGTCGAACTTGATCCATCCTCCCGGAGTCCCGATCGCTGGATCCGTGATGAATGCAGGGACTGGCTGCTGGTTCATCGCCCCGATCCGCACGATCTGGCTACTCGTGGCGGACGCGCCGCGGTTGTCGGTCACCGTGAGGGAGACGGTATACGTACCGGCCGAGAGGTACCGATACCACGGTACGGGATCCGCTCCCGTCGCCCCGTCGCCGAAGCTCCACGCGTACGTCGAGATCGATCCGTCGGGATCTCTAGAGGCCAATCCGTTGAACTGAATATACTCCCCCACGCCGGGCGTCGGAGGTGTGTACGTGAACACCGACACAGGGGACTGGTTGGCCGGAGTGGACGACTGAAGACCCCAAGAGACTGTCTTCGTCTGTCCGCCGAACACGAAGATCGTCTCTTGCCGAGTTTGGTATCCAGGCATGGCCAGCGCGACAAGGGGGAAATACGGCCGAACGTACACCGTCCGGGGCGTGTAGCCAACGTACGCACCGTTCACGTAAATGGAGGCGCCGGACGGAGTCGACGAGATCACGAGTCTGCCGTAGGCAGAGGTCGAGCCCTGCACAATCTCGAAGCTCGTGAAGTTCCAGCCCCGCTCCGTGACGGGCAGAATCCCGAGAATCTGGACCTGGACCTGCGCCTGCAGCGCTTGAGGATCCCCGGTGAATGCGGCGAAGGGATCGACGGGCGACGTCGTTGCCAAGATCTGCAAGTACTCCGTCCCGACCGGCGGGTCAATGGTTCCGCTGAGCGTGTGCTCGCCGGCGGTGACGTAGTTCTGCGACCATCCCGGGACCGCGTCGTTCGGGAAGATCTTCTGTGCCTGCCCGTCAGGCGTGATGTCCCAGATGTAGACGTAGGCCGGTTTGTTCACGCTGTAGTGAACCGTGATCGGGTCGCCCACGGCATACGCGCCGCGGTCGACCCAGATGCTGACCTGCAATGCCGTACTCTCGGGAGGCGTGGGGATGATGCCTTTCGGCGCCACTCCCTGACCCCACCCCGCCAGCGTGACCAGCGACAGGAGGAGGACGAGGATCGTCCCCGTTCGCCACATTCTTGCGTTCATGATCTCCCTCCCTAAAACTCCCTTTTCCATGGCTTCCATCAACCTAGCGCATCGAGTATGACCTGCGTCAAATCCGCGGGCTCGATCCGGCTGAAGACGAGATCGACGTCGCTCGCGGTGAGCACGGTCCCGCTGAGCTGCGTCAGGCGCTCGTGCACTCCGTCATAGATCTGTTGACCTTCGAACGGGCTGGCCCCGCTCTCGTGGTAGTCGCCGAGGGCGTCGCCGAAGTTCGTCAATAGGCCATCGAACCGCGACGGCGGAAGTGCCGTCGCCCCGGAGCCCACCGACGCGCCCGGTGACGCGCGTAAGATGCCTCTCGAGTAGAAGAGGTCCCGACTCTCCAACAGGAGCTGAAGGCGCAGCTCGAGAAGTTGCCCAAGGGGCGCGAGTGGGACTGCTCGTGCCAGACCCTCAAACGCCTTGTTCAGGAGACTGTCCACGGGGATTCCCTGCTCGATGGCCTGGGTGATCGCGAGCACGATGGCTTCCTTGTCTGCCGCCGAACCCGATACAGCGGCCAGCCGTTCGAGGAGTCGGTACGTCTCGTTCACGGGGAATCCGCAGCAGCTGCTCTTGAGGCTGAGCTCGAAGGCCGCCATGACGCGCGCCTCGTTCGCAATGGGAATCGCGGCGAGGACACGGCCGAAGTCGTCAAGCGTCACCGCGGCCGCCGCGATGCCTAGGGCCGCGACGCACGCCAACGCAGCGACGAGAGCCATCCGTCGACGTCCTCTCATGCTCCGTCACCTCCCCCCCCGACGTAGCGCACCGAGCTGTACTCGCCGAAGCTTCGGACGTACTCATCCGCCGAGGGATCCTGCCCCCACCAACGGCCATCGATGATGAACGCATACTCGTACCGGCCTGGGGGAAGCGGGATCTGCGTCGTCCAGATGCCGTCCCCGTCCTCGTCCGATAGCGGCACAGGCTCCCACTCGCTGAAGCTGCCCACGACGGAGACCACTCGTGCGTTGAGGGCGGGAAGAATGAACAGGACGCCGTTCTCAGCCGATGATCGCGACGCGACGCTCTTCGTGGCGGCCGCGGGAGCTCCTCCGAGCAGCAGGGGCTCCTCGTGCCGACCGAGCGGCAGCCGGTCGCTGAGTAGAGTCCCGACGAGAAGGAAGGCGGCGGCTGTGGCCCCCACGACAGCCAGTTGCCCCCACCGCCCGCCGCGTGTGGGAGCGGCCAACGCTTTCAGGCTACCGAGGATGCCGCGCTTGGGAAGCCGATCGCCGAGGCTCCCCAACACCCGCTCCTCGAGTCCTGCCAACGACTCTGCGGCAGCTGCGACATCCTGTCGGAGCGTTTCCCGAAGCAACTCGTCCAAGGGATCGCGTGCGTCGGGAGTCATGAGGGATCACGCTCCTGGTCGAACATCTCCTTCAACATGGCTTTGCCTCTGTGAATCCTGGTTTTCACGGTTCCTTCCGGGATGGCCAGGATGTCCCCGATCTCCTTGTACGAGAGATCGTTATAGAACCGCAGAACGAGCGGCGTCCGATACGCATACGGAAGCGAGTTCAGCGCTGTCCGCACGCGGACTTGCCTCTCCTCGCGGGCGACGGTCCGCGCCGGGTCCGCGCTTCCCTCCAACTCGAAGTCGACTTCCATCACCGGATGGTTCCGGCGGTAGCGAAGGCGATTGCGACACAGGTTGGCCGCGATCGTGAAGACCCACGTTGAGAACTTCCGCTCCAGGTTGTAGCGGCGTAGGTTCACGTAGGCCCTAATGAAGGCGTCGTGGGTGATGTCCTCGGCATCGGCGCGGTTCCTCAAGAACCCGAGGCACAGACCGAATACTGCGTCCTTGTACCTCATGACAACCTCTCCCCAGGCCGCGGTTTCCCCTTCGAGCGACGCGCGCAACAGGCTCACCTCGTCTTGCGTCCGGTACACGATTCCGTCGTCCTCCTCGGTGCTCAATATACACGGTGGGGCTAGGTTGGTTTCGGTTCGACATCGGTCACCTTCCGCGAGGACGAACCCTCCGCCTGAGGTGACCCAGCGTCTGGGAGCGCGATCGACGCCCAGACGTAGACTGTGCGGACAGGTTTCTCGGCTTCCCGACGCCTACGTAGGGGAAGCTGGACGCTGAAGGAGGTCATTACGATGACACGGGAGAGGACGGCAGCCCGGCGCAGTGCAGGGAAGCTCGCCATCGCGGTCTTCCTGCTGGGCAGTCTCTTGATCGGGCTATCCGCCTGCAGGGGATTCTTCGGACAGGGACCCATCGCCTTGATGGTGATCGATCCCCATGGCGACACGGAGCTTCCGGTTGACGTGGAGTTCAATATTTCCGGATCCATAGACCCGGATGGCGTCATCGCCAGCTTCACGCTTGACTTCGGTGACGGCGCGCAGACCTCCAGCGTCAGCGTCTCGCCGCGCATTTGGCACACGTACGTCACCGCGGACACCTACACCGCCAAGCTGACGGTCACGGACACGGACGGGCGGATTGGCATGGACAACGAGATTGTGGTCATTGGCCCGGCCATGATCACGTTCGCCGCGAACCGTGGCTCCAGCTTCGACATCTACCGGATGGTGGCAGACGGGACGAATCAGGTGGCCGTCCTCCACACGGCAGACGGCGAGCTGTTCCCGGATCTCGTCCGCGGGACGAGGGACCGAATCGCGTACGCCGCCGAAGGTGACACGAGCTGGAACATCTGGACGATGACGGTGAACGGAACCAACGCGGCGCCACTGACGACCCAAACGCCGTCCAACCAGATCCAGCCGTCGTGGTCGTACAACGCCTCGACCCTCGCGTATGCGTCGAGTGCGAATACAGCGCAGACGCCGTCTTCCGACATGTGGGAGATCTGGACGATAGCCGCGGACGGGAGCGGTGCGGGCCCCCTCACGTCGCAGTCGCCGTCGTGGGCGATAGCACCGTCGTGCTCTCCAGCGGTCGATGGAGACATCCTGTTCGTGTCGGATTCTGATGCTGCGGGCGACAGCGCGATCTGGGTGTGTGACGCCGACGGCGACAACGCCAGAATCCTCAAGGATGGTCCGGGGCGCGACGGGGACGCGTCGCCGACGTCGCCGGAGCTTGACGCACTGACCGCGAGCTTGAAGCTGCCTACCAACGCCGGGATCTCGCGTCCCGTATGGTCTCCCGACGGCATGAAGATCGCGTACGCAGCTGACCACGACGGCCAGATCGACATCTTCGTTATGGATGCCGACGAGTCGGACGTGGGCGGGGACGAGCAGACACTGGAGGAATATATCCACGAGGAACTCGGCGTGGACCCGGACCCGGACATCACGACCGACGACGACGAATTCTGCCCGTACTGGCTCGATGATGGGAGCGATGAGGGCGCCATCGTGTACGCCAAGGCCGATGGACCCGACATCCAACTGTACAAGGTGACTCTGGCCACCGGAGAAATCGCCCCGCTCACGGAAGTCGGCGACAACATCTCTCCAGCGTCCAAGCGCTAAAACGCCGGAGAGAGCGGAAGACCTCCGAACGCGAAGAGGGGGAACGAGACGGCGTCTCTCGTTCCCCTTTACGTTTTAGGTTCGCGTCGCCTTCTTTCTGAGGAGCGACGCGCGCCGGCCCCGCGGCACCGCCAAGAGGATCGCAATGCCGAACGCGCACAGCGCAGGCAAATCGCCCCACCGCGTGTAGGTGGAGACGTCGCTGCGTTCGAACACCTCTCCGACGACGACGCCCTCGTCTCGCGTGGAGGCGGTGACGCGTCCGGACGGGGAGACCACGCCCGACACCCCTCCGTTGGCTGACTGGATCATCCACCGCCGGTTCTCGACCGCGCGGAACACGGCAAAGGCGAAGTGCGCGTCTCGCTGCGAGCTCAGGCTGAACCACGCGTCGTTGGTGACCGTCACGATGAGCGTCGCGCCGCGCCGGACCAAGTCCCGCGACCCGCCGGGGAACGTCGACTCGAAGCAAATCGGAGTCGCGATGCGCACGAGCGGAGGTTCGTCCTTTCCCGCACGGAGGTCGTAGGGAAGGAAGGAGTCCATCAGCGGTCCCATCCCAAGAACCTCCCACGCTCTCCGGCCGGGGATGTACTCCCCAAACGGTACGGGACGAACCATGTCGTAGAAGGCGACGACATCTCCGGTCCGGTCGAGGAGGACGACGCAGTTGTACACGTCGTCTTCCCGCGCGTCTCCGGTTCCGAACAGAACGCGCGTCCCGCCCTCGCGCGCGACGGCCGCGAGGCGGGCGAGAACGGGCGGGTTGCGCAAGATGTACGCAGGGAGGAACGACTCCGGGAAGACGACGAGATCCGGGTCCGTGGCTACCGCTCGATCTGCGAGCTCGCCGTAGCGTGTCAACAACGTGGACAGGTTCCGGGTGTCAAGCTTCGCCTCCTGCTCGACGAGCGAGGAGATGACCGCCACGCGTTCGCGAGGGCCGGAGTCGGGCGGGACGGGAACGAGTGAGGGAGCCACGAGCACTGCGACGGATGCGAGAGCGCCGAGGACGAATCGCGCGTCTCGCTTTCGCAGCGCGGCGTAGACGAACGCGTTGGCGCCCACGATGGCTGCCGTGATGGCGTACGGTCCCAAGAAGGCTGCGAGCTGAACGAAGCTTGGGACGCGGTGGAACGACAGGTACAGCGAGGAGAAGGAGATGCCGAGCGGGCCGAGCGAACGCAGGAACTCTAAGAGCGCGAATCCGGCGGCCGCGGCCAGCGCCCAACGCACCTCCCCGCAGCGGCGACGAAGGCGCGCAAGGACGAACCCGAGGAGCCCGACGGCCAGGGCGAGGTAGACCACCGCCAAAGCGAACCCTGGGACGACGAGGGGAGTGAAGCGGTAGAGCGTCAGGATCCAGCGAAGGTCAATGGCAAAGAAGGCCACGCCGAACAGGAGCCCGGCCCTGAATCCGCGTCCGTTCGAGATCTCGTGGAGGAGCGGGACGAGGGCGACGAGGATGAGAAAAGTCCCATCCAGTCCAGGCATGGCTGCCGCTGCAAGCGCGCCCGAGGCGAGCGGGAACAACCATTGGCTCCATTTCTTCCAGGCCATATACTTCCGAATCATACGGGGAGACGAAGGGGGCGTCATGCATCCGATCTTAGTCCAACTGGGACCGATCACGATCCGCTACTACGGCCTGATGTACATCATCGCCATTGCCGTGGGCTTTTACCTCTTGTGGAAGGAAGTCCGACGCAAGGGAATCGCTTTGACGATGGAGTCCTCGCTCGATCTCCTTCTGCTCACGATCCCCATGGCCTTGATCGGCGCGCGCCTGTACTACGTGGTGTTCCGGCTTGACTACTACGGACGCTATCCGCTCGACGTATTCAAGATTTGGGAGGGCGGGCTCGCCATCCACGGAGGCGTCCTCGGGGGCGTGTTGGCGGTGCTCCTCTTCGCGCGATGGAAACGAGTCTCGTTCTGGGGTCTCGCCGATGCCATGGCACCAAGTCTCGTCCTCGGCCAGGCGATCGGGCGCATCGGGAACCTCATGAATGGCGATGCTTTTGGGACGCCCACGAACTTGCCTTGGGGCATCCGCTTTCCGGCCGATTCTCCCGCGGGCATGGCCTACCCGGGCATGGCGACGCACCCCGCCATGATCTACGAGATGATCCTCGACCTGGCAATCTTCGCCTACCTGTGGGCCACCCGGAAGCGTGGGTATCGAGACGGCTTCGTGACGTCGATGTACTTCATCCTCTACGCGATCGCTCGCTCGGTCGTGAGCCTCACGCGGGGCGACGATCTCTACCTCGGGCCGATTCGTGCGCCACACCTCGTGAGTGCGATTCTCATCGTGGTGTTTGGCGTACTCATCTGGCGCCGCAAGCTCTACACGAGGGCGCAGAACGTCTAGGGTGTCCAGGGCCACTGTAGCGTCGCACGCGGGCTTAAGAAGAGAGTGCTAATGCGCTCGGTTCTCACGAAAGAGCGCACCGCACCATTGTGTGCGACGTTCACCTGTCCGTGTTGACGTGCGACGTTGGCGAATCTGGAATGACGTCAAACCCGAACGTCGGAGGCCTAGCGCCCGGCAACAGCGAAACGCCGGGAGCCAAGCTCACGACGCTACACCCGGCTCTTCTTGGCGTCCTTTGCGTGATGCACTCGATCGCCGCCTCGGCACCGCCTCTCACGCCAAGAGCGCAAAGGCCTGAAGTGTCAACACCACTCCGAAACTTGACAGTCTAGGGCTGGAACGCCTCGCCCAAGTACACGCGACGTGCCGCGGGATCGGCGATAACCTGAGGCGGAGTCCCTGCCGTCACCTGTCTGCCCTGGTCGATGAGGTAGGCGAAATCCGTGATGGTCAGCGTGTCGCGGACGTTGTGGTCGGTGATGATGATTCCGATGCCGCGTTCTTTCAGCGAGCGGATTTCGGCCTGCAAGTTGGCGATTGAGATCGGATCAATGCCCGAGAACGGCTCGTCGAGGAGAACGTAGCGGGGCGACTTCGATAGCGACCGCGCAATCTCAAGGCGCCGCCGCTCCCCCGAGGAGAGGGATCCCGCGAGTTGATCGGCGAGCGCGGCGAGGTGGAATTCCTCGAGAAGGCGATCCCGATGCGCCTCGGGGGAAGCGGCTCCTTCGAGCGCCATGTCCAGGTTCTGCCGCACCGTGGCCTTGGTGAACACGGACGGCTCCTGCGGCAGGTAGCCGATGCCGAGGCGGGCGCGCCGGTAGAACGGCAGGTCGGAGATGTCCGCTCCGTCGAGGAGGACGGACCCGTGGTCGGCACTCATGAACCCCATGATGAGGCTGAACGTCGTCGTCTTGCCGGCACCGTTCGGGCCGAGGAGGCCCACGATCTGGCCGGGCTCGACGACGAGGCTCAGCCGGTCCACCACGGCGCGGTCTCCGTACCGCTTGATCAACTCGCGTCCCTCAAGCCCCATCCTTCTCTCCTTGCGGTGCGAACTGGATGTCGATCGACACGTTGCCGCGGGCCGTGAGTCCTTCCGGAGAGAGGACGAGCGAGTCCGCCGTCATCGCGAGACCCGGTCCGGGCACCGCCGCCTCGAGCGCGTCAGGTTGGACCCCCCCGCCCTCCGAGGTCATCCGAACGTTGCCCAGAAGGCGGACCTCCTCGCGCGTGATCTCTCCCTCGTCGCTCGACACGGAGAGAACCTCTTCCCGTGCCAGAGTTGCCCTAACGCCGACGAGCGTTCCGCGCTGGATCTTCGCGTTGTACGTAAACCCGTCGGCTCGGAGCTCGTCCCCTCGCAGCGTGAGCAGTGTGGCCGCCGATTCGAGTGTGCGTTCGTCCTCGCGCCACGTCATCCGCTCGGACAAGATCCTGACACCCTCGTGGGTCTCCGCGCGAACGTCCCCGGTCAACGTAACGCTCCCGGCCTCCTGTGTGAGCTGCCCTGCACTCACCTCGAGGATGGATGCCGCCCCGTCAAACACACGCAACACAACGTCCGCCAGTACGCCGGCGGCGGAATCGATCTCCCCGCGCCCGGCCTGGGTCTCCCAGGTCACGTTGCCGGCGTCGTAGCCGCGCATCACGAGTCCCGTCGCCTCCGTGGGTTGCGGTGCGTCGGCGGTGGGGCGTGGGGCAAGCGTGGTGAGCAACGTGACGGCCACCGTCACGATGACGAGCGTGGCGAGGACGGCTTTGAGCTTTGACATGCGCGGACGAAACTGCGAAATAGGGGGTGCGGGAAGAGGAAACGAGACGTGAACTCCGGATGGAATTGAACGCCGACGAACCACGGGTGGCTCGGGAGTTCGATGATCTCGACCAGCTTCCCGTCGAGGGACGTTCCGGCAATCTGCATTCCGGCGCGCTCGAAGCGCTCGCGGTAGGTCGGGTTGAACTCGAAGCGATGGCGGTGCCGCTCCACGATGTGGTCTTGACCGTAGCTCTCTTGGCTGATCGTCCCCGTGCGGAGGGTCGCCTCGTACGCGCCAAGGCGCATCGTGCCGCCCTTCTGGACCACGCGTTCCTGTTCTTCGAGCAGGGCGATCACCGGATCGGACGTGTCGGGATCGAACTCGCTGCTGTTCGCCGACCGGAGCCCGAGAACGTCCCGCGCGAACTCAATTGCCATGCACTGCATTCCCAGGCAAAGGCCGAAGCACGGCACCCGATGCTTGCGGACGTAGCCTACGGCCTGAATCTTGCCCTCGATGCCACGATCTCCGAATCCCCCCGGCACGAGGAGGCCGTCCACGTCGCGGAGGAGACTGTCCGCGCCCTGCTCAGCGATGGCCTCGGACGAGATCCACTTGAGGTCCACGTCGACCCCCTCGGCGATCGCGGCGTGAGTGAAGGACTCGCGGATGCTGATGTACGAATCCTTGAGCTCGACGTACTTGCCGACAATTCCGACGCGGACTCGGTCCGTCGCCGTCGTCATCACGTCAACGCGTCTCGCCCACTCCGAAAGGTCGAGGTCTCTTTCCTTTAGTCCCAGTCCGGCGGTGATACAGCGAGTGAGGCCGTTCTCGTGCAGGCAGATGGGCGCGTGGTAGCTCGATGGCAGGTCGGGGTCTTCAATGACGTTGTCCTGCGGGACGTCACAGAACAGCGCGATCTTCTGTTTCACGGAGTCGGGCAGCGGGAGCTCGGTTCTGGCGACGATCGCATCGGGCTGGATTCCGATTCCGCGCAACTCCTTCACGCTGTGCTGGGTCGGCTTCGTCTTGATCTCATCCGATGTGGACAGGTGCGGCAAGAGGGTCAGGTGGACGAAGAACGTGTCGTCGCTCGGCAGCTCGTCCTTCATCTGGCGGAGGGCCTCGAGGAACGGAAGACTCTCGATGTCGCCCACCGTTCCGCCGACCTCCACGACGCCGATCTCCGCGCCGGACTCGAGAACGGGTTTTCGGATCAGCCGTTTGATCTCGTCCGTGATGTGAGGGATGACCTGGACCGTCTTCCCAAGGAAGGCGCCGATGCGCTCCTGGCGAATGACGTTCCAGTAGACCTGCCCCGTTGTCATGTAGTGGGCCGCAGACAGACGCTCGTTGACGAATCGTTCGTAGCGGCCGATGTCGAGGTCCGTCTCCTTGCCGTCGTGCGTCACGAACACCTCGCCGTGCTCGTACGGACTCATGGTGCCGGCGTCGACGTTGACGTACGGATCGATCTTCTGAAGGCTAACGCGGTACCCCTGAAGCTTGAACAGGAGACCGATGGAGGCGGCGACGACGCCCTTTCCGAGCCCCGATAGCACTCCGCCCGTGACGAAAATGAACTTCTGCAACGCAGATCCGCTCCTTCACGCTGCTGGGATAGCATATGAGAGGGTCCTCCGGTGCGCAACCCCGGCTGTTGAGGCGCGCTGCGCGACCCGCTACAATGGCGCATCATTCGGAGGTCAGTCGAGGTGTCATGGCAGCATTGAGAGTCGTGCTTCAAGTGATCTTCTTCGCGGATTGTCTCGCCCTGATGGGGATTGTCCTCTTGCAGATGAGCGAGCATTCGGGCATGGGCGGCGCGTTCGGGTCGGGGATGTCGAGCACCGTTTTCGGGCGCGACGAAGTCAGAGATCCGAAGCGGACGCTCACGGTCGTTCTCGCGACCGTGTTCATGGCGATCGGGTTCCTCCTTTCGATTCTCTAGACGAGATCTCACGAGCCGACGTCCAGCATCTCCGTCTCCGCGGTCTTGACGTGCCGGTCCACGCCGAGGGCGGCGGCGCAAGGGCTACGGCGGCTACTGGCGCGTTTTCCTCGCTTTGGCGATCATGAATCGACTGCTTCTCGGAACGAAGAACGAAGGCAAGATTCGCGAACTGCGGGATCTCTTGCACCAGGTTTGCGGCCTCGACCTTCTGACGCGGGCGGACCTCGGGTTCTCGGACGTGGAAGAGACGGGAGAAACGTTCCTTGAAAACGCGCTCCTCAAGGCGCGCAGCGTCTGCGCTGAGGTTGGGCTTCCCGTTCTAGCCGAGGATGCCGGCCTGGAGGTCGTCGCCCTCGGCGGGGCGCCCGGCGTGAGGTCGGCGCGGCTCTCCGGCGAGCCCGCGGACTACGCGAGGAACAACACCCTCTTGCTCGCCAAGCTTCACGGAATGACGGACCGCCGCGCGCGATTCGTCGCCGTGTCGGCGCTTTGCCTTCCGGATGGACAAGTCTTCGTGACCTCTGGCGTCTTGTCGGGGAGGATTGCGCAGCGGCCGACGGGAGACGGCGGGTTTGGCTACGATCCCCTCTTCGTGCCCGATGGAGAGACGCGAACGTTGGCCGAGATTCCCCTGGCGGAGAAGAACCGAATCAGTCACCGGCGGCGCGCCATCGAGAGGATGATCGCTGTTCTCGAGGTCCTGTTGAGGGACGGCGAACTCAAGAGCTCTTAGCTCAGGAGCTACCGGGTCGGATCCAACGCTTTGGCCAACTCCTCGAGTGCCTGGCGCTGTTTGGACGTCAGCTTGGTCGGCACATCGACCGTGATCTCCACGATGTGATCTCCCTTCCCGTTCATTCCATGAACGCTCGGCATGCCCTTGCCGCGGAGGCGGAACTCGCTGCCCGGCTGGGTGCCGGCCGGGATCGAGAGCGTTTCCTCGCCCCACAAGGTCGGCACCGTGAGCTTGCTGCCCAGCGCGGCTTGCGGGTAGGACGCGGAAGCCGCGGAGAAGATGTCGCGGCCATCGCGGCGAAACTGCGGATGCGCAATGATCTCGATGAGAATGAAGAGGTCGCCATTCGGCCCTCCGTCGACGCCGGAATTCCCCTGGTCCCTAAGCCGCAGGCGGGATCCCATGTCGACGCCTGCCGGGACGGAGA
>Ga0315284_10003792_pt1 | contig 21471 bp, 23 predicted proteins | sample YL17G09_16_MG_FD_203696 | JGI IMG/M metagenome (GOLD analysis project Ga0315284, IMG submission 203696) | Sediment microbial communities from Yellowstone Lake, YNP, Wyoming, USA - YL17G09_16 | ecosystem: Environmental > Aquatic > Freshwater > Lake > Sediment | place: USA: Wyoming | collected...
GATGCCGGCACCAAGAGCCCAATCTCGATTTCCCCCTCGGACTTGCCGACTGCCTGCTCCAAAAGAGCTTTGACCTGCTTAAAATCGTGGCTTCCGGGATAGCGCCGCATGAAAGAGCGCAAGGTGACAATTCCCATGCGATAATGGCCTGCGTCGATCTCTCGTTTGCCCAAATAAAATTCCATTTGCTCGGATACTTGCGAGCCGGAGTTTTCATCGAATAGCCGCCGGAGCTCAGTCAAAGTAAGGCCTCGGCGCACCAGCGGCATCAGGTTTTCCCTGGCGTAACGCGCGGTTTCCGATTCCGGGTCAGTCTCGACCACCGATAGGTATTGTGATGCGGCCTCGTACAGCCGGCCGGTCTTGAAAAGGGAGTGGCCCAGGTTCAGCATGGCTTCGGTCCGAAGGCTCGAGCCGGGGAAGGTGTAAATGAAATCCTCAAACAATTTGATGGCGCCACTCAGGTCGCCTGATTTATAGAGCGACATAGCGGCCATGAATTGGAAAGAGCTGGTCAGGCCATCTTTAGGGTATTTCTCGGCCAGCGACTTGAATTTATCGTATGCCTCGGTATATTTTCGATTCTGGAAACTCCGAGCAGCCGATTCCAGGCCGACCTTGGGGCTTTGGAGAAAATCGTCCTCCTGCGCCAGGGCGCTGAGGAAAAGGATATTAATGAGTATTAGCGACTTTATAAGAGGTTTCAATTGAATACCTTCTCGAATATTCGCGATAATTTTTCGCCCACTCGATGAAATATTCCCTTTCATCGGTCGATATCTTGCGTTTTATGACAGCGGGATTACCGGCGACCATCGAGTTGGCCGGGACAATCATGCCGCCTTTGACCACCGATCCGGCGGCCACAAGCGACCCGCTTCCGATCACGGCCTTGTCGAGGATGATCGAGCCCATGCCGATCAGACAGGCCGACTCGATCTTGCATCCGTGAATTATGGCGCTGTGGCCAACTGTCACGAAATCGCCGATCTCGGTCGGGGCAGTCTCGTTCGTTACATGCACGACACACCCGTCCTGAATGTTGGTCCAGGAGCCGATCTTAATCCAGTTGATATCCCCCCTGACGACTGCCTTGAACCAGATAGAGCATTCGGCGCCGACGGTGACATCGCCGATGATGGCGCTGTCGGGCGCAATGAAACAGTCATCCGATATGACCGGAGATTTCCCTTTATAAGGGATAATCATAGCTTGTAATTGCCGAAATCTTCCGGATTGATGCGCCGAAGCCGGTCTCGAAGAGTCTCCTGGTCGGGCAGACCGGAGCTCTCCCGATCCTCTTTTTTCATATTGAACAGGTTTTCGCTAACAAATATCGGGGCCTTGGCTTTAAGGGCCAGCGCCAGGGAATCCGACGGCCTGGCATCGATTCCGATGGTCTGGCCGTTAAGCTTGATGGTGATAACCGCGTAAAATGTCTGTTCCTTTAACTCCGTTATCTCGATCTTTTCGATCTCCCCGCCCATCGACTTGATAAGGGAATACATAAGGTCGTGGGTCAACGGCCTCTTGGATACGATCCCCGAAATCTCCATTCCAATGGCCCAGGCCTCGTAGTGTCCAATCCAGATAGGCAATATCTTATCAGAGCCAACAGGTGATAGCGTGACTACCGGAGAATTAGTCGTGACATCAAGCGCCAGGCCTCCGATCTGCGACTTCACCATTTTGGTTTCATCCATACTCAGCCTTTCATATAAAATACGCCCCAGCAGCCCGGACCGGCATGAGTTCCGACGGCGGGACCGATTTCACCTGTTAATACATCCTCGACGCCGAATCGTTCCTTCAAAATTGCAGCGAGCAGATCCATCTGTGACGGGCAATCGGCATGCCCGACAGCCCAGCGATAGTCCCTGCCGCCCGCGGGCAGAAGCGACATGATTTTTTCGAGGACCTTCTCCGCCCTGACTTTCGACACCGGGATAACCTCGCCATCGACCAGCGATAGCACCGGCCGCATGTTGAGGAGCTTCCCCACCAGGCCGCGGGCCTTACCGATACGCCCGCCCCTGATGAGATAGTCGAGCGTGCCGACTGTGAAAAACAGGCCCTGGTCTTTTCTGAGCTCCTCGAGCCTTTTCAAGATTGTCTCCATCTTCTCCCCATTGCGCGCCATCTCGGCGGCGGCAATCGTCATGAGCGCCATGCCAAGCGAGGCCGTGCCGGAGTCGAAGCCTATTACCTTTCGCTCGAATTCGCCGGCAGCGGTCTGCGCTGAATTGAATGTCCCGGAAAGCTTGGTGGAAATATGGATCGAGATGACCTGCCGGCAGTCGCCCTGGCCTAATATTTCTTTATAGCGTTGAGCGAAATCCCCCGGCGATGGCTGAGAGGTCTTGGGCGTGACCGGCATTTCTCTGAGCTTGCGATAGAACGCGAAATTATCCAGATCGACACCATCGAGATAAGTCTCCTGGTTAAATGACACCTTGAGAGGCACGATTTCGATGCCGTAGAAGGCCGCCAGGGCCGATGGAAGATCGCAAGTCGAATCGGTGACGATTCTGACAGCCCCGGGCTCGCTTCGCTTGAAAAGAGTCCGCCAGCGCCTCATGGACCTGTTCTGCGCCCGCATATCGTCAATCTTGCGTTTCTCGAGCGTGCCCAGCGAGGTCGCCAGTCGTTCGACCTCAGCCGGAGTATCGGTATGGATATGGATACGCAGGAATGAGTCATTTCCCATAGAAGCCGAGGCCACTATCAGGGAGTCCCCTTTGTCTATCAGGGTCTGCCTGATCGAATCCGTGTCAAAGCAGTCTCCCCGGACCAGGAATTCCGAGCAGAACCGATAAGCAGAATGCTCCTCGATCGCGACCGGCAACTCAGGCTCTCGTTCCAGAACCGAACTATCGCCCTTCATATCGCCCCGCTTCATGAGATGCACGATGCCCTCCATGAAGTTGATGAATCCCAGCCCGCCGGCGTCGACAACGTTGGCATCGGAAAGCTCTCTGATCTTGTGCTTAGTGGACTCCAGGGCCGCCCGCCCGCGAATCAGCGTTGATTCCAGGAAATGGCTCATGCTTCGCCGCGCCGAGGCTTTCTCGGCATACGAGGCGATCTCGCGCAGGACGGTGAGGATTGTGCCCTCGCGCGGCTCCCGGACCGAATTATAGGCGGAATCGGAACCGGCCCGGAACGTCTCCGCAAGGTCGGAGGTATAGAGTTTTCGCCGCCCTCTCACCGACATGGCGACACCTTTGAAATACTGCGATAATATAACGCCGGAATTGCCCTGCGCCCCGCGGAGCGAATAGAGAGCAATCGCATCGGCAACGTCGGGCAGCGAATCGGACCTCGAGGTATTGGCCCCGATCGCAGCCGAACGGAGAGTCAACGACATGTTGGTGCCGGTATCACCATCCGCTACCGGAAAAACATTAATAGCGTTTAGCCAGTTGCGATGATGGTCAAGCCAAAGCCAGCCGGCGTTGATAGCCTTACGCAGCCTTTTGCCGTCAAGATAATTCAGATAACGCTCCTTAAGCTTGTTCTTCCTTCTTGACCACCCAGAGTTTGACCCCCGCGACAACGTCAGAGGCCAACTTGATTTCGATTGTATAAACCCCCAGCGCCTTGAGAGGTTCCTCCAACAGGATTTTGCGGCGATCGATCTCTAATCCCTGGGCAGTAAGCAGAGTCGCTATATTGGCCGCAGTCACGGAACCGAATACCTTGTCCTCCTCGCCGACCTGGACCTCAGCTGTGAGAGATAGCTTCTCGATCTTGTCCTTGAGCCTCTCAGCCTCGCGGCGCCGCTTGTTTTCCTTAAACTGCTTTTGTTTCCTTATTTCGTCGATCGACCTCAAATTCCCTTTGGTGGCAGGCACGGCAAGGTTTTTCGGGAACAGGAAATTCCTGGCATAACCATCGGCAACTGTAACCACTTTGCCTGCCGCGCCCAGCTTCTCGACATCATCTTTAAGTATCACTTTCATCTAAATTACTCCTTAACGTCCGTTATTTCATTAAAATTCTCATTTTTGTCATCATTCTCTCGCCTGAAATTGAACCTGCTGTCCATAAGCCCCAGAACCGCCAGAATCGCCATCCCGACAGGCATAAACAGGATCAACATGATCACGTAAATAATCAGGCGCACAATAATCGGCATAGAAAGCCGCCTGAAGAACGCCTCGACAACCGCCAGCCCGGCAACGGCGTATATGTTTCCAGTGATGACCAGCACGTTGCCACCGGCATATTTCCAGAAATTATCCCTGCCCAATATGGCAAGCGCCAACCCGGCGGCTGTCGGCAAAAGCCACCAGTCGCTGGCTCGCCACAGGTAAAACGGTCTAAAGCGAGGAATCATGAGGTTGATTTTCGAGCTGACATGGCCGGCCGCCATCAGCCCCAAAACCAAAATCGAAATAAAACCAACCACCATGGTCCCCGGCATTATTTTGAAAAAGAAGATGATGAAATTATCCACCTCTTTTAGAAACCGCTCCCTGGCTTCGATATTCGGGCCGTACTGGTCAGAAAGCATCTTGTCCAGGCTGGGATTCCGCTCGATCGTATCGGTGATCTGGGCGTTCACCTGACGTAGAACGTCCGGTATGAGTCGCACGATATCCTGGTAGTATGCCGCCAGGAGCACGAGCAGGAAAATGATCGGTATCAAGCCCAGCCAGATAGTCCTGGCGGGCGTGGCAAAAGCCCTGGCCGCAATCCCCATGGCTATTCCAGGGATAATAACGATAAGCAGGAAAACACCGGCCCCTACGGCGGCGCCCAACTGTCCCATCGTCAAAGAGCCGACAAAATACACAATCGCCCCCGCGATTCCGGAGGTCAGGATCGCCCTCAGATAGCCAAGCCGGGCGACAATAAGAATCATGCCGGCCACGGCAGCAACCATCGAGAGGGCATTAAGGCCGGGCACGAACCACAGCACGCCCGAGGCGGCGATGGCGCCGCTGCTCCGGAGAAACAGCTTTGTTTCATCAGTGGCCGTCGGCATAAATGAGGTTATTCTTCGGATGAGTACGGCAGCAAGGCCAGGATGCGTCCGCGCTTGATGGCAGTGGTTAACATCCTCTGATGTTTGGCGCAATTCCCGGTCACGCGGCGCGGGATAATTTTGCCTCTCTCCGAAATGAACCTTCTCAGTAATCGCTCGTCTTTATAATCGATATAAACGGCTTTGCTTTCGCAAAAACGGCAGACTTTTCTTCGTCGCCTTTCCATTGATGCTCCTTCTATTGGACACGACATGGCGTGCCTTTATGTTTTATCTTGTTCACTTTCGGACGCCTCGATATATTCGTCGGCCTCGCCCCGTTCTTCTTCGAGACGCTCGGCCTTGTCGAGGAACTGGATATGATGGGCCCTGATCTCGACCAGGCTATGCCTGGTGCCGTCATCGTGGTCCAGGGTCCGAGAACGAAGCTCACCCTCGATATACACCGCGCTCCCCTTTTTCAGCTTGGATGCGCACGACTCCGCCAACTTCTGCCAAGCCACCACGCCCACGTAGCAGACATCCTCTTTCCACTCGCCGGAATTGTCTTTGAAACGGCGATTGGAGGCGATCCGGAAATTGACCACGGGGACGCCGGTGGTGGTTGAGCGGAGCTCGGGATCTTTCGTTAGATTACCCACGATCATGACGCGATTCAAATTCGGCAATCTCGTTAATGACATAAACTCATTCCTGCTCGCTTAAAAACTCTTCCTCTTGACCTTCTTCATCCTCGATAGCAACGGCCTTGATAGGTTTCACGGCGACAGCCCCGGGCGAGAGAATGGTAAGAAAGCGCAGGACGTTTTCGTTTAGCCTCATCGACCTTTCGATCTCGGTCGAGAATCCGGGCTGAGCGCGGAACAGGAAGAAGACGTAATATCCCTGATTGTGAGTGTTGATGCGATAGGTTAAACGACGGTTGCCCCAGCGTTCTATTTTCTCGATCTGGCCCCCTGCGCCGGTTATCTGCCTTTCGATCCTATCAATTTCGGCTTGTATAGACGTATCGTCTAAGGTGGGATTAAGAATAATGGTAAGCTCGTAGAGCCTCATGTAACCTCCCTCTGGACTTTGGACGATCCCGTTCGCAGCTATCTCACGTAAGCGACGGGATAGGGAGACGGCCAGGTGGCCATCTTCAGTTATCATCTATAGCCCGATTATGTCGGGCCGCGGCAATTTCAAAACCCTCGTCGAACCACGTCACAACCGCCTCTGCGGCGCGCTTGACCATCTCGCCGGCCTTATCTGTCTCATCCGCGGCGAATGGCCTCAGGACAAACTCCTCGGCGGCGATACCCTCCGGCACCGGTCCGATTCCCAGCCTGAGGCGCGGGAAGTCCTCCGAGCCCAGGTGGTAGATAATCGAGGCGAGCCCTTTGTGCCCCCCATCGGAGCCGGATTTTCTGAGCCGCAACTGGCCGAACTGTAGATAGAAATCATCAGCTATCACAAGAAGTTCCGCTGGCGAAATGTTACTTTCGCGGGCAAATTCCGTCACGGCCAGGCCGGAGCGATTCATGTACGTGGTCGGTTTTAAAAGAACGACCCTGCCGGAGGTCTCGCGAGACCACCGTGGAGAGGATAATTCGATTTCGCGGGAATAGAAACTACCTTTTCCCGCCTTGAACTTACGCCCACCGGCCAGGGTATCGACTACCATGAAACCGAGATTGTGCCGGGTGGCCTCGTAATCTCGCCCCGGATTACCCAAGCCCATGATCGCCTTGAACCGGGGTTGGAGATTATCCTCCATAAGCAATTAAAATATCAATATGGACGGGAAAGGTCAAGGCAATAATACAATTTCCGGCCGACGCTTTCGAGTCCCCCTTTCGAATATTAGACTGAGCCAACATCAATCTTGCGATATACCCCGCTCCTCATTTACCTTGACTTTGGCGTTCAACATACCCTATTTATTACTAAATGATAAGATATTTTATCTCTTGCGTATTGGTATTGAGCGGCGTGGTGGCGGTGGCGCAGGATACTACGAAGGCGCCCGATGCGCTCATGCCGAGCGTCGATAGCGGGCATAGGCCCCTGGTTACCAAGATGGTGGTCAATTCGGCGATCGGGCCTATCACGGGCCGCATAATCAAGAACGCCATAGGCGAGTCGGAGAAACTCGGGGCGGAGGCGCTGGTCATAGAGCTCAACACGCCCGGCGGCCAGATGGAATCGACCTGGGAGATCATCCAGATGATACTGGCCTCCAACGTGCCGGTAATAGTTTATGTCAGCCCCCCGGGGTCGCGGGCAGCCTCGGCGGGTGTTTTCATAACCTACGCGGCGCATATTGCGGCCATGGCGCCGCAGACCAATATCGGCTCGGCGCATCCGGTGGGAGCCGGCGGAGCCGAAATCGACTCGACCATGAGCGAGAAGGTAACCAACGACGCGGTCGCCAAGATAAAGACGCTGGCGCACAAGCGCGGCCGTAATGCCGCCTGGGCGGAGGACGCCGTTAGAAAATCTGTCTCTATCACGGAGTACGAGGCGCTGGAGGACAGCGTGATTGACTACGTGGCCTCCGATTTTAACGAGTTGTTATCTTTGATCGATCAGGATACGGTCGAAACCGTTACCGGGACAGAGATTCTCAATACCGCCAACGCCGAAACCCTTGAGATAGACATGGGATTCGCCAACAGAATCCTCGATATAATAACCAACCCCAATATCGCCTATATACTCATGGCAATTGGCATGCTCGGTATCTATTTCGAACTGGCCAATCCCGGCGCCATTTTGCCGGGGGTGATAGGAGGTATCTCCCTGATCCTGGCGCTCTACTCGTTCTCGGTTCTGCCGATTAATTTCGCGGCGGCAGCGCTGATCGGCCTTTCGATAGTCTTGTTCCTGCTCGAGGTAAAAGTAACGAGCTATGGAATACTCGGAGGTGGTGGCGTGATAAGCTTCTTGATCGGTTCGCTGATGCTGGTCAACGATACAAAATTCCCATTTAAGGGCATCTCGCTTTCGGTCATAATCCCGACAGTCATCGTATTTACGGGCTTTTTCTTTCTGGCCGCGTATATGTCGCTGCGGACTCATCGCCGAAAGGTGACCACAGGCGAGGCTGGATTGCGCGGGGAAACCGGTATTGCGAAAACCGTCGTTGGCCCGGACGGCGGCAAGGTATTCGTACATGGCGAGTACTGGAGCGCGGTATCGGATACGGTCATACAGCCGAATACCAGGATTCGTATCGCCGATGTAGAGGGCATGTTAGTGAAAGTCGAACCAATAGATAATCCGAATAAAGGGAGGATTTGATGGAACAGACGAACATATCGTTGATTTTCCCCATCCTTATCGTGGTGTTTCTGGTGTTGTTTATCCTGGGGAACGCAATCAGGGTCTTGCGCGAATATGAGCGGGGCGTGGTCTTCCGGCTCGGGCGGCTGGTCGGGGCCAAAGGGCCGGGATTGATTTTGCTTATCCCAATTATCGACAAGATGGTGAAGGTCAGTCTTCGCACGGTGCCTATGGACGTGCCGCCGCAGGATATCATCACGCGGGACAACGTCACGGTTAAGGTAAATGCCGTTGTTTATTTCAGAGTAATGGATCCTAATAAGGCCATAGTCGACGTCGAAGATTACATTTACGCCACGTCGCAGATCGCGCAGACGACCCTGCGCTCGATTCTGGGCCAGGTCGAACTCGATGACCTCCTGTCCAACCGCGAGAAAATCAACGCCGAGCTTCAAACCATAATCGATCAGCAGACCGAGCCGTGGGGCGTGAAGGTGAGCGTGGTAGAGGTCAAGAATGTCGATCTGCCTCAGGAGATGCAACGCGCCATCGCCCGCCAGGCGGAGGCCGAACGCGAGCGCCGCGCCAAAGTCATACATGCCGAGGGTGAGCTACAGGCGTCTGAGAAGATCAATCAGGCTGCATTGGTTTTGGGGCAAACACCTGTAGGTATCCAGCTTAGATATTTGCAAACGTTGGTTGAGATCGCCGCGGAAAAGAATTCAACCACCATCTTCCCCATTCCGATAGACCTGTTCAAGCCGTTTTTGGAGAAGGCGGGGAAATAAGCGGAGAAATAACGCAGCTTTTGATTTTATGAAAAAGGGCGCGGCGACGCGCCTTTTTTTATTGGAGATGCGTCGGGTCTGAGGACCTGACGCCACCGCATGTAGATGATGAATATCGTAGGGGCGTTCAATTGAACGCCCCTACAAGTTCGATATCTTTAGTCGGGCTCCAACAGGGCGTGACACCCAATTAATCCGAGATTATCTCGTAATCGTACGTAATTTCGGCGCCGGCCTTGAGCATGGCCGAGACCGAGCAATACTTCTCCTCGGAGAGATCGATCGCCTTTTTGACCTTGGATTCGTCGATCCCCGGCCCGGTGATGATGTATTTGACGTGAATTTTCTCCCAGGACTTGGGATGTTCGGCCCGTGGTTCGGCATCGACCACAATCTCAAACGAATTGAAGTCGACCCGCATTTTCTTGAGAATGGAGACCACGTCGATACCTGTGCAGCCACCGAGTGCAATCAACGTCAGCTCGCCCGGCTTGACCGCTGAACCTTCGCCGCCAATTTCGGTTGGGCCATCCAATGCAATGCTGTGTCCGGATGGCGCGGTGCCCAAAAACTTGAAATTCTCAACCCATTTAACCCGCGCTCTTTTCATATTCACACCTCACATGGCAATATACAAAATCAAACACTAATAACCATACCATCTTTCGCCAAATATAAATTCTCTACTCCATGTTTTTGTGCCGAAATGATGATTGACTCCGGATTTCGATACATATCATCGGATAGATGGGTCAATATTAGATTCCCAACATCATCAGCCGCGACCATTTCAAAGAGGTCCTCTCGATCGAAATGCATGCCCTCAGTGATTAAAACATCGCAACCGGGCAGCAGATCGGCGTAATCGTCAAGGGAGGCTATATCGCCGGAATATATGATCCTGGCGTTATCAGTTTTAATAATGAATGAGTATGATTGCAGTTGGTTGGGGCCGCCGGCATTCCCGACAATTTTCTCATAATTTTTCAGGTGGCTGTTGGCGCGGGCATAAACCGTAATGTTATCATCCCGGAAAACAGGGTCAGGGACTATCGGGCGGAGCCTGGTCTCGAAACCCATTTTCTCATCGAACAGGTATGTGGCTTTCATGAAGGTGTCGATTGCGGTCATGGCCTCGGAGGGGACATAGACAGTCAGCGGGTCGCGACGCCTGGCCAGGAACATCATCTGGATTTCCAGGAACAGCCCGGTGATATGGTCGGGGTGCATGTGCGATATAAAAATTGTTCCGATGGCGGAGTAGTCAATCTCATGCCGCCTGATCGAGGAGGCGCACCCATCGCCGGCATCAAATTGGTAGTGCCGTCCCCCATGCCTTATAAGAATGGATGAATTAGCTCGATCGATCGACGGATCGCCGGATGAGCTTCCGAGGATAACAATTTCGGGCACGGCTAATCACCCTGTGCGATTTGATTCCTGAAAAAGGCGACTGTTTTTTCAATACCTTTGTCAAGCGTGACCTCCGGGGACCAGCCGAGGTATTTTTTTATTTTGCCGTAAGTGATACAGCTTCGTCTCTGCTCACCCGGTTTGGGTTCAAGGCTGATGCGCGCCTGGGATGATCCGGCGGCTGTCTTGATCTTATCGAAGATGGTATTGATATCGGTTTCGACTCCGGTGCCGACATTGAATGTCATGGAGCTCGCGAAATCCATGGCCATGAGATTGGCCCGAACGACGTCATCGACAAAGACGAAATCGCGGGTCTGGCAGCCGTCGCCATAGATAACCGCTTTCTCGCCTTTCAAAAGGCGCTTGCAGAATATGGCGACCACACCGGCCTCACCCTCGGAATTCTGCCTGGGGCCGTAGACATTGGCGTAGCGAAGGCCGACATAGTGCAGGCCATGCTGATAATTATAGAAGTAAAGATATTTCTCGAAAGCCAGCTTGGAGATGCCATAGGGGCTCAAGGGATTGGCAGCATGAGTTTCGGGCGCAGGATACTCCTCCTGCTCGCCGTAGATGGCGCCGCCGGTCGAGGAAAAGATAAATTTCTTGACCCCATGTTTCACCGAGGCCTGGAGAAGATTAATGCCGCCGATAATGTTGATCTCGGCATCGTTAGCCGGATTCTCCACCGACTTGCGCACGTCCATCTGCGCGGCGAGGTGGAAGACCGTATCGAATTTGCCGCGTTCGAACACCTTGTCGACCACAGGGCTGGCGATGTCGAGTTCGAGAAATTCAGATTCCCCGGGAATATTGGACCGCTTGCCGGTCGAAAGATTGTCGAGGATGGAGACACGGTGACCCTCGGAGAGAAGCGCATCCGCCAGGTTCGAACCTATAAAACCAGCCCCGCCTGTTACAAGTATATTCATTAAAAAATTCCCGATTTTGATTGTTTAACTGCGGCCGGATGGCCGTCAATTAATAATCCCTTCTCCTCATCGACAGGAGACCCAATTTAAGCGGGACTATCGTCGTTGTCAAATTTAAAATGAGCATCAATGCCAATGCCAATGTAATCTCGAAACGTGGGAATGGGATGGTTGGATCCATTCGGTGTATGGTATACCTTTGGGCCGGCAGAGCGGCGATAACCACCATGAGGCCCACGTAAAGAAGGCTGATGATCGTGGTCAGCATTCCCCCGGCCGAGGAGGCAATCTTGCCGGGATTTTTCTCATCGAACCTGGGATAGACCGCCCCCATGCCGACAGAAAGGCTGGTCAGCGAGACCGACATTAACAGCACCGAGATGAAAGACAGCACCATCAGAGCACCTCTCAAGCCGAGCATGACGTTGGAGACAAAAGCCAGAACCTCGGAAATCAGGAGAAATATGATAAATGCCGACCAGAATTTCACCCAGAACACCCTCCGGATTGACATCGGCGATGATACGATGGCCCAGAATGATTTGCCCTCGAGGCTGATATTTGGAAAGACGAAGCGGACCGAAAGGGTGGCCAGCATGAAGCCCGAGAATGCGAAATTCGTAAAGCCGATGAGAGTTCTCCAGAAAGGGTCTTTCATTTCGGTTGGAAAATACTTGAGGTTCAATAGATAGATGATGAGAAGCACTAGGAGTATGGAAAACTGCGCCCATTGCGCCGGTTCGCGAGAGAAGAGCTTTAGATCCTTGGCCAGGACTGCCCTGAAGTCGGACGGGAGCCATTCCGGCAGCTTGAAAAAAGATGGAATCTTCCGCCTTACAGCGACTTTGACAGGAATACCGGAGCCGTATTCCATCGAGGCCAGCCAGCTTCGGTAATAGTATCGATCGGCCAGTGCGAACAAGACGTTCAGCGCCAGGATCGCGGTCGAGAGCAGGGCCAGCACATTAACCAGGAGTGTCCTGCCGGCGCCTGAGGATATGAGCCTGAGTGTCTCGGAAATCCAAAAACTCGGCAGAAAAGGAAATGAGGTAACCCCCATCGAACCCAGGTAACTGTTGAGGACTCTGAAATCGGAAATGACATTGAACGCCAGCGATGACGGCTGCCCGATCTTGAAATAAGCCGTGATGCCGAGAACCAGAAGGGAGGCAAGCCAGATCAAAAGCGTCCGGGGGCTGACACGGCGGGATATCAGAAACATGAACATCGCTAATGCCACGCCTACGCAGCCGGGGATTACAACGAATGGCACAAGGACCAGGAAAAATTCGAATATGTATTCCCAGACCTCGAATTGGCGAACCAAGCCATACGCCATGATTGCCGGCAGGCCCAGAATCATGACCGCCCAGGTCGAGAAGATAATGTTATCGATGAATTTGACCGCAAAAACCTGGCGGAAGCTGGCCGGGGTGGAAAGAAGGTAGGCCGTTTCGGGCGATCGGTAAAGGGTGGTTATCGATGTGACCAGATTGGAGATGACAAGCATGATGAAGATTGCCATGAATCCGAGGGAGATAATCTTGTTCATCAATAGCTGGCCGATATCGACCAAGCCGTTGAGATAGCTGAAAATCTTGAAAAAGAAGAAGAGCCCGCCGGCGAAAAAACCGCAGCCTACAATGACTCCGACCACCAGCCTCAAAACGTGTTCGCTGCTCATATTTTTGAAAAATGAGCCGATGGCGACTGTCTTATAGCGAAGTATGTGAAGCGTATTACTGGCCATCGAATCCGTGCAAATTAGCAGCCTTGAAGCCGCCGGTTAATTTCAGGAAAAGGCCTTCGAGATTGTCGCCCTCGGCGGCAGCCTCGCGCCGCAGTTCGTCAAGGGTCCCCAGGGCCACGAGGCGACCATTGTTGACCACCCCAATGCGGTTGCACATCTCCTCGGCAACGCTCAGGATGTGGGTCGATATGAAGATGCTGACGCCGCGCGAGGCGTAGAGCCTGAGCATATCCTTGACCAGCCTCATCGACTGAGGATCAAGCCCGACCATCGGCTCGTCGATCACGAGCACCTCGGGCTCATGCACGAAAGCGGCGCCGAAAACGACCTTCTGCCGCATACCGTGCGAATACTCCTCGCAACGTTGATCGGCCCAGCCGTTCATGCCGAATAGATCAAATAGCCATTCGATCCGGGCGGCGAGTTCATTATGCGGAACGCCATAAAGACCCCCGGCAAATTCCAGGTATTCGCGGGCAGTGAGCTTTTCATACAGATAGGGGGTATCGGGGACATAGCCGATTTTCATCTTGGCGGCCTCGGGATGGCGAGCCACGTCTATGCCACAGATTTTGGCCTGACCGCTTTCTGCCCTCAGCAAACCGGTCATGATCTTAATGGTCGTGGTCTTACCGGCGCCGTTGGGACCCAGGAATCCGAACAGCTCTCCCCCCTTAACCGTAAGGGAAAGATCTTCCACGGCGCGTTTTTTGCCGTATGATTTCGATATATTTATAAGTTCTATCATCTAAAGATTCCGCTCGTAAGATTCCTCGATTATGGTGACTTTGATTTTGCCAACAACACGCATGAGATCGGCCTGGCGCTCGAATCCGCCCTCGAGTAGCTTAATATGGCTGGCATCAGCGATATTCTGACCGAACGTGGGATCAAGCGGCCTCCAGCCGCCGACATGAACTGCCGGCCAGGCATGATACAAAAACATACCGTCCTTATAAACTAACCCGATGCATATTTTAGCCGGGATGCCGGATGCGCGGGCCAGGGCCACGTAGAGCGACGTATGCTCATTACAGTCGCCCTTCCTTACCTCGAGAACGTCGATGGCCGAGGGGAGTGATATGCTGTAGTCTTTCTTGACATTTCTGTATACCCACTGACCAAGCTTTTCGGCTTTAGCCTGGCGATCTGCCTCCTGGCCAACAATCTCCGAGGCCTTGGCCACCATCCTGGGGTCGTCGACCTGCAGGAACGGCTCAGCGCCCAAAAACTTGCGCGGCTCCTCCAGCTCTGATGCGCTTGGGCGCCCGGGGTCAATTTCAACTATCAACGGCTCCGCGGAGACAATTCTCTGGAAATCATCGGCGAGGTCGAGGAGCTCGGGCTTGACACCGTCAATTTGGACTCGCAAGCGAGTGACCGTACGAGGATCCGAAATAACGCCCATGCAAGGCACTGCCAAATCAATAAGCAAATCCTTATTATCCGGCCGGACATCAGGGATATTGAGGGCCTCCTCCATCCGCGTAGCGACCATGACCATGCCGCCAGCCTCTTCTTCCCTTAAGACGTGGCCAGTTTGGTCAACCCACATTGTGCTTGCCATGCCCGATATGTTGAGCGTCAAGCGGTGGGCATCCTCGAGACCGGAATAGGCATCTTTCCCCGCGGACGAATCGATGCTGACCGTGATCACGTTCATAGCCATGGAAAAGGGGTCGAACGTGGGAAGCTGGAACTCTCCTTTGGGGAATCCACGCACACTGGCCAGAAGCGGTATGCTGCTGGGAATATATATCCCCCTTTCGGCATCGAAAAACAGCTTCGATTCGCTGTTTTGCGAGCGGAATTTTATCTCCAGCCTGCCGTTGTGGACCTCACCGAAAACATCGGTGGTATAATCGCCGGATACCAGGCCGAAGGTGAAATTCTTGAGCGAGAAATCGACGTTGAGAACGGCATAGGAATCGAGATAAATCTCCCGCACGACACCGCCCATGGGAAGCCTTATAAGTGAATAGTCCTTCAATACGTACCCCAGGGGCGACTTGGAGAAGGACTGCATAGTATATCCTATTTTGGCGCCGCCCATGACAACGTTCATCCAGTTTTGAAATTCGCCGGATATGGCATCGTTCATAGGCACGTCGGTAAGTTCGACAGTCCTGGAGGTGGCGTAATTATTATCGTAGATAAGAAACATCGAGAAACCCCAAAGGCCCAGGGCCAACAGAGTCACGATCTTGGATCCAAGGCCGTTTTTCAAAATACCCATAAAAATAACCTCCTTCACCTAAGTATCGGCGAAAGATGAGGTTTCTTTGAGGGTCGGGATCGGTTATCAGTTCCCGGCAACATCCAGTATCGCCTTCGAGGCAACCTCGATATCCTCGTCGTCGATATCGAGATGAGCCACGGCACGAATTCGTCCAGCCCCAAAAGGCACAACCAGAACCCCGCGTTCGGCCAACCTGGAGACAAGCTTGCCCACCTCCAACGGCGGTTTCAGGTTAATGACAAGGATGTTGGTTTGGACGGTTTCGGAATTCATGTCAAGGAGGTCGCAGCGACTGAGGTTACTGGCAAGTTTCGCGGCCCGAATATGATCCTGCTTGATACGGCCGAGGTTGTTTTCGAGGGCGAAGAGCGCCCCGGCGGCGATGATACCGACCTGGCGCATGCCGCCGCCGTACATCTTCCTGATACGGCGGGCCTTCTTAATCCTGTCTTTGGTCGAAACCACGGCCGAGCCGACCGGTGCGCCCAGCCCCTTGGAAAAACAGACCGAGACGCAATCGAAATGGCCGGCAATCTCGGATGGCGGAATGCCGTGAAAGGCGGCGGCGTTCCAGACACGGGCCCCATCGAGATAAAAGAGCAACCCTTGTTCGCAGGCCAGCCTCTTATTCTCGAAGATCGTCTCCATCGGATAAACAGTACCGCCGGCACGATTATGGGTATTTTCGAGCGCTATTACGGCGGTGCGCGGAGTGTGGACATTCTCGGGCCTGATTTGGGGCGCCAGGATTTCGGGCGTCAGGATTCCACGCGTGGCGTTCAAAGGGTGAAGTTGAATTCCCGAGAGGGCGGAGGCCGCCGCGACCTCGTAATTAAAAATATGAGAACCCGATTCACACAGTATCTCGTCCCCCGGGCCGGCCAGAAGACGCAATGATATCTGGTTGGACATGGTTCCCGATGGAACATACAAAGCGGCCTCGTGCCCGAGAATGGCGGCTACTTTTTCCTCGAGCTTCTTGACGGTGGGGTCATCCTCGAAGACGTCATCCCCAACCTCAGCCTCGGCCATGGCGCGCCGCATTTCCGGTGATGGCTTGGTGACAGTATCAGATCTCAAGTCGATTATCTTATGCATAGATAAAATAAGGCCCCGGACTTTGTCCGCCCGGGGCCGAAGTTTAATGTAACAGAACTACATTTGTGGCGGCCATGCCCTCCGGGCTATCCGCCACCTCAAATTCGACCTCTTCGCCGACTCTGAGGGTTTTGTACCCTTCCTTCTTGATTTCGGAGTGATGCACATAAAAGTCCTGCGAATCAGGCTCGGAGGTGATAAAACCGTAACCTTTGAGGTCATTAAACCACTTTACCTTCCCTCGCGGCACTTGACCCTCCATAAATTATAGGCAATTTTTATCAATTAAAGATCCAGTTTTCATCTCGTTTCGGTAAAATATATCCTGACCCAAGGCTCAAGTCAAGAAAAATATTTCAGAATAACCATCTGGCTTACAATAACTTGCATAATTGCCCCGGATGTTACCGGGACGATCAGATTATCGTCGATGTGGAGCGTTATGGCCTCGACAATCGTAGCTGTTATGGCACCGACGATTTTTACCCAGAACGGAATGGCTGGTATCACGATCCCGGCCAGGAGGCAGGCAACAAGAAAGCTGACAGAGCCTTCCAGGGATTTGTCGCGGAATCGGACCTTTCCCCAGATTCGGCCGATAATGGCGCCAGCCGTATCCCCGATGACTATAAATGATATGGCAGCAATGGCTATCGGCTTGTCGAAAAGCAGAATTGTGAGTATGGAACCAGAGAGAATATACGAGGCCCCGATAAAATCCCTTTTCTCGCTGGGGCGAATCATTATACCCATATACCGACGAATAAAATGCCGGCTTTTCCTATTGCCGAAAATCCGGATATAATCCAGGCACAAGGAAGTAGTCAGACAAAGTGCCAGAACGGGAATGACAACGCCGATACCCAGGAAATGATAACCGATCGGAATAGCTATTGCCCCGAGGTGTATGAGTTTACGAAAAATCTCCCCAATAATGGAGATATCCTTGGATTTGGATGGCGTAAAGACTGAATCGGCCGCCATCCCTTCCCTGCCGTCAGGCGGCAGGGTAACCAGGTTAGCTTCCTTTTTGTTCAGAGGCTCTGGCTTCAATCCGAATGACCTTCTTTTCCTCCGGCCGGAAATTCTTCACGACATCTTCATTTACCCGGATAACGGCGCTCTTGCGCCATTCCGCTACCAGGGCGGCGGTCTTCGAGGCGTTTCTGGCGTCTCTGAGCTTCTGCCTTATTCCCGGTCGAACCTGGGCCAGTGTCCTATCCTGTTTTTTGTTGACGAGCTTGATAAGGTGATACCCATAGGCGGTTTTCACCGGGTGGCTGACACTTCCTACCTGCGTCGTTTCTGCGACAGCATAGAATTCCCGTCCCATTTCGTCGGGGCCGATATAGTCGAGATTGGCCAGCGTCTGGCGAATATCCGATTCTCCCGGGTAGTAGCGCTTGACCATTTCCATAAAATCGGCGCCGGCGACAATCGAATCCCTGACAGCCTCCGCTCTGAGCGAATCTTGTGTGTCGCTCAAAAGAGTATCCTGGAATAGGATATGTTGTACCTGAAGAGGTCTTTTTTCCTTATAGTCATCCTCGTGAGAGGCGAAATATGCGGCAACTTCTTCTTCGGTCGGATTGTATTCGACATCGTTTAGCACTTGCGAGATTCTCAGGTTGGCCTCATTAGTGACAACATCATCGGCTGCCGAGACGATCTCCGGATTCGACATATAACCCAGGCTCCTGGCGGCGCTTCGAAGAAGAAGAGTGGTCGACATCATGTCGAGCATTTCTTTCTTATTTTCCACGGTCAGGGAATCGACCTTTTTCCAGCGCATAAACTTGGGAATCGATTCCTTATAAATGAAGCCAAAGACAGTATCGGTGGCATTTACTGCCATGACCCAAGCCCGGTCTCCGACCAGCGTATCAGGTTGGGCAAGCAATTCATCGTTGTATCTGATCGTTGCGGCTTTTTTGAGGGAATCGACAAAGACGTTTGAAATTTCCCGCTCGCGGGAGGTTAATATCTCTTGATAAATCTCGGCGCTAAGAGTGGGGTCCAGCGGTCTGGGAGCGGGCGCGGCGTGGTCTTCAATCTTTACGACATGATAGCCGAATCTTGTTTTGACCGGGCCAATGATCGAGCCGACCGGGGCGGCGAATGCGGCTGAATCGAATTCCGGCGCCATCCGTCCCCTGAAGAAATATCCGAGATCGCCCCCCTTGTTCAAATTATTGGCGTCCTGGGAATATTTGGCGGCCAGCGAATCCCAATTTTCACCTTTGAGAGCCCTCTCCAGAACGGCCTGGGCCATCCGGCGGGCTATCTGATCCTCCTCGGCTATAAGGGTCTTTTTGACATCTTCGGCGGCTACCCCGACCGTATCGGGCTTGCCGGGTCGGATGAGAATGTGCCTGGCCCAGACTTTCTCGGGCTCGTTGTACTTAACTTTGTTTTCCTGGTAACGCTTGGTAACCTCTGCGGTATCTATATGAATTCGACCCGTGATTTGTTTTTCGAAGATGATCTTGAAGACGCTCTGCGTGATATCATCGTTCTTTTTCTGGCTGAAATCCCAATCCTTGTTCAGCTCATTCTTGATGGAATCGATTCTGACCTGGATTAATTTTTGCCGGATGAGGCTATCGACGGCGGCATCTTTTAGAGAATCGAACGGGGTCAGTGGATCGACATTCTTCTGGATTTGCTTAATTGTGGAGTCGAAGCTGGCAACCGTGATGACTCTGCCATCGACCATGGCGACAGTCGCGCCCGGATTCATAATTTTCGTTGAACCGAATAAGCATGCCACAAACAAAAGCGGCAGAACCGCAAAAATGAACTTTCTCATCGTCTCCTCACTCTCCTATATTTGCAGACAGACAATATTAATCCGGATAGTTAGATATGTCAATAGCCAATGCTCGAATTTCGTCATGGTCAATGCTGATAAAACGGACGAGGCAGCGCATTTCATTGACTAAAGTATACGCGAGAAAAAAAGAGAAGTTCTTTAGAAACCGGCCGCAAGCGATACCAGGAAAGTGTTGTCCAGGTCGGTGTGATTTCTCATCGCCAGATCGACATTGAATCGCCCAAGCGTCAGACCGGCCCCGAGAGTCAGGTTGCCGTATTCCGAGCCTATCCTGCCGGCGATCTTGCCCATGTATGAAATCTCAAGCCCGAAATGGGTATCGATAGACGCCGGGCCAGCCGAGATCTGGGCGCCATAATCGATGCCCTCGAAACGCACATCGGCATCGCCAAGGATTACGCTTTCGAATCGACCTTTCTGGCCGTGGAACCTGGCGCCGATCTTGCATGTGGGATATATGCTTTCCTTCCTGCCGGTGGAATATGACAGCAGAGTTGTTGTGGCATCCTGTATATTCAAGCCAAAATCAACCCAGCGGAGCGGCGAAGCCTGGGCGCCGATATCAAGACCGACCCCAAAGGCATTTTCGTCAACAATATCCCGATAGATTAATTTGGCGGAGACGCCGGCGCGGAATTTATCATTGAAGGCCCTGCCATAGGAGAAATAACCGGCGTAATCGGCATGTGATTCTTCTTTGATCTGGTAGAACCTCCCGTCACGGCTGCCGGTGACGATGATGCCTCCGCCGCCAAGGCGATATAGCGAAATGGCCAGCGCGGCCCGGTGTTCGCTATCGCCCAAGGGACGGGCATAGGACAGGTAATCGTGATTGAGGAGCGCCCCGAAGGTTTCGGAGTGCATGAAAAAGGCCTCCGGCCTGGTCAGGGCGGAAAGCCCGGCGGGATTATAATACCCCGAAAGAGCATCGCCGCTTTCAGCGACGTAGGCCCCTCCGAGCGATATGGGCCTGGCGCCCACGCCGAGGGTCAGGAATTCCCCAGCATACTTGGCGGCATAAGAGGGGCCACCAAGACCAATAATAAGCACCACGATCAACAGGATTTTTCCCGGTCTCATGCCACCAACCTCGGTTAGATTCGCCGTATCTGGCTCAATTCAAGATGACTTCAATCTGACGAAACCTGGGCCTTTTGATATTCGGTCCAGTTTTGCGTCTTATAAATACCATCACCAATATATTTGAGGACAACCATAAACTTATCGGCGGGTGCGAAACCCGGCCATTTGTCAATTTTCTTGCCATTCGACTCAACGAACCAAGTTTGGGGATAGCTATTGACGCCGAAGGAGCGGGCGACTTTGATGCCATCGCTGGGCCCGGCGGCCAGGTTGAGCTTCTCGCGGGATTCGGCGTTCACCTTGACAGCTACAAAGGCCCTATTGATGTACTTGATAATATTGGGATCGGCATAAGTGGTCTTATCCATTTTCTTGCACCAGCCGCACCAATCGGTGTAGAAATCGATTATCATCGGCTTGTTGGTCTTGGCGGCAAGTTTCATACCCTCATCATATTTCAACCATTTTATGCTCTCGGTCTGTTGGGCCTGTAAAATTCCCGCGGCCATTGATAGAATCATCGTTGCGGCAACAATAATCGCGCCCATTTTCCTCAATTTCATCCTGTATTCTCCTTTGAAGCAAGCGAGGAGTAGTCGATCATTTCATTACTGACAAAAGGTTTTCCCGTAGAAGTATCGGCCGTGGCCAGGGCAGGCTGAAGCGCTAAATTTGGGGCCGAGCAGTAAAGTAACGCCAATCTTTTATTCAATATAAACCTTGCCTGAGTGCGACGCAAGCAAAACGCATCAACTTCTCGAACATCATCAATTTAAACTCGTATAATATATCCATTGTTCCAGCATAATTCCCCGGAATAAAGATTGAAATAATGCACAAGCCCCGGTTATTTGGCGCTGTTTCTAAGCCTTTGAAGCCTGATATTCCCCGCTCCCAAAATGTTCTTTAGATGCCTGAGAAGCTTGTGATTGGGATTGACTCGATACTTGGTCGATTTGTAAACCACTCGCTTACCATTGCCATTTTGCTCAATGATGACTTCGCTATCGCCGGGATTCTGGGAGAGATAATCAAGCATGGCCAATCTTCGTTCATCGTCGAGGGCGTTTTCGAT
>Ga0315284_10003794_pt1 | contig 21468 bp, 20 predicted proteins | sample YL17G09_16_MG_FD_203696 | JGI IMG/M metagenome (GOLD analysis project Ga0315284, IMG submission 203696) | Sediment microbial communities from Yellowstone Lake, YNP, Wyoming, USA - YL17G09_16 | ecosystem: Environmental > Aquatic > Freshwater > Lake > Sediment | place: USA: Wyoming | collected...
ACTGCGGCTCGGAAGTCCATGGATTGTTAACCCTCTCCTTGCAGCGCTGTCAGTCTTGCTCGTTTTTCTTCTCTGTAGAGAAACGTTTGATCGCACCACTGCCATTCTTTCAGGGATACTTTTTATTCTGTCTCCTAAAGTCATTTTTACCTCAGCCTCACTTATGAACCATACGTCATCTATGTTCTTCTTTCTTCTCTCTGTTACTACCATTGTGCTCTCCCTTAAAAGGCAAAATAGTTTCTTAGCTTTATGTTCTGGCTTGTCTCTCGGGATGAGCCTCAATATTCGTACCTTAGATGCAATTGTTCTCTATCTACCCGTTGGGGTATACAGTCTGGTGATAGGTTTTAAATCTAAGGGGTTTAGAGTAAGGATTCTGGGAATGTGGTTATTCGGGTTCTGTCTAATGGCAGGCATCCTCTTATTTTATAACTACAAGACAAATGGCGATCCGCTTCTCTTCGGATACATTGTGCGATGGGGACAAAATCATACTTTAGGCTTTCATGAAATTCGGGGAGGTTGGGTTCACACCCCTTTTCTTGGAATTGTAAATACATTGAGACAAATCCGGCTGACTGACAAAGGCATATTTGAATGGCCTTTACCAGTTATTTTTTTTATCGTGCTTTTATTTCTTTTTGCCAAAACAACATTATGGGATTGGATTTTTCTCCTGATCATTGGGTGCAATGTGGCATTCTATTTTTTTTGGGGCTGGTATGATCGTCTTTTTATGGGGAGGTTTTATTTCAACTTAACGCCGTTCATTGTTATTCTTACTTCCCGGGGTCTTCTATGCTTTGTTAAGCTATTTTCAATGCTCTCAATCCCAAACATAAAGAGGTTCTCTCATACACATAGTCAACCTGTGCTTGCGCTGACCATAGCAGGAATGCTGTTACTATTCTCAATTCCTGCCTACATTGCTGATCTCATCCCTCAGTACTATCTTCTTGACCTTCAGGTTGACAGGAGGATTGAAAAAGTTGTCAAAGAGAAAAGAGTTAAAAATGCTATCGTATTTATAGAAGCACAGGATAAGAATGAACTTCTGCTCGGAAGTGGTTTTTTTATGAACACCCCGAATCTTGAAACCCAGGATGTTATTTATGCCAAAGATTTAGGTAAAAAAAACCCGCAGCTCCTATCGCTCTTCAAAGGCAGGAAAGGATTTTTATATAGACACAAAAGAGAGTTAAAAAAAATAATCAATCAAAACGGACTCTGTGAGTCTCCGCCAGAAGCTTTTGAATTAATTGAACTGTCGACCTAAAGGCACAAGGCGTTTTTATAACTCTCAGGATGAAAAGGGTGAAGTCGGAATTGAACCGCAGGACAGAGGATTCTTGCCCGGGGCCATGTAATCTCTGAGAGATGAGTATCAGCGATATAATCCTCTGAGGTCATTTATCCTGATCTTGAGGAGTTCCCAGCCAGATTTGAATACCTCTTTCAGGGCATTGACCTTGGTATCTTCCTGGTAGTGATTCCAGCGAATGGGAATCTCTTTAATCTTAAAACCGAGCTTCTGTGCCAAAAAGAGGTCTTCGGCATCAAAGCTCCACCCGTCAAGGACCTGTCTGGAAAAAATGGGTTTTACCGTATTTCTCTGGTAGCATTTGAATCCGCAGGTAAAATCCCAGACTTCCGTTGAGAGAAATTTTCTCGCTAAAAAGGAAAAACCCAGGCCTAAGTACTTCCGGTGAAAAGGTATATTCGTTGCCTTTACTTCACCCTTAGCTTTCCTCGTTCCGATGAAGATGTCATATCCCTTATCAAACTCAGTCATGAACTTATTAAATTCCTCAATGGGTGCAGATGAATCAGCATCAATAAAGAGGATGTATTCACCTCTTGCTGCTAACATTCCCTGTTTGACAGCGAACCCTTTTCCCCTATTCTCTTTGAAATCGAGGACAGAGAAGCTATCAAATTTTCCTTCTTTAAAAAAATCCTGGACTACTTCTACGGTATTATCCTTGCTTCCATCATTTACAATCAGGACCTCATAGGGGAAATTTTTACCTTGAAGATAGTCAATAACCCCTTTCAGTGTCTTATGGATTCTCTTAGCTTCATTATAGACCGGTATCACAATACTCAAATATATATCCATAATTCTTCCTCAATGAGCTATGTTTACCAATGTATCGACATTATATCTGAAAAAACTATAGTTAGTAATTAAAGGATAATCTCTTTTCCCCAAGTGCTGGAGCATGTCCAGAATAGGAGACGAGACCGATAGAAGGATCATGCAACAAAATTCTTTTAAAAATCCTTACGAAAAGATACAATACTATCGCTCATATGTCCAATAAAGTAAACATCTCCATATTAATTTTAATCTTTATCGTATCCTTTTATTCCATTACTATTTTCCTGAAACCCCAGGATATCTTCTCAAATTCCCCCATTTACACTGACGATTACTCAATGCATTTCTCTCACTGCCTCTCGACGAAAAGATTCCTCTTACCCGAAGGAAAATGCTGGGGATACGATCCCTTTTTCCTCGCCGGCTACCCTTCTGGCGCACTGGTTGATGCTGACAATAAAGGGTGGGAAATGCTCTTTTTCATCTTTTCGCCTTTGTCAGAAGGATTCGCATTTAAGCTCTATCTGATCTCGTTCCTCCTCCTGTACCCTTTCTTTCTCTATGGCGCTGCAAGAAATTTTAACCTATCGGAGACTCAAAGTTTACTTGCCTCTGTCCTGGGAGTGCTCTACTTCTATCTGTCTTTGACTGTTGATTTTGTCTATTGGGGCATGTTGTCCTATACTTTTATGTGTTTTTTCTCTCTCTACATCTTTTCCCTCTTTTACAAACTTTTTGAACGCTTCAGCTGGAAGAGATATCTCATCCTTACCTTTCTTTCATCCTTGCTCCTTCTCATGCATATTCTGTCCCCCGTTCATCTTTTTATCCCTATACTCATTCTGTATCTACTCAACTTCAAGAAATTATCACCAGTCCATCACGGCCTCATGGCACTCATGGGCGTTGTTATACTCTTGGCCAACAGCTACTGGTTGATACCCACGATAAAATTCTTTGACGACAAGACCGCAAGACCAGAGAATTACAACTTCTCCCTGCAGATCGACAGCATTTCAGAATTCATCAATGTGTATGTTAAACAGAAAATAAGCAAACTCTACCGGAGAAGTCCTGAATTAAACAATACCTTCATCGAGGTTATCTTACTGCTTTTTGGCATCTGCGGCCTCTCTACCTGGTGGAAGGAAAAGAAGTTGAAATTATTTCTGCCCTTCGCAGGGGGCGTGTTTTTTATATTTATCGTAGCGTATTATGGATCTCACACGAAATTCTTCCCCCAGCTACAACCCCAGCGTTTCACTGTCCCTATGAACTTATTCCTCATCATACCCGCGAGTGTCGGTATTTCCCTTGTTCTCCAGAACATATTCAAGGGGAAAAGCGTGACAACTATTCTCTTTATTTCCTCTCTCACTTTTGCCTTATTAGTTGGTCCCGTTTTAAAACCTCTCAAGATTATCTACAGAGATAAGTTATACCGTCTGAACTGTGAATTCCCAGCACCCGCTAAGGATCTCCTCAACTGGCTGGAAGCAAACACCACTCCAGAAGGGAGAATCTTGCTTGAGGATTCAGAATTTGACACTGACCATCAATACTACGGAGCGCATCTCCCCGCCCTCTTCCCGGAATATGTAAAGCGTGAATTCTTATGTGGCCCTCGTCCCAAGTATCCTATCAAGCACAGTTATGCAAGCTTTACAGCAGGACTCCTCTTTGAAAAGAAGATCGGTGACTACTCTCTTGACGACTTGCAACAACAGTTCAACCTCTATAATGTCAAGTGGATTGTCTGCTGGAGCGAGGAATCAGAGGAATATTTCAATCATTTTCCAGAATACCTCATGAAGCTTCAGGAGATTGATAAATTCACTGTCTACCAGGTCAACCGTGAGCCCTCCTTTTTCATTAAAGGGAAAGGGTTGGTAAAATCGGATTACAACCGGCTGGAACTGAGCCACGTCGTTCCCCAGGATTCAGAAGTAATTATCAACTATCACTGGATGAAATATTTTAAGACCGATCCGCCAAGGAAGTTGGAGAGGGTATTTGTCGGTAACGATCCCGTCGGCTTTATCCGTATTGTTGACCCACCAAAGTCATTAGTTATTTATAATGGTTATTAACTAAAATCTGTATTATATATTACAGAGAAAATGTGCCTTGTTGAGGTTACATACCAGAATTATGGAGAGAAAATGAACGATAATTTCCATAGGGTGGTAATTTAAAATGATTTCTTTGGGCGTCATAGGGGTCGGAAGGTGGGGACCAAATATCCTCCGTAATTTTGTTTCTATGGAGGGTGTAGATGTCCACATGGTTTGTGATACCGACAGCAGCAGGTTACTGCAAATAAAAAAGCGATTCCCTCAGATAAAAACAGCCACCGAATCATCAGATATTTTGGAAAATAATAAGTTAGACTGTATAGTAATCTCTACACCCACGTCCACACACTTCACCCTTGCTCAAAAAAGCCTTGAATCAGGACACCACGTGTTTGTTGAGAAGCCTTTGGCTTCCTCTACACCCGAATGCCAGCAACTTATTGAAACCGCCGAAAAAAAGAACAGGATCCTGTTTGTAGGGCATACGTTCAAATACAATGCAGGAATCAGGGCTGCAAAGGAATATATCGATCGCGGCGAATTAGGAAAAATCTATCTCATAGATGCGAACAGGACAAACATGGGGCCCATACGTTATGATGTGAATGCACTGTGGGATCTTGCATCACATGACATATCCATATTCTCCTATTGGCTCAATGAAAATCCACAATCGGTTACTGCACGTGGAGGATGCTATCTGAATAAGGATATCGAAGATGTGGTGTATGCGACATTTGAATACAAAAATGGGATTGTTGCACATGTCCATGCAAGCTGGTTGAATCCTCGCAAAGTCCGCCAGATTACTGTGGTGGGTGAAAAAAAGATGCTCGTCTGGGATGATATGAATCTTTCCGAGCCCATCCGAATTTACAACAAGGGTTTCGATAAGGATGAAGGGTACCAGGACAGTTTTACCGATTTCCGCCTTTCCATCAGGGAGGGGGAGGTCGTAATCCCCAGCATTAAGCTCAATGAACCTCTCCTGGCAGAATGCGAGCATTTTATTGCCTGTGTAAAAACCGGAGCCCAGCCCCTTACAGACGGTCTGGATGGCCTCAATGTTGTAAAAGCACTTGAAGCAGCAACTCAATCAATGAAAGAACAGAGTAAAATTGTTACCATAGACTGACTAACCAATACCCTGAGAACGAGTTAACGCAGGAGAAATGAATGATTCCATTAGTTGACTTAAAGATCCAGTATGAACACCACAAGGATGAACTCAGAAAGGCTATTGAGAACGTCCTTAGCAGTTCGTCTTTTATCCTGGGCAAACAGGTTTCCACTTTTGAAAAGAATTTCGCAGAGTTTATCGGTTCAGTCTATGCTGTGGGTGTAGCTTCTGGTACTGATGCCATCCACCTTGCATTGAGAGCAACGGGGATCTCACCGGGGGACGAGGTGATAACTGCTGTAAATACCTTTTTTGCCACGTCAGCAGCTATTGAACTTGCAGGGGGAAGGCCTGTATTTGTTGACTGTGATCCTAAGACGTATTTAATTGATGTGAATACCATCAAGAAGGCTATTACCTCAAAAACGAAAGCGATTATCCCTATCCATCTTTACGGACAGGTCGCCCCTATGGATACGATAAACGCCATCGCGGAAAAGCATAATCTTATTGTGATTGAAGATGCCTGCCAGGCTCACGGCGCTCAGTATAAAGACCGTCGTGCTGGAACCTTAGGAAAGGTAGCCGCATTCAGTTTCTATCCAGGGAAGAATCTTGGAGCCTTTGGGGACGCAGGGGGTGTCACCACAGACGATGAAACGATATATCAAAACGTTTTGGCTTTAAGGAACTACGGTTCAACGAAAAAATACTACCATCCGACCTTTGGTATGAACAGCCGTCTCGATGAGATTCAGGCTGCTATTCTCAATGTGAAACTTCGGTTCTTAGAGGAGTGGAATAAGGCGCGGATAAGAGCATCTGAACGGTACAGGAGAAACCTGGCATCGAATTCTTCGATTACCCTTCCTGCCAAAGCTGATAACTCCACCCACGTCTACCACCTCTTTGTTGTTCAGGTTCAAGGCAACCGGGATTTGATTATCGAGAAAATGGCAGAAAAGGGCATTTACTGCGGCATTCACTACCCCGTACCACTCCATCTGCAGAAAGCATACGCCTATCTGGGATACAAAGAAGGCGACTTCCCTCACGTTGAATCTCATGTAAAAAAGATTATCTCACTTCCCCTCTTCCCAGAAATTACGGACGATCAGATAGATTCTGTCTGCGATGCTCTCACCCGCCTTTGTAAAGAGTGCAGCGAGTGACCTGTGTTTGATGGAAAACGGATAATCTGTATTGCGCCCTGTTACAATGAGCTCCACAAAATTGACAAAGTTGTATCGAGAATAGATACAGTAGTTGTAGATGAAACGCTGGTAGTAGATGACGGCTCTGATGACGGCTCTCCCGAAACTGCAAGAACCCTGGGGGCAACCATCATCCTCCTCGGGAGAACCCTGGGAGTCGGATGTGCCATCCGAAAGGGGATAGAGTACAGCCTTGCCAATTCCTTTGACATCATTGTAATAATTGCTGGCAACAATAAGGATAATCCGGAGGAAATTGTAAGGCTGATAAGTCCGATAACGAGTGATGGGTATGACTTCGTTCAGGGTTCACGCTTTAAGAAGGGTGGCTACTACGGGAAAATGCCCCTCTACAGAATACTCGCAACGAAAGTTCATCCCCTTCTGTTTTCTCTTGTCTCTGGAAAGTGGGTTACAGACAGCACCAACGGATTCCGGGCATTCAGGACATCACTTTTCCAGGACAAACGCATTAACCTCTGGCAGGAGTGGCTTGATCAATACGAACTTGAACCATATCTGTACTATAAAGTGATCAGACTTGGCTACAGGACAAAAGAGGTACCGGTGACAAAGATATATCCGCCAAAAGCACTGGGTTACACCAAGATGCAGCCCATAACCGGCTGGTGGAGCATTCTCCGACCCCTCTTTCTCCTGGGTCTTGGGCTGCGCAAATAACAGGGGGAATAGGTATGAAACAGAGTAACACCTTCATTCATAAAGATGCCGTAGTAGAATCACGGAGTATTGGTGCAGGTACCAGAATCTGGAGAAACGTGCATATCCTCTCAGGAGCAGTAATTGGTAATGACTGCAATATTGGAGAGGGATGTTACCTTGAGAACTATGTGAGGATAGGGAACGGTGTTACCATAAAGAATAACGTGGCAATCTGGGATAATATTATGATTGAAGATGAAGTGTTTATAGGTCCTGCAGCAGTCTTTACAAATGAACTGAAGCCCCGGGCTCAAAACAAGAGAAGACCGGAAGAACTGACCGGCACCCTCATCAAAAGAGGTGCTACTATTGGGGCAAATGCCACCATTATCTGCGGCATAACCATCCACGAGTATGCCTTTATCGGGGCTGGGTCAGTCGTTACCGGAGATGTTTCCCCATACCATATCGTTTATGGAAATCCGGCACGGTTTCAAGGATATATGTGCCGCTGTTCTGAGATAATCCCTCCTGATATTTCCCCTTTCCAGTGCAGATGCGGATTGAAGTATGAAATTAGGGGGGCTGTTGTAACGAAAATCCCATGATCTCTGCAATACCTATAGAATCATGATGCACAGCAAACAACGTGCTCTCCAGGTGCTGTTCCTGTTTGTCCTCCTTATAAGAATTGCTCCTGTGATTGCCACTTTCCTCGGCATATATTCTTTCCGGTCGGGCAGTGGTGATCTTCTCCTGTATTTAGGTGGTACTCTCCCTTCTATATCGATTTTCAAACCAAAATGTTCATACTTGCTCTTCTCTACCTCATGGCTACGGAAAAATATCATCTCATTCCACCTCTAATGACGGTAGGAGTCTTGCAAAAAGAATCTATCCTGTTTTTTGTACCGGTGGTATTTGTTCACTACATGCAGACTCGTGGAAGTAAGAGTAAGAATGCACTGTTCTATCTCAGCACCTTGATTCTCTTTCCTGCCGTAACACTCTTCATCGTACGAAGTGCAATCGAGGTTCATAATTCCTATAATGCAATCGGTGATCTGCAAGGAATTTTCGTTTATCAAGTAACAAACGAAAAATTCTGGCCAAATTTCATCCTCGAAATATTCAGCGATCTCGGCCTGCTGCCACTCATTCTTTTTTATACAGAATGGCGGATAGCTGGAACTTCTTTCGGCATAACCTGCACTGGTTAATAGCAACGATAGTCGGGTTTATCCTTCTGTTCTACGGTGCGGATAAGACTCGTCTCTTCCTTTATATGCTGCCAGCGGTCATTGTGGTAACTACAAAAATCATTGAACCGATTCTCTATCACTCAAAGGTCCGTGTCTACCACTGGATTGCGTTATCTCTGCTATTGCACTACTATGTTGGGTATCATTTTACCCCGATGGATTCTTCCGTGGAATTTTTGAACCGCATGATACCTGTGTATGCCTCAGGTCCACCCCTCCCCAACTTCATCAGAATAGGAGCAGTTTCCCTGATCTGGATAGGGCTTACGGCATGCCTCCGTCCCTTTGGTCACCGAACTGATACCCCATATTCACCAGAATCTTCATAAAACACCTTACGGCATACCTTGTTTCTGAATTCCATATCTCTTCCAGGAATTTTTTTCCCCATCATAGACAAATATCCTGTTCTGCGGGAATGGTTTGAGACATGCGGTGTCATCTATCCACCAGAAGAAGTATACATCCCCTTTGGTATGAGGAGAAACAGTTACAGGAACAGACTGGGCATCTCTAAAAGGTTTATCACTTTCCTGCATCTTTTTAAGGTCTACCCATCCCTTTGTGCGCTCATACCCCGCTCTTTGTGCATTACCGTGGTAATAATAATTGATAGCTTCATAAAAGTATTGAGGATTTGCTACAACTAAATCATTATTGGTCGTTCTGTTGTTTAATTGTTCAAGGGCAGTGGCTTCCTTACAGCGAGAAAACATCGTGTAATATGGGTAAAGGGAAAGACAATTTATCAACACAATGATTGCTATGAAAAATCCTTTGAACCGCGATTTGCTGCAGGCAACTACTACAACCATGTAATAAAGGGGCCAGATGTATATGAGTCCCCTCAGGAGCCATTGTGGCTTAGGCGAAAGAGGGCTGCCAGCCAGTAATGCCAGGATGGCTGGAACAACAATACAGATTCCCAGAACCACCATAAACTGATGCTGTACAGGAGTGTATTCCTTCAGTTTCGTCAACCCGATCAAGAATATTATCAAGAAAACAACAAGGCCTGCTATGGAAATGGCAAGATTTATAGACAAATCGGGATAGGCCACAGAGGGGGCGGGTTGCAGGCCTGTAATTGACCATAGATAAACTGTGCCCACGTTGAGCATGTTGATCAAGGCAATAACTGCTCCCCAGCTGGTAACTCTGTCGATCGCGTCGGAATAAGTAAACTTCCCTTGGAGAATTTGAAGCAATAACAGGAACAAAATCAAAACAGATGTTGACAGAGCTACAACCAGTGTGATCCAACGCCTATATAGCATAAGACAGATGATATGTGCCACAATGAGAAAAAGACCATAACGCTGGGTATATGACATTATGAATATGATTACCGCATAGAAGAGATTATTTGCCAAAGTGGGATTCCTGAGACAGCGCAAGAGCAGACCTACTGATAAAACCCCTAAGAAGGCTAACATAATGTACGCACGCAATTCCTGGGAATAGTAGACAAGCATGGATGATACCGCTACAAGGAGCATAGCGTACAGCCTATCCACCTTACTGAAAGAGCCTTGACGCATACACCAGTAGACAAGCGGAAGTATGAGCATACCGAATACCACAGATGGTATCCGCATGAGGGAAGGGGTATCTCTTAAAAAACGCATTGTGAAATGTAATATAGCATAGTACAGAGGAGGGGTGGGATCAGAGAGAGCAACATTCCACATGTGTACAAAAGGTGTCCTCCGTGCAAAGGCCCAGCTGCACACTTCATCAAAATAGAGTGGTCCATTAAGGTGAATTAAACGGAGAACCAGTCCAATAAAAAGAATCATTAGAAATAAGAAAATTTCATTAAGTTGGGGCAATTGTGGTTTGTTCATTGCTAGACCTCTACCCAGAAGAACTCCTTTTGGTCAGTTCACATGTTCCTGTAAAAACGAAAAGACTCCGTGTAAACCACTATTAATCTTTTTGTATCTTTGTAATCAGTGGTTCATCGAGGTCGAAAAGACTATATATTTTATTATAAAAAGTGTAGAATTGTGCAAGTTTTTTATATAAAATTTGCAATGGGATTGGCTACGGTAAAGGCCGTGTTATTGAATAGGCATAAATAGGATTAATCTCAATAGTCAGTTTTATACCAGTATATTCATGAAGGGAATAATTCTCATCCAGCCAAAAACCGGCACATTTGATATGCTGGGCGCCCGGCTTCCCTTGGGCCTGCTGTCAATAGCAGCGATGCCTTATCAAAGGGGCTATCAGGTAATCATCATTGATCAGCGAGTGGAAGCAAATTGGCAGCAACGACTTGAAACAGCGCTTCGAAATAACCCGCTCTGCGTCGGCATAACCTGCATGACGGGAAAACAGATACACCATGCGCTCGAAGCCGCTACAATTGTCAGAAAGCACAGCAACGCTCCACTGGTATGGGGCGGAGTTCATACCACAATCATACCGGATCAAAGCCTGGAAAATCCGTACGTTGATATTATAGTTCTCCGTGAAGGCGATCTAACCTTTATGGAACTTGTGGAGGCGCTGGATAAAAAAGAGCCGCTCACGAGCGTACCAGGTATCTACTACAAACACGACGGAAAAATTATAAAAAATCAAGAGCGTGGTTTTATTAAAAATCTTGACGAGCTTCCGGAACTTCCCTATGAACTGGTTAATGTGGACGCCTATGCATCCCTCAACATTGAGGGCAAATCACTTGACTTTGTCAGCAGCAGAGGCTGTCCCTTCAAGTGTTCTTTCTGTTATAATAATTATTTTAACAAGCGGACCTGGCGGGCTTTCTCAGGCAAAGAAACCGTAAAACGGCTCAAACATTTTGTTGAAAAATTTAAGGTCAAGACGGTTTATTTTCAAGATGATAATTTCTTTAACGACCTGAACCGGATTAAAGAAATATTGCAGGGTATTATTGATGAAAAGCTGGACATCAACTGGGGAACCCTTGGCCTGCGTGTGGATACAGCCATCAGAATAGATGATGAGCTGTTTGAGCTTATGGTAAAGTCAGGCTGTATCAATGTCGACATCGGTGCCGAGTCAGGCAGCCGGCGTATCCTTGAAATGGTGGACAAACAAATAACTGTCGAAGATCTGCTTGCAGTAAACAAAAAAATAGCAAAATACCCGTTTATCGTTAAATATACGTTTATTGTCGGGTTCCCGACCGAAACAAAACAAGAAATATTTTCTACAATCCAGATCTGCTTACAACTGGTACGGGAAAACAAAAATGCTTATACGCCGGTGTTTGTATATACCCCCTATCCGGGAACACCGATGTATGATTTTGCCCTGCAGAATGGTTTTATTCCACCCAAAAGCCTTGAGGAGTGGGGTTATTTCGGCACGACAGACTGGTATTTCAATTTTAAATCTTGGCTCAACACCAAACAGGCAAATCAGCTCAAGAGCATAGAATTTACCTCTTTATTTTCAAACAAAAATATTAAATACAAGATCAACAAGCCGTTAACAAACCTGCTTTTCAATCTTTATCATCCGATAGCAAAATCCCGGTTTAAAAACCATTTTCATGCGGCACCTTTGGACAGCATGCTGTTCAGAAAGTTTTTTTCAAACAAACTGTAAATTCAGGAACTGCTCTTCAACAGTTCCCTTGCGTTCATTCTCCAGAACCACAGCTTAAACAGCACACAGCCGATCATAACGAGAAAAAGACCGAACGCCGGGAAAAAATAGAAAAAATGAGGTTTAACATCTATCAGGTTTTGTATGAATCGAGCTGGGTTGGTTATGTCAATAGTTGCTTGTTATGGTTTGACCTTTCGCTCTTATTGCTACGCACATAAAACCATTTGATAGGAATAACATATTTGTTTATAATGCCATCAACTTTGGCGGAAATATGGCGCACAAAAAGTTCAATAAACATGCATCCTGGTTGCCATAGTTTTGACCGGTTATAAGCACTCTTTATGAGCATGCCCGTTATGAATAATACTGCAGCAGACAGAGCGCCTTCAACTTTCAAGCTTATGCTGCTCAGCATAACTGCCAGTATACCTTTTTTGTTCTGTATGGAACTTGGCGCGCGCATATTTCTTACTGTCAAGACCAGGGATGCAAAATTTTTAAAAAAGACAGGGGAGCAGTGTGCTCAAAAATTGAGCAGTTGTTTTGTGGATGCAGTAAACGGATTGGATTTTAAGAAAAAAGTGCTTCATCCGGGAAGAAAATAGTATTTCAGGGTTCACACATTTGCATTAGCTGTCAATTTCTAACGCTTTTTTTAGGCTGAAAGAAAAATCGCTCAGTTTAGGTGTAATAAAGCTTTTGGCCAAGGTTATCGTTAAGGGCTTTTTGTCTAAATTATTCTTAACAAAACATGGCAATAAATGCTATTATACCTTCTCATATCAACTGTTTTGATGCAGATCCTACATTAGAAATCGATAGGGGCATAAACGCAGGGACATATTTATTCTAAAAAACCCTGCCGCGGTTCATATATACCTTACTCTTGCATAAATTCATGCATTTTATGACCCCGGGATGCTGCTCAGCAGTGCTGCGGTGCCTTCATGAATGTAATGCGACGGAGACTTTTCTATGGATTTGCTGAACGCTGTTAAATGGATTGACCTTCCTTCCAATGTTGATAACAGAGGTGTTTTAACATCCATTGAAGGTGGTATTGACATTCCCTTTGCAATAGAGCGAATTTTCTACATGCATCATATCATTTCAGAAAGGGGAGGCCATGCCCATAGAGATACCGACCAGGTTGTTATTGCTCTTTCCGGTCGTTTCAAAATGGATTTGTCCGATGGAATAACAACAATCACTTTTGACCTTGATGATCCCACACGCGGCATATATATTCCACGAATGATTTTTATTCGTATGTATGATTTTTCTCCTGGGGCTGTGTGCTGTGTGCTGGCGAGCACCCATTATGATATTAAAAAATCTATCAGGAACTGGGAGGAATATAAAAAAGCCGTACGTTAACAGTGTATTGTTTTATGGAAATATTTCATCACAGCTATATCGTTTGATATAATTGTATTTATGAATCAACCTTCTAAATTCGTTTCAACTGCAAAAGATTTTCTGCTCTCCGCTCTAACCGAGGACAATCGTTTTCAGAGCACTGAAGAGTTTAAAAACTGGTTTGCTCGCAAAAAGCAGGAAAACCATTTTTCCGTAGAGCAGATTCTCTTTTCATCTCTCCAGCAATGGTATTTTGAAAAAGAAACACAGAATCTTAAACATGCTTCAGGGCGTTTTTTCACTATCGAGGGTATACGTGTAGATACAAACTTTGGCCCAATAAAACGCTGGGAACAGCCGATTATAAACCAGCCGGAGATAGGAATCCTCGGAATCATAACCAGAAAATTTGACGGCGTCCCGTATTTTCTCATGCAGGCAAAAATGGAGCCGGGAAATGTAAACCTGCTCCAGCTTTCGCCAACGGTACAAGCCACAAAGAGCAATTTTACGCAGGTTCATGGGGGACGGCTTCCGCCCTATCTTGAATATTTTCTTGACAGAAAAAAATCACATTATCTTGTTGACCAGCTGCAGACAGAGCAGGGCGGCCGGTTTTTGCGCAAGCGGAATCGGAACATGATCGTAGAGGTTGATCATGACATTGACATCCTATATGACTTTTGCTGGCTTACGCTGGGGCAGATAAAAAAATTCCTGGAAATAGATAATCTTGTCAACATGGACGCGCGCACGGTTCTTTCCTGTGTCCCGATGCCAGGCCGTGATGTTTTTCGAGAGCAATCCATTGATGATATCATGCGTGAGTCGAACTTAAATCATCTTGACGATTTCTCCCGGAGCCTGATGGATTCATTGTGTTGTCATGACGAGAGGGCACGCAATACTACGGATGAAATCATCAGCTGGTTTACCGAACTCAAAACAAAGTATTATATTGCGGTTGAGCGGGTGCCTCTCAAGGATGTAAAACAGTGGAAACGCACAGAAATGGAAATATGCCATGAAGAGCACCCCCTGTTTTCCGTCATTGCCGTTTCTGTTGAGGCCGGAACCAGGGAGGTGTTCAGCTGGACCCAGCCGTTGCTTAAAGAACCTCAACAGGGATTGCTCGGGCTTATTACCAGAAAAATAAACGGTGTGCTGCATTTCCTCATGCAGGCAAAGGTCGAGCCGGGCAATATTGATGTTATTGAAATCGCTCCGACCGTATCATGTTCGGCAGTGGCATTCAAACGTCAGCACGGCCATCATGTTCCTTTTCTTGACTATTTTATCAATGCTGCCTCTCGACAAATTCGTTATAGTGTTATTCAGTCTGAGGAAGGGGGCAGGTTTTTTCACTTTCTCAACCGAAACATGGTGATTCAGCTTGATGAAGCTGATGATATTGTTCTCCCGCAAAATTATATCTGGATGACCCTTGGACAGGTAATGGAATTTCTAAAACACGGGTACCTGAATATTGATGCGCGCACACTCCTTTCCTGTATCGGATTTAATCACTGAGAATTGTTTATGAACATTTTGATTATTGGTTACTCGGCAATCGCAAAAAAAAGAATTCTGCCTGCATTGAGAAAAATCGAGCATATCAGCCGCATTGATATTGCCTCACGCAGCTCTGCTTCCGGCATTTCAGATGAAGCGACATTTAACGGGATGGTATTCAACGACTATGCCGATGCCATTTCAAAAAGCAAAGCCGATCTTGTCTATATATCCCTTGTCAACAGCAGTCACGCTGAATGGGTTGAACAAGCGCTTCGCAGGGGATGTCACGTTATCGTTGACAAACCAGCCTTTACCAGCATTGATGACGTTAGAAAACTCACGGACCTTGCCCGTGCAAAAGGTCTCTGCCTTGCTGAAGCAACTGTCTATGGATACCATCCGCAGATAAAGATGACCCGCGATCTTTTCCTGCAGGCAGGGACACAGCCGACACGGCTGACAATATCGTTTTCTTTCCCGCCTTTTTCTGAAGATAACTTTCGCTATCAAAAACATTTGGGCGGCGGCGCTCTTTGGGACCTCGGATCTTACGCGGTCAGCCCGGGCAGAATTTTTTTTGAAAATGAACCCGATGAGGTCTTTTGCCGGGTTTGCACACGAAGCGCCGCTACCGGCGTTGATACCTCATTCAGCATGCTGGCATCATATCCGGGCGGGCGTTCTATGGTCGGTCATTTTGATTTCAATACCGAGTACCGTAACTGTATAAACATCCTGGGGCCGGGTATGTCGGTTGATATTGACCGGGTTTTCACCACCCCCCTGGACATGGAAAATGAACTCCAGGTCCGGTCAAATAACCGCACCAAAAGTGTGAAGACGCCACCAACTGACAGTTTTGCTGTTTTTTTGCAAAGTGTCTTTGATGCAATCAGGGAAAGCAGCCACCAGGCATTTAGTGAAACTCTTTTGTCCGATGCGACCGTACTGCACCGGTTGCGAAAGGCCGCGCAAGAGGAATAAACCATATGACAATCTGGGTTTGGGCTTACCTTAAGGAGTATGAACAGGAAAAAGAAGAAATTCATGATGCAATCCAAAGCGTACTTGCATCAGGTTCACTGATCCTGGGGGACAATGTAAAATTATTTGAGCAGGAATTTGCCGGCTACTGCGGCGTGCGGTATGGCGTAGGAGTCAACAGCGGCACTGATGCCCTGTTCCTTGGTCTCAAAGCGCTTGGCATTGGTGAGGGCGATGAGGTTATCACGGTTTCCAATACTGCCGTGCCCACTGTTTCGGCAATTGTTTCAGCAGGGGCAATCCCTCGCTTTGTGGATATTGATCCTGAAACCTACCTTATGGACACGGCCCGGATAGAGTGGGCCATAACTGAGAAGACAAAATGCATCCTGCCGGTGCATTTGTATGGCCAGTGCGTCGATATGGACCGGGTGCGTGTTATAGCTGAAAAACATGGTCTGAAAGTGTTTGAGGACTGTGCCCAAAGCCACGGGGCAGTGTTTAAGGGGAAAAAAGCAGGCTCCCTGTCTGATGCAGCAGCCTTTTCCTTTTATCCCACCAAGATTCTTGGCGGCTATGGTGACGGCGGCATGGTTATTACCGATGACGAAACACTGTATAAGAAGCTTATGCGGCTGCGTTTTTACGGCATGGAGAAAACCTATTACGCTCTGGAACACGGCTATAATTCCCGGCTTGATGAACTGCACGCCGCTATTCTGCGGGCCAAGCTAAAGCATCTCGATTGCTATCTCACCAGAAGAAAAGAGATTGCAGCGCGTTATGACCGGATGCTGGCAGATACGGGTTTGACACTTCCCAACACAATGGCCGGCAATGAGCATGCGTATTATCTCTATGTCTGCCGGCACCCTGAACGGGACAGGATCATTGAAGAACTGAAAAAGCATGACATCCTTGTCAATATCAGCTATCCTTGGCCCATCCATACCATGATCGGCTACCAGCATTTCGGCTACCGGGAAGGTGATCTGCCGCACACCGAAAAAGCTGCCCGGGAAATATTTTCTCTGCCCATGTATCCCTCTTTAACTGAAGATGAACAGGAACAGACCATAATGGCGCTTTATGATATCTTAAAATAAATTAACCTAAAATCACGGGGAAATCAGATGCTAATATCAGAATTCAACAATAAGCTAATCGACTTTCTTCGAACCATCTCCCGTAAATATTATTATATTGCTTTTGCATGTTTAGTCTTATTCACAATCTTATATAATGGCATATGTCTTGAGTCGGCCCGACAATACTACTTGCAAGCTCAAAATCCCTTTAAGATTACAAAAATATGGGGTTTTAACCCTTGGCAAGAATCGCCGCTGCTGCCTTTAATAGCCTTTTATACACATTTAACATCCGAAACCTCTTTTCTTCTCTTAAGTTTCAGTATTAGCCTTATTGGTCTACTTTTATTCGCCTTGAAAACCAAAAGCAAGCTTTCTCCAGAAATATCCTTACTATTAGTCATGCTGCTCTTCTCTCATCCTGTGGTTTTATTTATGTTTAGCTGGCCTGGAATGCCTGATTGCCTTACCTTTCTCTTTGCCGTTCTACTTTTATTTACGCACTCATATACGGTGGTTATTCTGCTTTGTTTTCTGGGGGGAGTCAATCATCAGATGGTTTTTTTTATTTTTCCAAGCATTTTTGTTTTGAGAAAAATTGCACGAGAAAAAGATATTACCTGGTATTATGTACCAGTGGCTATAGCTCCTATAGCAGCAGGCAGGCTCGCTGTTTCTCTGTTCTTGAAATACAACGAAATTGTCGTTACCTCAAGACTTCCTTCTTCCTTTTCAATTTTATACAATAATATAGATTTCTGGATTAAACATAACCTGTACAATTTGCCGCATGCCATTTTTTCATTCCAAAACATGACCTGGGTTGTGTTGGCACTCTGTGCCATATCTGTTTTTTCCAAACACCGTGCCTATTTTATCACTTTTTTTGCAATGCAAATCCTGTTTTACGCACTTACATTTTTCACTCTTGACACAACAAGGGTTTTTGCCGTTCTTGTCTGGGCTCCTGCTTTCCATTGCATTATCTATTCTCTGAAACTTGCTCAAAATGACGTTTCGGACACATGCTACAATCAGTTATTTAAAGCACTCTGTGTAACTGCACTTTTTGGTCTAATTCTTCCTAAATATTATTACTTGAAAGAAGAATGTTTCGCTTACAGCTTTAATGATTTCTATTTACCTCTTGCCAAATCAATACGGCATATTATTTTTCCTTGAAAACAAAAGGGCGATAAGCGGTATCTAAATTTCAGAATAGAAAAACCTATTCCTACAAACTGTAGATTAAAAGGGACAGCGACCTTTTCTGTTGAAAACTTATCACACCGAGGACTATACTCCTGTGCCATGCCCAGACAATCACGCATAGTCTTACCAGACATACCCCATCACATAACCCAGCGCGGCAATTACCGGCAGACCGTATTTGAGGAAGCAGCAGACTATGAGCAGACTGTTCATGGGTGAAAGAGTATGCCGGGAAATACGATCTTACTATCCTTGCGTTTTGCCTGATGGAAAATCATATCCACTTTATTGTAGTGCCACATACCGTGGATTCTCTGGCAAAGGCCTTCAATACTATTCACATACGCTACTCCCAATACCTGAACAGGAAAGCACGGGGTGCGAGGGCACCTGTGGCAGGGAAGATATTTCTCGTGTTTTATGGATGACCAGCATCTGTACGGGGCGATACGCTATGTAGAGCGGAACCCGGTGCGCGTCGGGATAGTGCAGGATGCCGGGGAGTATCGCTGGTCCAGCGCGCGCGTGCATGCCGGGATAGCAGCGGAAGAATTGCCAATACCGATTGATACGGCAAGATTTGCCATGAGCGCAGGGGAATGGAAGAGATTTCTGCGGGCAGAGGACAAGGAGCTGTGTGCAGAAATGCGGGTAAAGACCGGCAGAGGGCTGGCCGTTGGCAGTGAGAGGTTCAAAAAAACAGTTGCCAGAAGACTGCAAAGGTCGTTAGAATGTTTACCACCAGGGAGGCCGAAAAGAGCGGCGAATAGGGGGCGCAGTCCCCTTTAAACCCTTTAAAGTGCACGCACGTATCGATATGCTTACTCAATGTTAGCCTCCTTGAAAGCCAGAGGGATACAATGGAACTTCAAAAGACTTATTATCCTGCCTGCGTGATAGCAATTTTGATAGTATTGCTATTTGGAATCTTTACTATCTGCCAGGTATACCTCGTTAAAGATAACTACCCTGTCAGTAAATTATGGGTAGGTAGTGATTATATTTGCTTTTATAATGCAACACAAAACCTTATTCGCGGCCATAGTCTATATGAAAATATATGGCTTTCTACACCAGATTATCTTAAAAAACTGGTGGTTTCTTTTAACCTACGAAAGATGAGTAATACATCATGGTATTGCTTCCCTCCGCTATTGGCTTGTATTAACTACCCGCTTGTTTATTTTGATATGGATACGGCATCACGATTAATGTTTTTTCTTTTAATTGTTGCAGTACTTAGTGCATATGCACTCATCAATAGCTCTTTTGAAAGCATAAGCGGAAAAGACAGGAAAATTATTTTTCTGTGCGGGGTTATTATTATTGTGCTCAGCTATCCCGTCTATTTTTTAATGCTCAGGGGTCATATGGTTGGCATAGTTTTTCTGCTCCTTGCTATGGGAATATATCTATTCCAAAAGAATAATCCTCTAAGCAGTGTATGTTTCGGGCTGTCAATCGGGATGATGGTATTCCCTGTCTTAATACTTGTGCCCCTGCTGCTTTTTCGACGATATAAAATTATTGTCTTCACCCTTTTGTCACTTGCAATGCTTGTGCTTTTTTGTCCTGGTTTATGGCTTGAGTATTTCAAAGGACCGCTCATGGATCGGTTTCAGGAAAGAGGACCTATATTTACGACGGATAATGTCAGTTTGGCAAACACCTGTAATTTCCTAATGATCTTTATTAATAAATTGTTCTCGCACACAGGTTTGCCAACAGTTCGTGTAGTGGATAGTAATCAAGTAGCTTTCATAATCTATGCGCTTATGTTTTGCACTATGGCGCTGGCTGACATTCAAATCCGGAAAAAACACGGCCCTCTCGATAGGGAAATTGAAACCTCACTTATTATGATGTATTTCCCCTTCATGATAGCCATTCCCAAGAATTCATATCAATATAATCTTGTTATACTCATTCTTCTGGTGCCGGTACTGTGCTCACTGATACAAAAACTAAAAAAGCCTATGCCCACAATAATTTTATGGATGCTCATGACCGGAATTTTTCTGAGCCAGATCCAGGCTCGATTCATACAAAACCTGATAGACATCAAGCCTGATTTTTTCTATTTTTTCCCCGCTTTCGGCCTTTTCCTGGTTATGATTGGCTGTGTTTTATTTAAAATGTGGTTTTTAATGGTATTTCAAAAGACAGAAAACAATATTCATGCATTGGCAAATAAGAGTTAAGAATGATAATTTATAATCCCTTTATAAGCTTCTTTGGTGCAATGGAATTGGTAAAGCAGCAATGGAGTCGCCGTAAACAAAAAACGAGTATGCAGCGTATTAAATTTGTGTTGAATTTTTAAATATTTTTAAGCGCACACAAAAGACAGAACGAAACTTATGATGCATGATCTGTTAAAAAATCTACAATACGAATGGAAAAATCATGAAAGTCACACTGATTGATCCGCCTTTTTATGAAGAAAGCGCTTTAGGAAAAAGCAAAGGTTCGAGCATGACATTAGTCCAGAATGTCATTCCATCGCTGGGGTTAGGGTATTTGGCAGCGGTTCTTGAAAAGAATTCACACCAAGTAAAAATTTATGACTGTACCCTCGGCACGTCGCATGATGAGCTCTGTAAAATTTTAAAAGACTCTGAAAAACCTGACATCGTAGGCATAACTGCAACAACTCCTACCTTTGAAAGCGCCCAAACTGTAGCTGTAAACGCAAGAAGAATTTTCAAGGACAGCCTTATTGTTATCGGAGGCGTTCATGTAACCTCTCAGCCCGAGGATACAATGAAAAGGGATTTGTTTGACGTGGGCGTTATCGGGGAAGGAGAATACACCCTTCTTGATCTTGTTGAAAAATTTAAAGAACAAAGAGCCGCGTGCTTTAAGGAAATTCAAGGCCTTGTCTACAAGGATGATTCCGGGAACGTTGTTATTAATGAAAATCGCCCCTTGATCCAGAACCTCGATGATTTGCCTTTTCCAGCAAGGCACTTATTGCCTCCCCTTTCTGCCTACCGACCGACACCGGCATCTTATAAAAGACTACCTGTTGGTGTACTGATGTCGAGCCGGGGGTGTCCTTACCACTGTGCATTTTGTGACCGCTCGGTATTCGGAACTCAATACCGCATGCGTTCTGTTGATAATATATTGGATGAAATGGAGGAACTAATCCATAAGTACGGCGCAAGGGAAATAAGATTTTTTGATGACACTATTACGGTTAACAAGAAAAAAGTATTTGAGCTCGTTGACAAAATGAAGGAGCGAAAAATAAATGTTCCATGGACCGCTCAGAGCAGGGT
>Ga0315284_10003796_pt1 | contig 21462 bp, 17 predicted proteins | sample YL17G09_16_MG_FD_203696 | JGI IMG/M metagenome (GOLD analysis project Ga0315284, IMG submission 203696) | Sediment microbial communities from Yellowstone Lake, YNP, Wyoming, USA - YL17G09_16 | ecosystem: Environmental > Aquatic > Freshwater > Lake > Sediment | place: USA: Wyoming | collected...
CGAGAAGTTGTGCACTGTTCTCCGCCAGCATATCCCGCAGGAGCAGTGTGGGTTGTGGTGCAACAAGCTGTTTGGGAAGGGCAAGTTCGCTCGGATCACGTTCAACCCCGAGGTCAGCAACCTGAACGTCCACATGGACCAAGATGCGTATGACGAGTTCTACCGTGACTGGCCCGAGTGCCGCAAGCAGATCAAGGGGCACGACAAGGACTCTCGGCACTCGCCGCCGTTCGTGGCCATGATGGACGTGATGCCCAACGAGGCCGAACGCTGGGAACTGATCGCCAACTGCGACGTGAACCAGAACTGGTCGGCGATGATCTGCACGGTGCCGGGCAAGGGGCTGCGGGGGTACTTCTGCGAGATCGCCGGTGCCCAGGCCATGCTGCACGCCGACAACCCGGAGTGGCCCGACCTTGGCGTCCCGATCGAGGCGGGTTGGTGGAAGCAGAGCATCGAAGCGTTTGCCAAGCCGGTGAAGTTCCACTCCCATCGCTGTGGTGTCCCGCTGCGACGCTTCGGGCAGCTTGCCTGTGACGGGGCGTTCGAGGAGTTCAGTGCCACGCACGCTGACATCTACAAGCCCAAGGACAAGAACCGTCGCGTCGAACTCATCACACTCGACTCGGCACCGGACACGAAGACGCTGAAGGTGGTCACCAACTATATCGAGAATTCGGCAATCAAAAACGATTTAATGTCCCTTCGCGCGGGTCGCTGGACTCAAATCGGACGGGTCATTCGGAGGGCTTTGCCTTGGCGGAACAGAAATCACTGACCTTCCATGATCTCCAAGAACTGATCTTGAAAATGTATGGGGCCAAAGATCAGGCTCGTGGAATCGATGGCACGTTCATGTGGCTCATGGAGGAGGTCGGTGAATTGTCAGCGGCCTTGCGTGACGGGTCCCCCCAAGAACTTGCACTGGAGTTTGCCGATGTTCTTGCCTGGCTGGCAACTCTGGCCAATATTGCCGGCGTTGATTTGGAATCAGCGGTCAGAAAAAAGTATGGCTCCGGTTGCCCCGGTTGCGGACAGTTTGTTTGCCGATGCGATCTTAGCGCCAAACCGTGATCATTGAATCCTACGGCAGCCTCAAGGACTTGGTGATTGGTATTTTCCACGCCGCTCTCTAAAAAAGAAGCGTCTCGACCGATTGATCCTCGATGGCTGCGGGGCAAAAACACGGATCCGTCCGCAGCATCATAAAACGTCGGCTGTCTCTTCCCTTTCAGTCAGGCAAGACAAAGTATGTCCGCCCGGTCAACCACACCGATCACCTCCCTGTGGCAGCGTTGGCGTCTAGGCTACGTCATCCGGAATCATTCAAGACTAAACTTCTGCGACACAAGCCGCATCCGAATCAGGTGACTCCGGCCTTCGTCAGGCATTGGCGATGCCATAAAAAGAGACTCCCTCTCCATGCCACGGAACGTTCACACTCGTTGAGAATCACATATTGTGTCGCATCGGGCTTGAAAAATGTCCGCAAGATCGACATGAATTGTCGTCGCACTGATTAACTTTACGGGGGCCGTCTAGCTCCCCCCGTCGCAAACTTGGATTCCAAAGGCAAGACCCATGAATCTGACGGATATGACTTGGCCGGATGTCGAGCGATTGTCGCGCGACATGCCCGTCGTGATCCCCATTGCCGCGATTGAGCAGCACGGACCACACTTGCCACTTTTTACGGACAGCATGCTCCTCGGCGAAATCGTTCGTCGCGTCAGCGGAGCGATGCAAGAAACCGTACTCTTCACACCCTTGATGTGGCTCGGGAACTCGGAACACCACATTGATTTTCCGGGCACGCTGTCGGCCAGTCCTCGGACTTACCTCAACATGCTCAACGAGATGATCGAAAATCTGTTGAGGTACGGATTTCGTCGGATCGTGTTGCTCAATGGGCACGGAGGGAATTCGATTCCGGGCAAGCAGGCCGTATTTGAAATCCGCCAAAAACATCGGGCAAGGAAGGATCTGTTGCTGCTCTGCGCGACCTATTGGGAGAGTGCCGATCCGCGTGAAGGGCGAGCTGACCTCGTTCAAGAGGGAATGTGGCACGCGTGCGAATGGGAGACATCCATGATCCTCAGAATTGCTCCGCATCTTGTCAGAGAGATCTCAAAACTCAAAACGATTCCGTCTGGCTCTGTGTTTGAACCCGCACATCGCGCGTGGACCACAAATGACCGGAGCGATCTCGGATACCTTGGCTCGCCCCAAGCAGGGAATGTCGAAAAGGGGGAGCACTTGTTTCAAGTATTTTCAGGCGGAGTGACCAAGATGCTGGCACAGGTCATCGCTTGGGATGGCAAATCGTGGGACTGTCCACCGCAATGATTCCCCCGCAGAAGACGTGTGCACACGTCTTCTGCATCTGACGAAAACGGCTGCCGCAGACCTTCCGTGTCCCCTGACAATTGTCTTAACGAGGAACAGACCATGAACTTCGCCGACCTGACTTGGCCCGATGTCGAAAAATTGTCGCGAGACGTTCCCGTTGTCATTCCGATTGCCGCGATGGAGCAACACGGGCCTCATTTGCCGCTCTTCACCGACAGTCTGCTACTCGGTGAAGTAGTCCGTCGAGTCAGCGAAGTCATGCAGGATCGAATTCTCTTTACACCATTGATGTGGTTGGGAAACTCTGAGCACCACATTGATTTTCCGGGAACTCTCTCGGCGGCGCCGCGGACATACATCGACCTGCTGAACGATATGATGGAGAACCTTCTCCGGCACGGATTTCGTCGGGTTGTCCTGTTGAATGGACATGGAGGCAATACGACACCTGGAAAGCAGGCCGTTTTTGAAATCCGCCAACGACATCGGGCTCGCAAAGATTTACTACTGCTGTTTGCCAACTATTGGGAGGCGAGCAACGCTCGTGACGGCCGAAAAGACTTCATTCAGCCCGGGGCCTCTCATGCCTGCGAATGGGAAACGTCGATGGTTCTTCAAATGGCACCGCACCTCGTCAAAGACATTGCACATCTGAAAACGATTCCAAGTGGTAGTGTTTTTGAACCGGCGCATCGCGCTTGGACGACCAATGACCTGACCGACCTCGGCTATATCGGATCACCACAGGCGGGAACCGCGGAGAAGGGGGAGCACCTTTTCCGAGCCTTCACAGGTTCGGTCTGTGGAATGCTCGAACAGATGATCGCTTGGGATGGCATCTCGTGGGACACTCCGCCGACTGTTTAGTGTTCTGACCCCAAAGGGGAGTCATCCTCCGGCCCGCTCGAGGGGCTTCACGTTCGCTGATTTTCCGGTTATTTGCACTTGAGTGCGCTGATTTCTTGCTCTCTGATTTTGAAGCAGACACCCAACTTACGAAGGTTTGAGATCCATGGCAACGGTTACCGCACGCAGCAATGTCTGGATTTGGTGGATCTGCGGGTTGTTGCTGATGGCCAGCACAATTAACTACATGGATCGGCAGACGCTTTCCAATACGTCGAAACGGATCACAGAGGAGTTCCACATATCAGAGCAACAATATGGCAATCTCGAACTCGCGTTCGGCCTCGCGTTCGCGGCCGGATCGATCATTTTCGGAATCATTGCGGACCGAACAAGTATCCGATGGTTGTATCCTGTCGTTCTGCTGCTCTGGTCTTCCATGGGATTTGCAACGGGATTTGTTGAGACCTACGCCGGACTGCTGACCTGCCGTTTGTTGTTGGGACTGTTTGAGGCCGGCCATTGGCCTTGCGCGCTGAAGACGACGCAGCGATTACTTCCGCCCGATCGTCGGACATTGGGAAACAGTGTTCTGCAAAGTGGCACGGCCATCGGGGCGATCGTGACGCCGTTGATCATCAAGAAAATGCTGGCCAAGTCTCCCTCAGAGGTTTTGACGACCTCACAAGGAATGATGGAATCGACACTGACAACGGAGCCCGGAGCGTGGCGTCCGGTGTTTCAAGTCATCGGTGCGATCGGTGCCTTATGGGTCATCCTCTGGCTCGTCTCCGTTCGTGCCCGAGATTTCCAGAGCGATCCCTCTGACGAGAATCTCGCGTCTGATCCCAAATCGCTGCCGGAGACGAGGACTTCAGCCCCAGACTTGATTGGCCATTCCAGCGATACAATTCTTCGTGCCGTTTTTAGTCGAAAGTTTTTGGTATTGCTGGTGGTCATTGTCTCCATCAATTCCTGTTGGCACTTGTTCAGAGTCTGGTTGCCCAAGTTTTTGCAACAAGGCCGCGGTTATTCAGAAACCGCCATGCTCGACTTCAATTTTTGGTTCAACGTCATGACCGACGTCGGCTGTTTGTCTGCAGGCGCAGTCACGACATTACTGGCCCACCGAGGCTGGACGGTTCATGGATCCCGTTCGCTTGTCTTCGGCGTGTGCACGGTGTTAGTCGGGTGTGGTGGACTGATACCGTGGTTGCCATCGGGGCCCGCCTTGCTCTCGGTGCTGCTACTGGTCGGTGCTGGAGCTCTAGGATTGTTCCCCTGCTACTACTCTCTGGCTCAAGAAATCACCAACAAACACCTTGGTGTGCTCAGCGGACTGTTGGGTGCCATGGCGTGGATCTGCGTGGCTCCATTGCATCCTTTGTTTGGGCGTTGGATTGATCAATCGGGTAGCTTCGATATCGGAATGGCGATGGCGAGCCTCTTGCCGCTCGCAGGATTGCTGGCCATCCTTTGTCTCTGGCCACGCATCAAATCGTCCTCAGAATCCGTAGGGAACCTCTAAAGTTTCGCCATGTCGAAATTGTTTCTCGGCAACTTCGAGTTTGAATATGCTCTGGCCGATCCTCGACGAATACTGCCAGCAAAGCTGCTCCGAATTCGTGCCGAGTTGGCATCGTCTTGGCTGGCAATCGCCAATGACAATGATTACCTCTGGACCCCCAAAGCGATTGATCCGTTTTTTTTTGAGCGTGCCTCTGCGGAGGGGCTCCCTCGAGTCCGGCCCGTCAGCTCATTCGATGAGGTGCCGGGTGATGTCGAGTGCCTCCCCTGGGGTTGGACGGAGGACATCAGGCGTCTGTGTGTCGCACGTGGTTGGCAACATCACCAACCACCGCTGGCCGCCGTCAGGCAGGCCAATTCCCGCCGGATTTCGGCACTGCTGGAACGTGAATTTGACGTGGGATTGCCGGGCGCGATGACCGCGACCACGATCACCGAAATCGAGCACCAAATCGCGTCGCTCAGTCAAGTAGACCGATGGGTTGTCAAAGCCGAGTTCGGGATGTCGGCACGCGAACGGGTGCTCGGTTGTGGTTCGACGATCACAGCTGCCGCTCGAACTTGGATAGCCCGGCGACTGGCAACGGATGGAGTTGTTTTCTTTGAGCCCTGGGTCGAGCGGATTGATGAGGTCGGAATCCAGATGGAGATACCCTCTGTCGGAACACCTCAATGGATAGAAACCGTACCGATGCTGGTTGACGGACGGGGACAATATTCAGGAAGTGTGTTTGCGTCAACCGGCAGCCGCCGGAGCTCTCCCCTATCGAGCCACGTGCCGCGGTTCGGAAGTGAGGTCGGTTTGGTGCGGCCTTGTGACAATCTCGGTGAACAACACGCGTTAAACTCCGAGGTCCGATGGAATCTCCCCAGACGGGGGGGCGGTCAATCACCGAGTTTCGCTCAGCAGGCTGGAATCACGCCGGGGCTCAGCAACGATTGGCAATCGGCGGTTCAGATTGCCCTACGGACCGCGTTTCGACTGCAAGAGATGGGGTATTTTGGTCCAGTTGGGATTGATGCGATGCGTTACCGTACCGCAGATGGCAAGATACAGCTGCGACCAATTCAAGACATCAACGCACGCTGGACCATGGGACGGCTCAGCCTCGGTTTCAGGCGTCTGTTACGCCCCGGCGAGACAGGCCGGTGGCATCATGGGCCTCGCAATTCCCTGACACCACAGGAGGGCCCGTCCGCGCGTTGGATTCGATCATCGCCGGACGCTGTTGGAGACACTTTGGCACATCACTTCTCACATGTTTTGATACAAAATGAGCTCCTGATTTAACCTCGCCGTGAACGTCGGTCGCTAGCCCGTATTGTCGTCGCAACACAATGCAACAACGAACCACGAATCCTATTGAAACACGTTTCCCACGGCATTCCGTTTGTGGTTGGTTTAAGTCACCAACATCCACGTCAGCAGTACAATCAGACCGCTGAGAAGAGCGGTCGCCAACTCAAACTCCAGAATACCGATTTGAAGTGATTCAATCTGTTGACCAATCCACGCCGGTAAGCGAATTGCGATCGCCGCGAAGCAGGACTCTTTGAGCGATCGATCCACACTTCTGACCATGTCGAGGAAAAATCGCGTGGGCACCGTAATGAGTTGGAAAACTATTTTTTCAACGTAGAGTTTCTCTCGGCTCAGAATGACGAGAGGCGCAGACCATGACGAGCGAGTTGAACACCCAGAATTCTTACTGTGAACGTCCGTGAATGATGTTGACCTCCAAATAAAAAGTGCGGCGAAAAATACCGCGGATTGTCCGATGACAACTCGCATGCCATCCATCAACGGCGGTACGGCCTCCACGATTCCGTCAGAATGACCCTGTTGAAATCCGGCATTGGAAAGCCACCAACTCACCGCAGCGAAGACCACGCCAACTTGAGATGTCACCAGAAAGGAGGCTATGCCGCGTGGCTCGATCTGACCACAAGCAACGAACGCCCCGACGACTGCGCCGAGCATTCCCAATCCACCAAGCAACGCCAGTGATGCCTCTGACGACGCGATGACAGGATAGAATCGCAGTAGCAGCCACAGGGACGAGGGAACGTAGGCCACGAAATAAACCATTCTCCATATCGGCGGATCCCATGCAGTCGAACTTTGGTTCCACAGAAAGCAGGGAAACAGACCGCTCCGACCCCAGAGACTGAGAACCAGCAGAGTTCCTATCGAGCCCGGCAAGAACGGGTTGTCGCGACGGAGTGCCGTCATCCCTTCAACCGATAACACCTCATCAAGCAACATTGTCCGGCAGGTCACACTCATCAAAAGAACCGCCAAAACGAATGGACCATCCGAAACAAGACTCGTGATGGCCGCATGGCGAAATGAGTGCGTTGAGTCATCGGTTGGCGTCGACCAACCGACCATAGTCCATGTCGCCAGAAGAACGGCTCCCCAAAAAAACAACAGTTGAGGGAAACTCGTCGACATCGCCAAGGCCACGGCGGAGACGTGTAACGTTCCCGCCGTTATTGCCAACGAACCGCCGCAACATCCCTGCAGGCCCGTTCGTACGGAAGACAGCGTCCCAAAAGCTAGCATACTGACAATCATGATCCAACTCACCGAAATCAGGTCTGCCCGCAAACCCCATGCGATTCGAATCGGTTTCGGCCCCGACAATTCGAGTGCCGTGCCGATCGGCCAAACAGCTTCCGGAACGGGGGCCTCGATGACACCGATGAGCAACAGTAACAGCACGAAGGCCGCGCTGATGCTGGCGAATATTCCAAGCCGCACACTAAAAATCGCAGAACCTTCCCGCGGCTTCGCCAAACTGGTCAGAATCACAGCCACCAGCACACCAACCGTGGGCAATCCGACAGTGAGCAACAACAACCACGCAGCAATCGTTGTCATTGTTGTTCCACTGACAAAGAAGGGTCAACCGCGGAGTTCGACTCGACGGTGTCTTGTTTTTCAGGGGACGACGGGTCGTCGGTTTCACCGCATACTGCGAGAAGACCCCATAGGATAAATACCATCGCCATCACGATTGCAGCCACTTGCAGTTCATGCCGTCCGTAAAATGTTCCCTGAGTGGCGAGTGCCAGCATGATGGCTTGAGACAGAACACCGACAGCCATCATGCGGTGCCGTAGTGACGACGCGGAGACCAACAACATCCCTCCCATGACAACATAGATCGCAGAGACCAACAGCCCCTGATTCCAGTGCGCAAATTGCATGTCATGATCCTGCTGAATGAGGACGAACGCTTGCGGGGGTCGTGTCCGAAATGTCGTCTCTGGTGTCAGAATCGCTCGGGCCACTCCTGCGCGTACACGTCACGCCAACGACACTCGTTGAGTTGTGCATGGCCAACGCCAGAAACGCAAGGGCACTCAAAAGCACAACGATATCTGCCCGACGACCGAGGATTAACACCCCTAGTGTGGAGAACGACTCCACATCGCGACTCGCCGGCAGTTTTTTTAGAATTTGATCGGCCGAGGGGATCGCCGAAAAATGCTGGCTGGCGTTCGTGCGTGAGACCTCAACCCGCATGACATAGGCGATCGTTCCAACAAACACCATTGCCAACAGAAGGCCTGTCACAGCGATGACCGAAACCGATTCGACCGTTTGTTCGACTGTCGTCAAGTCGGGTTTTGATAAAGGAAACCACTCCGGTAACGATGCGCCATCGCCGCGACTCAGTTCAAGAATGAGAACACCACTGACCGCGGATGCCATCAAGAGCAAACTCCAACCGACACCGATGGCTCCACTAGCCAGACAACTCGTCGCATTCGCTAACGTCAAGAGCGTATACCACGTCAATTGCCCTCGCGATTGGGGCCGTCCCAACAGCAAAAAACCGGCCACCAAACCGACGGCATTGGCCATCAGCACCGGCCATGACTTGGCGGCACTTCCGACCACCTCTTCCGATGCAATCGCCGCGGTGCGTGGATCGCCGCCCAGAGCGAAAAAAATAAGCAAAAGATATGCCAACGACAACAACCCAGCGCCCCAGCGAATCTCTCGTTGAGCGCGCGGCCATGACCAAAGCGTCAGTGAAATGACCCAAACGCCGAGCAACAAAATCAGCCACCACGGCAGACGAGAATCGACCATGTCACGGTCTTTCTGAAAAAGTTACGGCAGTGCTAACCACTCCTCTTTTCGGTCAACCTGCGTTCATGCGCGTCCTTTTTGGGATCCTATCAGATCGACTCGGCGTCGGCTCTTCAGACGAGATTGCTTGTTCGTTGAGGCCGGCTGGCGTTCCACGTGTCGCTGATCCTGTGGAGCCCTGTTTTTTGATTGTGGCCTGAACGACTTCCTTCGACGCTTCGAACCACCGCAAGTATTGCTTCCTGTCCCTCGGAATTCTTCTTACGGCTCGGACGCGCCTTAAAATCGTCTCGGAAAAGGCAGCCGCCTCCGTCCGGCAACGATGTCCGGCCGATCTCCTGCAACCGTCTCTTCTGAAACTGAATAAATGACTGCAATCTGTGTCCTATCAAACCACGGATGCAGACAGCTACGGCAATTTGCGAAGATTGGGCCAACATAGAGAGGCCGCCTTTTTAACCACCATGCATACTTGAATTTAGGAAGACAGGGAAGCGGAGGGGATTCGCAAGGACAACGAGCCCAACGCCAAAATCGTAGTTTTTCCCAAGCCGCCTGCTTTCTCATCGCTGTCTAAGGTCCGCACTAACCACAAAATGAAGATTGTCCGTCAATCAAAGGCCAACGGATTCGGTGCTCGATTGCGATGGGCATGAGATTAAAAACTGATCTTGGTGAGCGGGCCCATCTGGCGGTACCATTCGCAGGAAATAATTCTCCCCGCAAGGACGGCATCACAGATGTTGGATGTTTCTCGAGCAAATCGTCTGGCTCGGACTAGCCATCGCATATTACTCGTAATATCGCGAGGCAAAGTCGTGACCATCGGCGTGCTGTTCGCATGGAGCATTCTCGGTTGCGGGACAACGCGCATGTCCGACACACTGAGAACCGGAACCGAACAGATTCTGCTCTCCACGGCGATTGACCGATCGGTCAATGATATGGATTTTTCCCAGCTTGAAGGGAAGGACATCTATTTCGATCCGCAGTATCTCAAGGGGGCATCTGACGAGGGCTACATTGTCAGTTCTATTCGCCAGAAGCTTTTGGCAGCCGGTGTTTTTTTGAAAAGTCAGCGTGAAGACGCGACCTATGTGGTCGAAGCGAGGGCAGGGGCGGTCGGTACGAATCGACAGGATGTGCTGTTGGGAATTCCGCAGACGAATCTTCCCGCCTCGCCGCTGTTAGCTGGTGCTCCTTCGGTCATTCCGGAGATCCCGCTGGCAAAAACGACCCATCAACGGGGAGTGGCGAAGCTGGCGGTTTTTGCCTACAACCAAGTCACTGGTCAAGCCGTATGGCAATCAGGATCTCATCCGATTACCGCCGACGCTCGGGACACGTGGATCTTCGGCACAGGTCCTTTTCAACACGGGACAATCTATAATGCGGGAAACTTCGATGGACAACGCGTGATGTGGCCGATGATCGGAGACTCCAACAAGGAACCGAGGCAATTGGCACCCGGACTCTCCGTCACGGCGAACTCATCGTTTGGCGAGGTTCCGGGAATCGAGCTTCCTCGACCGCCGGAGTCTTTTACTCAGAAGTATAAAGGCCATTCGGTCACGCAGGCGCAATTCTCACCTGGGATTCCTCCCAACCTGCCGCAGACGAGAGGAGCCCCATCCGTCGGTTCCGTAAGTTCGTCAGTCTCTCCACCGAAGGCGAACGGTTCCGATTCAAAATCCGCCACCGGTGGCAATTCCGCAGCGGGCTTGCTCATCATGGGGACAAACATGCTTCCCTAGCCCGACAGCCGGATGTTCATCAATGACTTGTGGCATCGACCACTAGACCGCAGAGGACATTCCAATGGGGCCGTCGATTCGTGCCGTGTGACACCTGTTGGCCTCAGAGTGGTCGCGAATTGGCAAGCCGGAACACTCGAGGAGCATCGAACGCCACCACGAAAAAATGTGGAGCGAGAAAACCATCTGCTCCCCGCATGACCGCCGATGGAGGGGCATCGGACGTCTGTGGAAGCCCCCCCAAAAAAACGACAAATCAAGCCCCGTCCGAGGCTGACTCGGTTGGAGGAAGCGAAGAGCCGCGAATCCCGCCGACGGCGTCACACCGGGGATCCGGTTTCGATGCCTGCGTTTCCGGCAGCGGCGACGACACACCGATTGTCATCGCAAGGCTTCCAGAGCCGTCAGCCGCATCGCTGATAAGGACGGGATCAACCCGCCCAATAAGCCCATAGCAACACCGAGGCACATTCCCATCGCCAGAGTGCTGAGATCGACCACCAATTTCAGGACCACTGCCTTGCCGCCGCCGCCCTGCCCACTGCTGACAATGCTCGACGCCGTGACACCGTCCCACAGGTAGCCGAGAGCACAGCCAATCAGCGAACCCACGATCGCAATGGCCATTGATTCCAAGAGAAACGATACGAGAATTTGCCAACGCTTAAAACCGAGAAGCCTCAGCACGCCAATGTCTCGCCCGCGTTGACTGACGGCGGCGAACATCGTGTTCATGACCCCGAAGACTCCTCCGATCGCGAGCACCACGGCGATAAACTCAATCGCAATCAAAAATTGAAGATTCGTAGAGGACAGGCCCTCGAAGTACTTCGTCTCGACAATGGCGTTGACCTTGGACTTTTCATATTCCGTGTTGAAGTACTCCTTGAGGATCTCTGCTCCCCATCCGGCATCGGTGGTCGGTTGTTCGACTTTTTCCCGAACAGGCCGACTCGGAAGTGAAGGTTTTTTCTTGGTGTCTGCGGCCTGCCTGGCCATGTCTTCGGAGCGTTTTTTCTCGAAGTTTACGAGCGCCTTCTCAAGAGTCTTGTCGGCACGTTCGTTGCGCGCCAACATGACCTCTTTGCGCCGTTCCCTGCGAAAGTTGGGATCCGATCGGAGGACGAGTGTGGAGTAGGTGTTTTTGCCAAACATCGGACCCACCAGTGACCGTTTTGCCCAGACTTCCGAATCAAATGTCGAGCCAAGCGACTCCATGATCCCCACGACTTTCCACGTCCGGTAATTCAGTTCAAAGGTATCTTCGAGATCGAGCCGATCGGAATTCCGAGCCTTGGCTCGCTCGGCGGACGTGCGATCTGATCCGAGCTGCTTGGCAATGCCGCCTCCGAGAACAACTTCAATTGCGGCCTGACCAGTTGCGTCCTCGGCCAGTTGCTGGACCCCAGCCTCGGAAAACCAGCGGCTGCCGTTCGTCAGTATCATTCCATGCACCGAAGCGCTCATCGCCGGATCGTCGACACCTCGAACTGACAAAAAACGCCGTTTCGGTTTTCCCGGTTGCGCCTTTTCAATCGGCTGATTGACAATGATGTAGGTTTCGCGGCTGACGCATGGTTCACGCTGATCGTTACGGGCGACACCCGATTGGTTTTCGATGTCACCGATGTCCGTCACACCGAGGTTGCTGAACGTTTCGTCGGTCGAGCCCTCGGCCATAATGATGACATTGCCCGGTTGACCACTTTGTTCAGTCAAGGCATACATTCCGTTGACGAAAGCTAACATCACCGTCAACAAGCTGACCACCAAGGTAAAGGCCAAGGCGGTCATCACGGTTGTCACCCAACGAGACGTCAGATTCAAAACGTTATAGCTCAGAGGAACTTTACTGATGACCAGTAGCGTCAACAGCAGGGTCATCGTCCCCCCAAGCATTCCGATGACTAACCAAGAGTCCGATCGAATCTGCCAAGGGGCGGCGGCGATAAGAGAGAAGAGCATGGTGGAATCCCGTGGTACAATCGTTCCAAAACCATCAGCCGAGAGAACATCACGCAATTTTCGCAAACACATCCGAGACTTTGACCGTGCGGGCCGACCATGCGGGGAGGAAACTACCAGCGAAGGCCGTGCCTCCACCGATCGCCGCGCCCCACCACAATGCTTCCCATGGAATACGGAACTCGCCGAAAAACGCAATCGGAAATTTCAGTCCGCCGAAATACACGTTGACCATATAGTAGGTCAGCCCGGCGCTGAAGACTCCCGAGAAAACGCCAATCGCTAACGCTTCAGAGATGACTAACAACAAAATCTGCCACGGGCGGAATCCCAAAACTTTTAAAACCGCAAACTCCATTCTCCGCTCGCGGACACCAATGCTGATCGCGTTGGAGATCACCAGCGAAAGAGTCACCAAGATCGCCGGTGCCAGCAGCCATCGCATGCCCCAGATCAGATCACGGTAGGCCTCGAGAAACGTCGAAATCCCTGACGAGGCCGTCTCGACTTTTACCGCAGGACTGGAGAACGACGAGGACGACAAAATTTGATTTGAAACCTGTTCGAAAATTTGTTTGTCCTTCATTCGTAGCCAGACAAGATTGAGGGACTTACTAGCCAGCGGATGCGACTTACCCGAGTGCGACTGCGGGTAGGCATCGAGCGCGGCCCGCAGATAATCGCGGTTGATTGCGGCGCTGTTGTCGTAACGCCCCGGCGGAAAAAGTCCGACGATATCCACTTCGAGATTGATCTCCTTGTAGTTGAGACCGTAAAGAGTGATCGTGTCGCCGACGCTCTTTTCCAAGGCCGCTAAGCGATCCTTGCCGACAATGATACCGCGTCGATTGTCCGCCAACTTGCCCACGACCACCTCGAATTCCGCTTTCAACGGGCCTTCGAGTGAATCCAGTTCGTCCATCATCGTCAGCAGGCTACTTGGCAACAGGGCAAAGGCGAACAAAAAGCTGCTGCGTGTGGCCAAGCGGAGATCTTTTTCGGTCGTGCCGCCGTAAAAACTCCAAGTCATCGAATCCTTGGATTCGATGCGATGATCCCCTTCTTTCTGCGGGGCACCTTCTGACAACGCGTCCGCATAAGCGATGGGCATCTGACTGGGAATCTGCCATCGTTCGGAGACAATGGCCTTCAGGTTCTGACTCTTTTCGGAAGTGGCTCGATCAAGAAACGTGAGGATCGAAAACACCAAGGTCACCACGAACACCATCATCATCGTGCCCAACGAGGTCAGCAGCGTTCGCAACCAGTTTTGACGCATCGTCTCAAACACGAGCAAAAAGTATTTCATCGTTGTCTCTTTTCGGGGCTGTCGCCGATTAATGCACCGACCCGACCGTTGTGCCTTCGCCCGGGGACCGTGACTTCGTTCGTCATCAACAAGATCCAATCACTTTGCCAATTGCGGGGCTAGACGTCCCTTGGCCAACTGCACCACACGATCCGCTCGTTCCGCAGCGCGCGGGTCGTGTGTGACCATGACGATTGTCTTATTCAGAGTTTTCTTGAGTTCCCCCAACAGATTCAGAATCTCATCTGCAGACTTTGCATCGAGATCGCCAGTTGGTTCATCCGCGACAATCAAGGCCGGATCGGTCACGATCGCGCGGGCGATGCCGACGCGTTGTTGCTGCCCGCCCGACAACTGACCCGGTCGATGATTCACGCGGTCAGAAAGACCGACAATATCGAGTGCCGTAGTCACCTGCTGTCGACGCTGTTTGGCGGACAACGGTAACAGCAGCAACGGAAGTTCCACGTTACGAAACGCCGTCAACACGGGAAGGAGATGATAGAACTGAAATACAAACCCAATATTTCGCGTTCGCCAACCCGCCAATTGCCCCTCGGTCATACGGGAAATCGTCTGCCCTTGAACGATGACCTCTCCGAGTGTCGGCCGATCCAGGCCGGCGATCAGATTCAGCAATGTCGTTTTACCGGACCCTGACGGTCCCATGAGTCCCACAAATTCGCCGTGCTGCACATCCAGATTCAGCCCATTTAAGACATCGACGACGTCACCCCCTCGCTTAAATGACTTGTGAACATCGCGAACTTGGACGCAAGGTGACTCGTGCGACATCAGGGATTCCTCATGGGATTTTCGGTACTCAAGAGCGCTGCTCTATGGACGCAGGAGTTTGTCAATGCGGTGTCAACGGCGGTGTCGGATGAGGGATCACCGGATCTTCTGTGGTGAATTGTGGGGCAGCGATCTCGACGTCGTACGGCTGAGCGTTGGCCTGTAACGCAGTTGCCTGAGCCGGCGTGTCACCGGAACGTTGCGCATAAAACTGCACGGTCGCGCCCATCTCCGGTTTGAGAAAAAAACCTTCCTCGTCCGCCGGGACAGCCAGTCGAACTCGCACCGGCACGGCACCTTTGGCTCGGTCGGCGATGGGCAGGAGTCGTGACACATAACCCTCATAGATCCGCTTCGGGTAGGCCTCCGCTCGGACTTTGCATGATTGTCCTTTGAAGACTTTGGAAATGTCACGTTCTTGAATGCTCAACTCCACTTCGAGCTTTGAAAGGTCCGCCACGTCGCAGAGGCTGAACGAACCATTGAAGGCGATGGGGTTGACGATGTTACCGATTTCGGTGTTCTTCTTGAGAATTGTACCGCTGATCGGCGTCGTGATGATGCAGTTGTCGAGTCGCCACTTCGCCCGACGCAACTCGGCTGTCACCTGCCGGACTTGCGCTTCGGCGATTCGCTTGCGTTCGCTACGCGGCCCATCCAGCATGAGTTGCACCGTCGCGGTCAACTTTTCAACGCGTTGGGCCAATGCTTCATATTGCGATTTGGCGCGTTCGAGATCCTGCAGCTGGATAATTTTTTTCCCGAACAACTCTGTTGACCGCTGCAAATCTTTTTCCGACTGATCCAGATTGGTCTGAGTTTCTGCCAGGTCCGCCCGCGCCTGCTTGATCTCATCGGGACGATTCCCCTCACGCACCTCTGCAAGGCTTTCTTGAGACGATTCGAGCTGGGCCGTCACTCGCTCATACTCCGCTTGATATTCCGTACTGTCGAGCACCGCGATGACAAACCCTTTTTCAACCCGCTGACCAGCTTCAAAGTTCAATTCGATCACTCGACCGCTGACCTGAGGACTCACGAGAATCTGCTGCTCGGGAATGACGTAGCCCTTGGATTCGAGCACGATTTCACCGGCCGCGTTGGACTCGGACGGCACAGGACGATCGTCCCGGACAACAGGCGTCATTTCGGTCGTCGATTGTGGAGAGGTGTCGCGAGATTCCGGCGGCTGTTTAAAGGGACTACCCCGTAAAAGCAGGTACACCACAACACTTGACAACACCATGGAAAGAAACCACGGTAGTCGCGATGAAGCGGACGAGCCACCGCCCGGCGGCGGCAATCGGAGAGACTGCACCCGGTCGGTGAGTGAACGCGAAGATTCCGTCATAGCCACTGAAAATCTCTCCCGAAGGAAATATCATCGGCCCATCTCCCAAGGACTCCATATTGCATCATTACAAACTTTGATAAAAATGCCAGTCGCCGCGAGCGATAAAACCCAAAGGCTTGACACGCGTTTTTGATCACTCGGCGTCAATCGGTGAGTAACACAGACCAGACTCCGCTTTCCACCGATTGTCGTGATTCAATCGCCGAATCTGACGGAATTCACGTCTCTGGAAAAGACGGGATCCGCCAGCGGATGGGTCGGGATGCGGAGGCCCTGCGGGGAGCAGAGACGGTGCACGAGTGACAACAGAACCAGAGTCCGAAAATTGGTGGCGACCCTTCGTCCTTAGTTCCCTATCGAGACCTCGTACCCCCCCCTGTGAGAATGGTTTCATGAACGACGAAACACGCCAACGCATTCAACAAATCTACGGGGTTGAGAACTGGTCCGCCGGTTATTTCGACATCAGTCCGGAAGGGCATCTGATGGTCCATCCCGCGAAGGACGATCCTCGTTACGTCGACTTGAAGGTACTGGTTGATGACCTGCTACAAGTCCACAAGCTTTCGTTGCCTCTCTTAATCCGCTTCCCACAGTTGTTGACCAGTCAGTTGCGGATGTTATCCGAGGCGTATCACACGGCCATTACCCAGTACGGATTTCACGGCCAACATTACCCCGTCTTTCCCATGAAGGTCAATCCGCGTCGCGAGGTTGTGGAGGAATTTTTGCGAGACAGTTCTCGCTGCCGAGTCGGTCTGGAATGTGGATCGAAGGCCGAACTCTATGCGGCAATCGCCCAACAACAGACTCCGGAATCACTCCTGCTGTGCAACGGGTTTAAGGATGAAGCATTCATTCAGACCGCGTTGCTCGGTGTCCGTGCCGGCAAACGCGTGACCATCGTCGTCGAAAAGTTGAACGAACTGAAAATGATCGTAAAACTGTCGCGACGGATGGGAGTCGCTCCGTGGATTGGTCTGCGCGTCAAACTCTATTCTCGCGGCTCGGGCAAGTGGGCTGCGTCGGGAGGCGACTCGTCCAAATTTGGCTTAACCACTTCGGAGTTGCTCGAGTGCGTGAGGCTCCTCAAACAGGCGGGACTCGACGGCCAGTTGAAGTTACTCCATTTTCACATCGGCTCGCAAATCACGGACATCAAGCGGGTGAAGACTGCGATGAAAGAGGCCGCACGCGTCTATGCCAAGCTGAGACAGATCGACTGCGGCATCGAGTATCTCGATATCGGTGGTGGTTTGGGTGTCGATTACGACGGCTCGCGCACGCGTTTTGAGTCCAGTGTCAATTACACCGTGCAGGAATTCGCCAACGATGTGGTCTATGCCATCAAAGCGGTCTGCGAGGACGAGCACGTGCCTCATCCGCACCTCGTCACCGAAAGTGGCCGATTCATGACGGCCTATCACACCGTCTTTATCACCTCGATTCGAGACGAGATCGAAACCTTCGCCGACGACGAACCAGAGGTCACCATCGACGCGGATGACCCTCAGGTCATTATGGAATTGAAAGATTTGTGCGACGGCATCAATGGAAAGAACTATACGGAATTTTATCACGATGCCCTCGAGCACAAGGACGAGCTTCACACGCAATTTAATCTCGGCCTGATTAGCCTTGAAGACCGAGCCAAAGGGGAAGTCTTGTTCTGGGAAGCCTGTGCCAGAGCACTGAAAGAGTCGGAAGAAAACAGCTTTCCCGCCGAGGAATTTGAACAGTTAAAGAAGATATTGGCACAAAAGTATCTCTGCAATTTCTCTCTTTTTCGATCGGCGCCCGATAGCTTTGCAATTCGTCAGTTATTCCCGATCTGCCCGATTCACCGGCTCCATGAAATTCCCGAAGATTTCGCGACATTAGTCGATGTGACCTGCGACAGTGACGGCAAAATCGACCGTTTCGTCGATCTGAAGGATGTGAAACAAACACTCGAACTGCATCCCTGGAAAGACGGTGAAGACTATTATCTCGGTTTGTTTCTGACCGGTGCCTATCAGGAGGTCATGGGGAGCTATCACAATCTTTTCGGCCAGCCAAACGAAGCACAAGTCGTGATTGATACGGGGGGCCGTTATCACGTCACAAAGCTGATTTCCGGCAGTCGCATCAGCGACATGATGCAGTTCGCCCGCTATAGTCCCGCCCAACTCGTAGAGTCATTCCGCAAGCAACTCACAATCCGTGTGGAAGCGGGTGTTCTCACGAAGGCGATGGCTGACCAACTCGCCACCGAATACGAGGCGGGAGCGGCCCAGGGAACTTACCTCGAATGATTGGACTCCAGCGGAAGCTTCTGCGACAGCGTTTCCGCAGCACAGGTGAGATCAGTGGATTCCCTTCACGAGGGACGAATCGAGCGACACGAACGCCGCCACTTGCTGTTGGTAATGCCGGTCATGCCGAGTCTCCCACAGTCGGGGAGATCGCGTCCAGAAACGTGCGCAGACGGCTATCGTTTTAAGGTTGGCCAAGAACTGAACAGTCCACAAACGTGACGGGGCCCCAAAAAAAACGGTTTCTTCAGAACGCCGCGGACAGGACTGGAATCCGTCCGGACCCGATTACTCCGCCTCTCTTGACCGAAAAACGTGAGGCCGTGGAGACCAAGCCGAAAAAAGAAGGCTCTGGAAACGTCATCAAAAGCCAGTCGTCACAACGTCCGGAGCAACCTTAAATCATCGGGGCTAAAGGTTCGATAACAAGGGCACTCATTTCGTCGGGTAGGCCATGCAATCGATCCCACGCCCAGCTTTTGGCAAAACGAATCATCGAGTCCGCATCAAGCCAATAGACATTCGATGACTGCAGCAGCCAACCGGCGCACCCCTTCCGTGATTCCCGCGGCGTCTTGGACACCAAAACAAAGCCGCATTTGATTCGTGGGCACGGAGCCTGCGCCTGACGGGTAGCACAATTCACCGGGCACATACATCACGTGGTGCTTTTTTGTGGCGAGTTGAAACAATGGTCCCGAAAATCCCGTGTCGATTTGTTTGGGCAACGCGACCCACACGTACAGGCCCCCCTCGGGTCGCAACCAGCGGACTTCCGGAAATCCGGAAAATGCCAGATCTAATGCGGCCAGCATCGTATCTCGCTTCCGACGATAAGAATCGCGGACCTCACAGACGTGAGGCTCATAATCCCCGGCCGACATGACCAACGCTAAAAGATGTTGATTCAGATTAGCCGAACCGAAATCGTCGTTCCCTTTGAGATTGCAGATTGGTTCGACTAAAGACTTTGGCAGGATACCCATTCCAATACGAACTCCCGGCGCGAAGCTCTTGGAAAACGTCTGGGCCAGTATCACGGTCTCTCGCGATTCATCAAAACTCCACACGCTGGGTCGATCTGCTCCATCATAACGCAATTCGCGATAGGCCGCGTCTTCCAGAACGAACAACGGATGAGCAGGCCGCGACCATTTGCGGGCGATGGCGACGATCTCGCATCGCCTCGGGGTTGCAAGGCTGACGCCACTCGGGTTTTCATAATCACTGACGACATAAATCAACTTCACGCGGGATCGTTCTCCAGCCTGATCAAGCCGGGCGAGGGCTGTATCAAGTGCTTGGGGATTGAGGCCATGCTCATCCGTTTCGATCGCAATCGCGCGCGCGCCGATGCCGCTGAGCACTCCAAGAAATACGAAATACGTCGGCGCGGCCACCAAACAAATGTCACCGGGATCCAACAAGACATCGGCCACAAGAGAGAGCAACTGCTGAGATCCGGTCGTCAGAATCATCTGACTCTGGTCGATATTCAATTCGTCTGCTGAGCAGTGTTCCAGCCTTGCCAAGTTCAGTCGCAACTGGACACGCAGCGCGTCGGCACCTGCTGTTGTCCCGTATTGCAGAGCCTGACGCGCGAGACTGTCGTCGTGGAACAGACTCGTCAACGCGGTCCGACATTCGAAAACCGGTAGACTTTTTTCATCCACCAAACCGGCCGCTAAGGAAAGCACGTCACGGTTTTCAACCGCCTGCTGCATCAAAAAACTGATGGCTTGATCTTTTGCCCACTGAGACCGCAGGCTGAATTGCGCTGGTGAGGGATGGGGAATCATGTGGAGACTCTCGAAACGGTCGAATCAATCGGGAGGCACGGTCAAGGAGACAAATGTTGCCTCATCGAGGCCCGTCTAGGCCAATCGAAAAACTTTTCTCGCCGCCTGAATCGCATCGGCAAGCGCATCGATTTCGGCCAAGGTATTGTAGAAAGCGAAGCTCGCGCGGGCTGTCGCCGTCAACTGAAGATGCTCATGCAAGGGCATCGTACAGTGATGTCCTGCTCGGATCGCAATCCCACGTCGATCCAACAGGTCCGACAAATCGTGCGGATGGACTCGATCCACAGTAAAGCTTAAGATCGCCCCCTTTTTCTCGATCTCCGGACCGTAAATCGTCAGGCCGGGAATTAAAGCCAATCGCTCGTGCGCCCTCGCGGACAACTCAGACTCATGCCGCAGAATTCGATCGAAACCCAGTTTTTCAACATAATCAATGGCTGCGCCAAGCCCCACCGCCTCGATAAAAGGGCATGTTCCCGCTTCAAATTTTGCGGGGGGGTCTGCCCAGGTCGATGATGCGAGCGTGACTTCCCGAATCATGTGACCACCTGTCAGAAACGGGTCCATCGCATCGAGCAACTCGCGGCGTGCATACAAAACGCCAATACCGGTCGGTCCATAAAGCTTGTGCCCCGAAAAGGCGAGAAAGTCAATTGAGGAGGAGCAGACATTGGTTGGCGAGTGCGATACGCTCTGCGCACCGTCCACACAAATCAATGCTCCCACATCGTGAGCCCGACGCGCCAAGAGGTCGATCGGATTGATCGTTCCGAGGACGTTGGACATGGCCGTCACAGCCACTAACCTCGTGCGCCGTGTCAACACGTTGTCGAGTTGATTCAAATCGAGGCAACCCTCTGCGGTCAGTGGAATGTGACGCAACACCGCTCCCGACGCGGACGCGGCAAGTTGCCACGGGACGAGGTTGGCGTGGTGCTCCATCGGATTGACCAAAATCTCATCGCCCACTGTCAAAAACTTACGCGCCCAGCCATGGGCCACAAGATTGATGGACATCGTCGTCCCTGAAGTAAAAACAATCTCGTCGGCCTCTCGAGCTCCAAGAAAATGCCTGATCTTTTCTCTGGTCAATTCCAGCTCAGTCGTCATTCGGTCGCCAAGCTGATGAATCCCACGATGCACATTCGAATTGTATTGCTCGTAACATTCGATAACTTTCGAAATGACGGAACTCGGCTTTTGCGATGTGGCCGCTGTGTCGAGATAAATCAACGGAAGATCGCCGGCTAATCGTTGTTCAAGGATGGGGAAATCGCGGCGAATCGCGGCAACATCGAACGGCTGGTCTAAAGGAATCGCCACGACTGCTTCTCGCAAATAAGAATGAGACTTCGAACTTCG
>Ga0315284_10003797_pt1 | contig 21462 bp, 16 predicted proteins | sample YL17G09_16_MG_FD_203696 | JGI IMG/M metagenome (GOLD analysis project Ga0315284, IMG submission 203696) | Sediment microbial communities from Yellowstone Lake, YNP, Wyoming, USA - YL17G09_16 | ecosystem: Environmental > Aquatic > Freshwater > Lake > Sediment | place: USA: Wyoming | collected...
ATTCAATCATAGATAATAACGGATCATTTTTTGAATTCTGCCTGATATAGGAAAAAATCCGGTTGAGGCTTTGATCCGTGGGGGTGTTCCGCTCCCTGCCTTTTTTGGTTTGGGAACTGGTCTCACCATGAGGAGAGACCACATCGGCAACTGAAGCCAGCACACCCTGTACAGCACCGATAGCAGGTAAAAACGATGCGGGATCATGGTGTTTCATGCGGTCGTGGACAGCAAGGAGTTGTTCACCCGCCCGCGGGCAATACTGCCGGATATACTTGTCGGCTGACAGTCGTGTATCTTCAAAGATATCCTGGGCAAAATCGCCAACGGAAAGCGATATGTTGACTTCTGTCACGTAATTGTGAATACTGGTTTTCAGGCGTTCAAAATCATTGACAAGTTCATGGTGTTTATTCAGGATATGCATCTTCTGGCTTTCATTTGCCCCCAGTTTTGAAACGGATTCAACTTTCGTGGAATTGATATACGATTCAAGATGGGGAAGCCCGATAGGATGGGATTTGTGCGTTCTTTCATCCTTTATTACCGGGCGATCACTGATATAGTATTTTTTGCAGGAGCCCAGTTCATCAGGATCGAATACAACGGGATACCCCATAATCTCATAGTCCAGCCATTTCTGGGCGTCAGAGTCACGCATCATGCGGGCCAGTCGCTTTATTTTCATCAAACTTTGCGATATTGGCAACTGGTTGATCTCCAGATCCACAAGAATGACATTGGATAACTCTTTTGCCACCCCGAGATTAGAATTCTGATAATCGTCCATGACCTGTTTTAATGATTGATGTATGGGAAAATAAAAACATTGGGGAGAAAAACAGAACGTGGATTATGCCAAAACGCTGTTTTCTTACTCATGAATCTCTTTATTAAAAAACAGGTTCTCTCACACGGACCCCTGTTCTTCCCTGCAGGGGTACCGTACGAAGACTCCCGGCGGTTCAATCTCCGGGGTCGTCTGACGGGGTGGTATCTTTGAGAGGAATCTTATCCTTGTTACGGGAAATATCCCGGTCGAGCAGTGCAGGATCGATATGCCACTCGCTCCTGCGCAACAACCCGTGCAGGGTGCTTGCCTCGCGGATGGTCAGGTTCGCCCGCCCGAGAACCCGGCGGATGAGGGTCATCGTATTCCCGCGCTTGAACAACGGGTGGTGAATCGTGTCAAGGTACCGGTCGATGTGACAGTAGAGGTAGCCCATGTCGCTTGGGGACGTGAGTGCATATTTGGGAAGGGGAAGATTTGAAAGTTCGTAGCAGACGACCCCGACTGCATGCGAGAGGTTGAGGATCGGGTAGTCTGAAGACGTCGGGATCGTGCAGATCATGTCGCTGCGTTTGACCTCCTCGTTGTTAAGCCCCCAGTTCTCGCGCCCGAACAGGATCGAGATACGCCCGTCCACATCCTGTATCCGCTTCCGGAGTTCTTTTGGTGAATAAAACGGCATTCGCATCGAGTGGCAGACGGATTTGCTCACGAGACCGGTGGTGGCAATGACGATGTTGCTCCGGGCGAACACGTCTTCGATGGTGCAAATCTCTGCACTATGAAGCACATCATAGGCATGGGATGCACGCCCGTCCGCTTCGTTGCCGAGGGTGCAGGGATCGATGAGCACGAGCCGCGTAAAACCAAAATTCTTCATCACGCGTGCGGCAAATCCCACGTTACCCTCGTAGAGAGGGGCGACAAGCACGATCTCAATCTCGGGCATAAAGAAATTACTGGATGGCGTCAACGGTCGCTTTCAGGACAGCGGCACCCTGGTCGTATACCGCGTTGCCAACGACAATCGTGTCGGCAAACTTAGACATCTGCGCTGCTTTTTCTGCAGAGTTGATCCCGCCTCCGTAATAAAGGATGGACTTATCGATAGCATCCGATGCAGCCTTAACAACCTTCGGATCTCCATAGGTACCACTGTATTCGATGTAGACGATCGGGAAATGAAAGTAGTGGTCAGCGATGGTCGCATAGGCGGCCACCTCACCGGGTCTCAGATCGCAGATGGCTTTGGTCAGTCTGCCCACTGAGGAGTCCGGGTTGAGGACAATATAGGCTTCGGGCACGATATAATCCCAGGGAATTTTCCCCTTCTGGGCTTGTACCCAGGCACGATGTTTTCCCACAATCCATTGCACATCCGTGGAATTCAGCACGCTGGGAACAAAAACAAAATCAATTCCCTGCATCAGCACCGCTTCAGGTCCGGCCGGCTCCATGACGAGGGGGAGGTCGTAGGCTTTCACCTGCTTTAAGAGTGCAGCAAGGTTCTCCGGGGTCACGTTGAGCGTTCCCGAGAGCATCAGCGCATCGGTGCCGCTGGCGGCGATCGCATCGATATCACCGGACCTCAATTGTTTGTCAGGATCGAGTTTGGTCACGTGCACCCAGTCTTTCCATTTCATCACAGATCACAGGTACTTGGTTTTTCTTGTCAATAAACCGATGGCATAGTCTTTATGAATTCACCGTATATCCCGGTTTGCACCAAAAACCAGTGGAAGGATGGCAGAGGAAGAATGAAAAAATTCACTCATTTTTACATGACTCTTTTTTTCATACGCAGGGCTCATTGTCATTTCGCGTGGGTAAGATAAATTACTAAAAGAATTGTGGTTCTTCTCCCAAATTTGGATCGTCTGAAAATTACCGAAAGAAACGATTGAGCTCCGTTTGAGAAAATTCCGTTGTAATGAAATCCAAACCGAGTAAATATAAACATGTATCTGGTTTCTTTTTTTGTCCCAGTGTCATAAAGTATTTGGCTCCTCATCATTATGTGAGGAAATCAATATCCTGGCCAAAAATGCAATGGTGGCAGCAGCCCCCAAACCTCTGCATCGCGATTTCCCCCCCCTCTGATGAGGGTCGGCGCGACGCCTCATCGGGTCGCGCCTGGGCAATGCGGTTTATGGGAGATGATGAAGTCCCACAACTCACATTGGATATCTCTGTGCGGTATGTGATTTTTCCCGCCCGGCTTTGTGCAATCCTTCATGTATGACTAAAAATCCAAAAAATTGGAGAAGGACCAAATTTGTTTGTGAGATCTCCCCGCCTCAGGGCCTCTCCGAGGCACGGCGGGGCAGGGAGGTTTTAACATTTCAGTCATTAAAACCGCCGTGGTGGCGCTCGTCGGTGGCGGCGGTGCTCATCATACCCGGGGTATAGGGGCATCAGCCCTCATCTTTGTAATTTACCTGATACAGGTGTAACCCACTAAAAAACGTTGAAGAGCCATAAGTAGTGACTTTAACCGTATACACTCATGGGAATTTTACCTGAGTCCCTATCAAAACGAAGATCATTATATATCAAATCAACAGTAATCGGAAACATACCAACCGATCCTCATGAAACTCCAGGAAAAATCACTTTTGGTTTTTGTCGTTCTGCTCATCTCGGTACTCGTAGTCATCAGCATATTTTTCTCAACCATACTCCTGGCAAGTTACAGCGCTCTTGAAGAGCAGTATATCACAAAAGACCTCAACCAGGCGGTCAACAAACTCAACGAGGAATATTCGACACTGTCGGCTCTCGTATCTGACTGGGCGCCCTGGGATGATACGTATAATTTTGTAAACGGGGATGAACCGGAGTATATCGAGTCAAATCTCCTGTCCCCGAGCTTTGATAATCTCAACCTGAACCTCATCATTATGACCAATAACAAGGGAGAAATGGTTTTTTCAGGTGCATATGATCTCAAGGAAAAGGTGATGGTGCCGGTTCCGGAGGTCTTTTCAGGACACCTGGATCTTAAGGATCCCCTGATGAATATGTCCGATCCCCACCAGATAACAGCGGGAATCCTGATGCTTCCGGAGGACCCGATGATCGTTGCATCACAACCCATTGTGCGTTCCGATTTTTCCGGTCAGCCACAGGGTGTAGTGATCATGGGGCGGTATCTCGACAAGGCAGAGATCGCGAGGCTCTCAACACTCACGCGCCCCACTCTTGCCTTCTACCGTACGGGCGATCCGTCATTATCCCCGGATCTTGTTTCACAAATCCGTGAAAACAGCGGGTCAGCACCCGGAATTATCCGGCAGCTGAACACGGATCAGGTTGCAGGATATGCCCTTGTCCGCGACATTTATGGAAATGACGCGCTCGTTCTCCAGATCACCGAAGCCCGCGACATCTACAGGCGGGGAACAGATACCACGATCCAGGTTCTCCTCATCCTGCTTGCCGGAGGTCTGTTCCTGGGACTTGTGATAGTTATCCTGCTGGATCGTGTGGTGCTGAGAAGAATAGGTTCCCTTGCTCTTCAGGTGAATACGATCGGCAAATCCGGAAGTCTCACGGACCACGTGAAGATTGAAGGTGATGACGAACTATCTGAACTTGCCATAGAAATAAACCGGATGCTGGCTACGATCGAAAAATTCCACAGGGAACTGGGGGCCAGCGAGGCGAGGTTCCGGGAAATGTCCGACCTGCTCCCCCAGATCATCTTTGAACTCGATACCAATGCCAATATCACCTATACCAACAAGTACGGGCTGGAATTGTTCGGGGTATCTGAAAAAGAACTGGCACAGGGCCTGCATGCCCGGCAGTTCCTCATTCCTGAAGATATTGATCGAATATACGGCAACTTAAAAAAGGTCGCGGGAGGACAGAAATCGCCCGGCGAAATCTACACGATGGTCAAAAAAGACAAAACCACCCTGCGGGCCATCCTGTTCACCTCTCCCATAATCCGTGATGGCAGGCTGGAAGGCTTCCGGGGGAGCGGGATCGATATCTCCGAACGGCTCCAGCTGGAAGAAGCACTCGTGGAGAGCCAGGAATACCTCCTGACGATGTTCTCCTCTGTCCAGGCAGGCATCCTTGTCATCGATGCAGAGATGCATACGATCGTTGATGCCAACGAGACAGCCTATGCCCTGATCGGGACGAACCGGGATCATCTTATCGGGAAAGAATGTCACCGCTTTATCTGTCCCGCAAAACAGGGGTGCTGCCCGGTAACCGACCTGCAGCAGTATGTAAACAATGTTGAAAGTACCCTGATTGCTTCTGACGGGCGGAGTATCCCGGTCATCAAATACGTGGTTCCTGTACTCCTGCACGGGAGGCAATGTCTTCTTGAAACGTTCATCGATAACACCTACCGGAAACAGATCGAACTGAAACTGGCGGAGAGCGAAGAGAAATACCGCGCCCTTGCCGAGAATTCAGCAGATATCATCTTCTCCCTTGATGTGACGGGAACATTCACCTATATCTCCCCGCAGGTATCGCGGTACGGGTTTGCTCCCCAAGAGGTTGTAGGTAAAGGGCTCCGGCAGTTCATCCACCCGGATGACCAGGCAAATGTCCTGAATAATTACCGGCAGGAGATGCATGACGGCACGTCCATCTCTTCAAAATTCAGGATCATTGACAAATCAGGTGCTTTTTACTGGATTGAAGAGAACAGCAACATCAAGCGCGACGAGCAGGGCAACCCGACAGGAATGGTGGGCATCCTCCGGGATGTGACCGACCGGGTGCGGGCAGAAGAGGCACTGCGGGAGAGCGAGCAACGGTTCGACCAGCTGGCCGAGCAGAGCGGCACCATCGCCTGGGAAGTGGATGCCGGTGGTCTCTACACCTTTGTCAGCCATGTGTCCAAAGCCGTCTGGGGCTACAGCCCGGACGAACTGGTGGGCCGGATGCACTTCTACGATCTGCATCCGGAATCCGGGCGCGAGGCGTTCAGGGAGGTTGCCTTTTCAATCTTTGAGCGCAAGGAACCGTTCTGGAACCTGGAAAACGCCGTAGAAGCGAAGGATGGTCGCCTGGTCAGGGTCTCCACCAACGGCATCCCCATCCTGGATGCTGACGGAACCCTGCTGGGCTACCGCGGCAGCGACACCGACATCACCGAACGCAAGAAGATAGAAGAGACCCTTGTGGAAAGCGAGGAAAAATACCGGGCGCTCACGGAAAATACCGGGGATATTCTCTTCTCTGTAGATATGGCAGGCATTTTTACCTATATCTCACCGCAGGTCAATAAATATGGTTTTCTTGTAGAGGAGATAACCGGAAAATCGATTCGTGATGTCATTCATCCGGAAGATATCAACAGGGTTGAACACGATTTAGCCCGTGACCTCAAAAAGGGTGCCCAGTTCCATTCCACGTTCAGGGTTCTTGATAAATGGGGAAATGCCCACTGGTTTGATGAAAAAGGTTCCCTGCGGCTCGATCAGTCCGGAAAACCGCTTGGAATCTACGGGGTGCTGCGGGATGATTCTGAAAGGAAGCATTTTGAAGATGCACTCGGGCTTGCCAACAAAAAACTGAACCTGATGAACACGATCACCCGGCATGATATCCTCAATACGATCACTGGTGCGTACGGGTGTGTGGACATGGCAAAAGCGACAAATTCTCCCGAAGAAAAAGAGAACCTGCTCAATGAGATAAAAGATCTTATCAAGATTATCCAGCGCCAGATCACGTTTACGAGGGAATACCAGGAAGTCGGAGTCAACCTGCCCCAGTGGCAGAATGTCAATGATGTTATCGGCAGAGCACTCGAAAATTTTAAAAAATACGATATAAAATTTTTCCTGACTCTCGAAAAGATGGAGATCTATGCCGACCCCTTACTCGAAAAAGTGTTTTACAACCTTGTGGATAATGCAATCCGGTACGGGGAAGGCATCACGAACATCTCCATAAATTATCAGATCTCCGAAACAGGGCTCACGCTCACCTTCGGGGATGATGGTATGGGAGTTGTAGACTCTCAAAAAAGTGAGATCTTTAAACGAGGTGTGGGGAAGAATACCGGCTTGGGCTTGTTTTTAACCCAGGAGATTTTAGGGATAACAGGAATTTCGATCAAAGAGAACGGGGTTTATGGAACCGGGGCACGGTTTGATATCCGGGTCCCCCGCGATAAATTCCGGTTTGCCCGGTAAGCGTGGACCGTTAAGCAAAGATATTTCCTGATTAAACACCATCATGGTATAATCAGGGGGACAAATGGCAGGTGTATCAATACTCCTTGTAGAAGATGACGATATCATCGCAAGGGTCGAAGACTGGCGGTTAAAAAACCTCGGGTATACGGTCTGCGGGAGGGCCACAACGGGTGCTGAGGCAATGGAGATGGTGGTGAACAAAAAACCCGATCTCGTCCTGATGGACATCAATATCAAAGGCAATATCGATGGCATTGAAACCGCAAAGATGATCAAGAAGGGATTCAATATTCCGGTAATCTATGTAACTTCCCACTCGGATGGCGCCACCCTTGAACGGGCAAAAGAGACAAAACCGGACGGGTTTATTATCAAACCCTTTGACGATAATGATTTGCGGGTCGCAATCGAGCTCGCGTTGAAAAAATAAAAGTGTTCTTCGCTGTTTTGGGGGGTAAATCTGGTCCCGGTCCTACAATCTTATGAGGGCCGCCATCCTGAAAAACCCCTGCATTGTGAGGAAACCCACCCCCTGATGGGGGTCGGTGCGACGCCTCATCGGGTCGCACCTGGGCAAGGCTGTTCAAATGACTGCAAGTGAGAGATAAATTAATCCTCCGGATTACCCACCCACTTTGAAGAAGAGGCGTTTTTTTAAAAATCCCGGCTTTTTATCAGAGCTGGATGATGGCATTGTCCTTCTTTTTCTGGATTGCTGCCAGAAATTCCCTGATCTTCCCCACCGCAATACCTGAGTCCGCAGCAACCTCCTCTGCATCAGCCAGGAGCAGGGTTGTGGCATTGATGATTCCTGCACGGGAGAGGTTCTCCATTTCGGCACGGGTAATCCCCCGGATGCCGAGCAGTTCTTTTTTGCCTTTTTCGATCTGGAGTTGTGTGAATTTTTTCGGCACAGGTTTTTTCAGGTATGCGCAGACCAGGTCCACATGTCGTTGCACGGTTGCAGGGGACACGCCGGCGAGTTTGCTCAGGCTGGCAGGGGGTTGGTTACAGAACATCTCCGGGTCTGTTATGCCCGCTGCAATATATTTTTTTAAGCTGACCGCAGGGATGCCGATATCTTTGAGGAGCTGGCCATAGTAGAGGGTTTTTGCTTCAGTGAGGATCTGGTCTGTCTCCGTATCACTGACCCCGGCTTTTTTCAATGTTGCAGCATCGGTGTTTGCGAGCCCGGAAAGTTCGGTGATCCCCAGTTCCTTGAGAGCAGTGAAGATCTTTGCCGGGCTGCGTCCTTTTCTTGGAACCAGGCGTTCACGCATGAACTTGCGGCATTCAGAACGGCGACGGAGTTTTTCCAGTACTGACCCGGCATCGCTGATGAGCTGGTGTGCAGTCACGAGCGGGATGCCAAGCCGTTTTGCAAGAGATTCGGGACTGCTGCGTGAGATTTCTGCAACCGTGTAGACGTGCTGTGAGAGGATCTTTTCTGCCAGGGCCTTTGTCATCGAAGGTATCTCGGCAAGGGATTCCTTGTTTGAGTTAAGGTGGTGGCAGAGCGGGCAGCCGATATCCCAGGGACGGGCACCTTTACGGACAAGGCGGACGAAGTTGAGGTGGTGTTTTTCGCAGACCTCATCAGTACGTACCGCAAAACCCCATTGCGCTGTGGGGAGCCCGATGTTGAACGAGCATTCCGGGTAGCGGGAACAGCCGATGAACTGCGTGTTGCCCCGCAGGTGTTTTATGCCAAGTATACCTTCGCATACCGGGCATTTCCCCAGGTTCATCTCTTCTGCCGTCCTGCCCCTGATATCCTCACCGATCACGGTCTCGTTGGCCTCAAGCTGGTCAAATGCACGGTGCAGCATCTGGCGGGATTCCCTGATAACGTCCTCCCGTGTCCGTGTGCTCTCCTTGATCTGCTGCATGTGCGCTTCAATCGTCTGGGTCATGTCGGGTTTTGTGATCATGTCGGCATGCTGCTCTAACGATTCGGTGACCACTCTCCCGACCAGCGTCGGTCGAAGGGGAGAGCCTTCGACATATTTCCGTGAAACGAGTTTTGCGATCACTTCATGGCGTGTGCTCTTTGTGCCAAGACCCAGCTCCTCCATCCGCTGGATCAGTTTGCTCTGGGTGTATCGTGCAGGAGGCTGGGTCTCTTTCTCATCGAGCGTTACCCTTTTTATCGGGAGATGTTCCCCGGTTGCAAACGGGGGCAGGATCGTTTCCTGTACCTCACTGAACGGGTAGACGGTATGCCAGCCTGGTTCGATAAGCTGCCCGCCAGTAGCGGTGTATTCCTCGCCACCGGCATCGAACAGGATTTTTAAGGTCTTCCAGCGTGCATCCGGTGCAAGGGTGGCAAGGAAACGGCGCAGCACGAGCTCGTAGATCCTGAACGCATCATCCCCCAGTGCCTCGCGGGTTGCGGCACCGGTCGGGTGGATGGGCGGGTGGTCCGTGGTGGATTTTTTTCCCCGGGTTGGGACAGCCCGGCGGTTCGCTGTTACCCACTCCACATCTTTTTTAAACGGGGAACTCCTGAGGGTCTTTAAGATCCCCTCAATGTCCAGCGAGGGGGGATATACCGTGTTGTCAGTCCTCGGGTACGAGATGAAACCATTCATGTACAGGTCTTCTGCAATCCGCATAGCGTTTGCAGCCGAAAACCCGAGCCGGGCTGCAGCAACGATATAGGTCGTCGTATCAAAGGGGGATGGTGCCCTGTCCTGTTTTTCCCCGAATTTTACCTCGGTGACTACAAGAGGGGCTTTTGTCCGGTCGCGGGCATGTTCCGCAGCGGCTTTGTCTAAGAACCTCCCATGCGTGTGCCGGGCTTCAATCCGTTCACCGGACTTTTCGGTTTCAAGCCAGAGCTGCCAGTATTTTTCCGGGACAAATGCTTCGATCTCTTTTTCCCGGTCAACGATCATGGTGAGGGTCGGGGTCTGCACCCGTCCTACGGACAGGATGTTCTGCCCTCCCCTGCGGGCAGCAAGCGAGATGAAGCGGGTGAGTGAAGCCCCCCACATCAGGTCAATGGACTGCCGTGCCTCGCCCGCTGCCGCAAGCGCAAAATCGAGTTCTGTGGTATGCGTGAAGGCGTGTTTTAATTCCTGGGGGGTGATCGCGGAGAAGCGGGCACGGTCAACAACCACCTTTGGGTTGACAACCCGGATCAGCTCAAATGCCTCTTTTCCTATGAGTTCTCCCTCGGTATCATAATCCGTGGCAATGGTGACCCGGTCAGCCCGCCTTGAGAGTTTCTGGAGGAGAGCGACAATCTTTCGTTCTGTGGGGATCTTGATGGTCTTTGCATCGATCAGGCTTCGCGGCGTAGACTCTTCGCTGCGCCAGTTTGCATAGCCGGGAACAAAGTCAATCTCGACCACATGGCCCCGCAGTCCGACGGTCGTGGTGTCGCCAAAACTGTACGTGGACACACCCGTGTCCTTGCTTTCGGCAATCCTCTTTCCTTCACCAAGGATCTCTGCAATGCGGCGTGCCGATATGTTCTTTTCTGCGACAATCAGGTGCATTTTGTCCTTACACCCCCCGTTTTTTGAGCGCTTCAGTGAGCAGCTGATTCACTTCACTGGGATCTGCACATCCTCTCGTCTTTTTCATTATATGACCGACAAGGAAATTGAATGCCCCTTTCTTTCCCTTCATAAAATCATCCACTGCCCCCGGCTGCCCGGTGAGGACTTCAGTTATAGCTGTCAGTATTGGATTGGATTGAATGGTGAGAGTAGCTTCGACACCGGATTTTGCTGGTACTCCATAAGCCATTTCCTTTGTGATAGTGACAGAAACTTTTCTTAAATTGAGCCTGTCCATAATGGCAGATGGAGTCTCATATGGTCGTCCCTGTTTCTCAGTATCAAGCAGCACACGAAGTATCTCGATGCCCCCTTTATCAGTACATTTCTTGTCTTTCACTAACTCGAGGAGTTCGGTAAAACCGGCAGGATCTACTGCATCAATGCTCATGTCCCGGTAGTTCAGCTCGCCGATCAGGGTGTCTGAAATCCACGTATCGGCAAGAGTCGCGAGATTTGCCGGATCGGGAGCTACCACGGCTTCGTAGAAATTTGCCAGCCGCAAATCACCGGTCAGGGTCCGGGCATGGTTGAGCGAACACCCGTATTGTACGATGAACCGCTCCCGCCGTGCATCCGGGAGTTCTGGCAGAACAATCCCGTCCACCCATGACTGCACGTGGAGCGGGCGCAGGTCAGGTTCGGGGAAATAGCGGTAGTCGTGCTCCTGCTCTTTTGACCGGGAGGACTGGGTGATTCCGCTCGTCTCAAGAAAGTGCCGGGTCTCCCGTTCAACCTTCTGGCCGCGGCGGAGCAGGTTCTTCTGCCGGGTGATCTCAAATGTCAGGGCTTTTTCCACCCCTTTGTAGGAAGAGATATTCTTGACTTCCACGCGCTCACTTCCCCGGATTGAGATATTGGCGTCAACCCGCAGCGACCCTTCCTTTTCAGAATCAAAGACACTGAGATACTCCAGCGTGGCGCGGAGTTTGTTCAAAAACTTCCGTGCCTCCTTTGGAGAGCGCATATCCGGCTCGCTCACAATCTCGATGAGCGGGATGCCGGCACGGTTGTAATCGACCAGCGAGTACTTGCCCCGCTCAGTGTTTCCCCTATGCACGAGCCTGCCCGGGTCCTCCTCGACATGGATACGGGTCAGCCGGATACGTTTCTCCCCTCCTTCGTCCCCATCTATCTCCAGGTACCCGCCTTCTGCCAGCGGTTTGTCGTACTGGGTGATCTGGTAGGCCTTGTCAAGGTCAGGATAGAAATAGTTCTTCCGCGAGAACTCCGATTCGTGGAGCACGGAGCAGTTCAACGCCTTTGCCACCCGCATCGCATATTCGATCGACCGTTTGTTGAGCACCGGCATCGCCCCGGGCAACCCGAGACAGACCGGGCAGACATGCGTGTTGGGACCGTCGCTGCGGTAATCGGTTGAGCACCCGCAGAAGAGTTTGCTCTTCGTATCGAGCTGGCAGTGCACTTCAAGACCGACAATGACATGGTCTTCGGTCATTTCAGGTCACCGCCTGTTCATAGGCATACGCGACATCGATCACGCGCTCATCCTCCCAGGGCCTGCCCATGATCTGGAGCCCGACGGGCATGCCCCCGACCTTCCCGCAGGGAACTGAAATGGCGGGAATACCGGCAAGGTTGACCGGGACCGTGAGGATGTCGGAGAGATACATGGAGAGCGGTTCACTCTTCTCCCCCAGTTTAAAGGCAACCGTGGGCATCGTGGGTCCCGCGATCACATCCACTTCAGAAAAGATGCGGGCAAAGTCCTGTTTCACGTTCTCACGGGCGACCTGTGCCTTTGCATAGTACTTCCCGTAATATCCCGATGAGAGGGCAAACGTCCCAAGCATGATGCGGCGGCGGACTTCAGTGCCAAACCCGGCCCTGCGCACTTCCCGGTAGGCATCATGCCAGGACTTCTTTGTGTCAGCCGCCGGGCCATACCGCACGCCGTCAAACCGTGCAAGGTTGGAGCTTGCCTCGCACGTACAGGTAACGTAGTACGCGGCGAGCGCGTACTCCATGGAAGGGATGCTGCACGGCACGGTGGTTGCACCGAGCTCTTCAAGCCGGGCAATCGCGTTCTTCACGACGGTGGCAACCTCCGGATCAACACCGGCACCAAAATATTCCCCCGGAATGCCAACCGTTAACCCTTTGACATCAGCGCAGGGTGTGTGGGTATAGGGTTTGTTATACGAGGTGGAGTCGCGGCGATCATAGCCGGCAATGACTTCCATGAGCGTCGAGACATCGGTGACGGTCTGCCCCATGGGCCCGATCTGTTCGAGCGAGTTTGCGTACGCGATCAGCCCGTAACGCGAGACCCTGCCATACGTGGGTTTTAATCCGACGATCCCGCAGAACGCTGCCGGACAGCGGATGGATCCACCGGTATCCGTGCCAAGTGCCATCCGCACCATACCTCCTGCGATGGCAGCGGCACTGCCGCCGGATGATCCGCCCGGTACCCGACCGGTATCACAGGGATTGAGCGTGGGGCCAAACGCGGAGTTCTCGGTGGTGGTTCCCATACCGAACTCGTCCATGTTCGTCTTTCCCACAATTGCCGCTCCGGACTTCCTGAGGAGCTCAACAACATGAGCATCGTAAGGCGGAATGTAGCCTTTGAGGATCTTTGAAGCACAGGTTGTCTCGATCCCTTTGGTAGAGATATTATCTTTCACGGCAACGGCGACACCGGTAAGCGTCCCCGGGCCGCACGTGACTTTTTTGCAGGTTGTGAGGAAGGCATTGTACCGGTCATCCGGTTCATAACAAATCTCGTGCCCTTCCACTACATCACCCGTGGCGCTTTGATAAATCCGTCTTCTGTGTGCGCAGCGTTCCGCAACACATCCTCCTGCGATAGTGAGGGTTCAACCACGTCCTCGCGCAACACGTTGCAGAGATCGCGGGTAAACGCCTGCTCACCCCTGACCTGGTCAAGCATGTCAAAGTATTCAAGGATTGCATTGAACTGGTGAGTAAAGGTTCCCAGTTCAGCGGTATTGATGCCGACGTCGGCAAGTTCTGCGATATGGTTAACTTCGTGTTCAGTGACCATGTTCCACCCTGCTTATCTGGTCTATGTAATCTTGTATGGACGATTTATAACCATTTTTTCGGGCAAGCTTCTGCAGCACCTTCCAGACTCCGCTCCCGTACTGCATCGCTTTCTTCTCGTACCATGCGAATTCCGGCGGAATGTGGCGTTCTGCAACCTTCCTGAGCGGGATCTTGCGGAGTCCCCCATGCACCTTCTCATGAGCAGGAATCGCGCGTGCAGCGCGCACTACCCGCACGTCCATATAGGGCATGGACAGGTACGTGCCATGGAGTGCGGCTGTTGCCTGGTCACGGTCGGCCTGTTCTTCAAGCCCGAGAAAATCCCGCTCGAGATCGGCAGAGAGTGTTGGTGTTTCCCGGTAACGGGAGTAACCCCCGAAGAGTTCGTCTGCCCCCTGACCGGTGAGGATACGCCGGTAGCCGTGCTCTCCTGCCCACCGGGCGACAAAGTAGAGGGTGAGCGCGATGCTCACATTGACCGGATCTTTTAGGGGGATTGCTCCTATAACCACGGGAAGTGCAGACGCAATCTCTTTTGGCATGATCGTGACATACGTGCAGGAGAGGTTGAGGGATTCAGCTGCATGACGGGCCTGCCGGAGATCGTGGGAATCTGAAAGACCGACAGCCACGCACTCGCGCCGGGCCAGATGTGCGACAAGCGTTGAGTCCACGCCACCTGAGAGCGCAGTTACTCCTTCGTCGCTGCGCAGGTTCACCGCAGTGATAATCGCCTCTTCAAGCGGCAGATCCGGAATGGCGGGAACGATCTTCCCCTTGATCTCGCCATCGCATATGAGGGTCCCTTTCGGGCAGTTGCCCGGCATGATCCCGAAATGATCCCGGGCCCGGCACCCGCTCCCGGCGAGGAAGAATTCTCCCCCGAACCTGAGGATCTCTTCCGGGTGATCTTGTACGATCTCCCCGATCTTGCGGACCGAAAGCCTCTGCCCGTCGACTTCAACCCATCCGGAAAGTTTTGGTGTACTCATTTAGTAACTCATCATTCTTTGATTGTCCACAATCTATACCCCTCGCGTTCTCATTAAACGTATCTTTTTAAAAAATACTAACGATTAACGGATCAGGCATAGGTGGAGGTGCAGCGTTTTGCACCGGTGATCAGGTTTTCTCTGATGGGTAAAGGGGGATTTTTTTCCAAAAGAAAGGTAACAAGACACAATTTTTTTGTTTGAGTTTTGTTTGAGCACAGGAAAAAAGATACAATCTTTTTTTTTAGTTGTACGGTTAATAATTCAGAGCGTCAGGATAGCTTATGCCCGGCCAAATTCACCGGAATTAATATATCAGACCGCGATTTCAGTACCAGATACCTGTGCGAGGGTAGGAAAGCCCGGCCAACTCCGATGGACTTAAGATCCATTCCTGTAGAGGTTCATGCGTTCGAATCGCATCCCTCGCATCTTTTTGGTTTTTGAGTTTTGTTATCTGTTTGCTAGGAAAATCGGCATTGACAATTTTCATGCATCTGGCATGTGACTGCAGATATTATGGGTGTTTTTTTAAAAAACCGGCAAATATATCTAAAAATACTTAATTACATGAAAAACTGTACTATTGATTTATGAAACAGGTTGTTATCCGTATCGTTTGCTGTATATCAATTATCCTTATTGTTGTTGCATCAGGTTGTATTGCACCCCCGAAAGAAAATGCAACCGCATCAAAAACGGGGAGTACTGCCGGGGGTAATCCGCTCCTCCCGGAGACTACAAAAACACCGAGCTATGTTACGGAAGTAACCCCCTTTGTAACCACCACGCCGACAAGTGGATACCTGACCATTGCTCCTACCCCGATCCCCCAGGATAAATATTGCCGTATTTATTCCATAACGAATACCTTTGCGTATAATAAAACAGCGGTTTCGTTTGACCTGCAGTATCCCCCGATGTACATCAATTATACGGTTAAACCGTCCAATGTCACCTATTATCAATCATATACTTCTAAAATTACAGATCAGGCTGATCAAGTTGTTAAGATTGATAAATACAGTCCTATTTCATGGTTTGAAGTCACTGTCAGGAGTAAATCAAATCCGACCGAAATCTATCTTCAGGATGGTTTTGGGACTCAGAAATATACCACGTATCTTAATCGTACCCTCAAAATCGTGAAACGAGATAACATGCAGATTGAATTCTACGGTAATAATATAACTGCAACTGCCAGTGTATGGGTGAAACCGGAAGGAAATTTCAATGATACCACGCAATTCAATATGACAACAGACTGCGCTTATTTTGCAGCAAATCCCCGGGATAGTTTAGGACACCTTACCCCTACTCTAACTCCCACTCCGACATGGACAAAAGTATAATAATATCCAAAAACTTTTTTCCACCATATTTTTTAAAATAAATCAAACTTTTGAATTTATCCTGTGCGAACCTGTCATTTTCGTAGTCCTGGAATTATTTTTTTTAAAAAACGGTGAGTTATGAGGCTGTTGCATAACTCGAAAAAAGCAACCCATTTGTACAATTTGTGATGGTGAGACTGCAGTCTGACAGAAATGCAAGGATATTTCTGACCTCAACTGGTACAAAAGTACAGTTGAAAATAGTCATGCAACAGCCTCTTATATAAACGATAAAAACGATTTAAGTAGGCAGGCAGTAGATACTTCCGTGTCCCGGTAGGGTAGTGGACATCCTAGAAGATTGCGGATCTTTTGACCCGGGTTCAAGTCCCGGCCGGGGCGTACTGACCGTTGGTTAAGGTCTAAATCACTTTTGTTGCTCAATTCGAGCTTATTTTTCTAATACTCTTTTACATAGAAAAAAATGCCATTTTCACTTGCTCAAACTCATTAATTTTAGTAAAAAAATAAGGTAAGCCGGTCGCGGAGCAGTGCGAAGCATGCGGAGCGGGCGGCGATTCTAGTGCGATCGCTTGTAGAGTCAACGAAGATTTACGGAGTGGTTACAGGGCTCCGCCCCTTGCCGCTTGGGCTCCCCCAACGAGAGCTTGTTTTGTTGACATGAAGATCGGTCGAGACTGTTCGTCTCCGCTGCACTCCGGTTCGCTCCGCTCTCCTCCATTCCGCTCCGCTCACAGACACTCCCTTGCTTTTCCGGGGTTGCCCGGTTGGTAAGATGACGCCCCTGGCTTGTCGCAATGCTCCGGCGCCAGCGGCTGCTCTCGCACGCTCCTCACACCATGCTTCATCGTGTTCGTTGCTGTTGATCGTACTCATGCCGAACGCTCAGTGACTCACTCGCACGACGCATCAGGGGCTCGGACTCACCGTTGATGCGGTTCGTTACCTTCGCGCCCTGAAGCGGTGCTCCTTCGGGCCGCTGGGCCGCCGTTTTGAAATATGGATACTGTTAGTGTTCGGGAAGAAAGATCAGGTGAAGAGAGTCTTCTGGACCCTTTTCGTAGCGATGGTCGGGTTGGTACTTGGCCCGGGTGGTGAACCCGGTGACAGCTCAGCAGGTGGGTGGGATGATTACGGGGATGGGGGGTGAGGGGATCCAATTTTCATGAGTTGCGCAAGCATTTTCCTCAAACTTTAACTGTATTCCCATTTTTGCAAAATATTTTTCGCAATATGCCAAAAAGTTTATACATTATGCCAAGTACACATTACATGAGGTTCTATGAAACAGAAGACCCTAATGACGGGCAGCATCCTTGCTGTCGCTATTGTTGCCATCGCAATTTGCGTTGGCATGGTCAGCGGTTATTCGATATTCAAGCCGTTTATCAGCGTTGACCCGATTGGTGATAAGAACGCAGGTGATTCAATTATCCTCACCGGAAAGACCAGCCTTCCGGCCGGAACTGAAATTCTGGTGCAGGTCTATTCGGCATGTTATGAATCCGGTTCCGGTACAACTACCGATCCCAAAACCGGTACAGTAAGCGGAGAATTTTCCGGGGCAACCGGAACCGTGACCGTGGTCAAGGGTACCGGAAATGTGAATATCTGGTCAACTCCCATTGAAACAAAAACCTTCAAGACCGGAGAATATGTCGTAACCGCAGATTCACTGAAAGGGGATATCTCGAAAGGAGATTACACGAAAGGTGATATTTCCGGGGCAACGAAATTCACCTTACTCCGGACCTCGGTACCAGAATCTGTTGATGGGCAGTTTATCCTTGTTGACCCAGTTGGTGATAAAAAAGCCGGCGACAAATTCACCATCACCGGTAAAACCAGCCTCCCGGTTGGAACCGAAATCTTGGTGCAGGTCTATGCGGCATGCTATGAATCCGGTTGTGGTACAACTTCCGATCCCAAAACCGGGACGGTAAGCGGTGAATTCAGCGGGGCTGTGGGTATCATAAACGTATCTCACGGCACAGGAGATACCAACATCTGGTCTATGGATCTTGACACTACAACCTTCCCTCCAAGGGAATACCTCATGAATGCGTCATTGTTCAAAGGCGATGTGAAAAAGGGCGATTTCACAACAGGTAATGTCAATGGAAAGACAAAATTCACCGTGAAATAACCTGATCTTCACCAGTATGTAAAGAAAAACCCTAAAATTTTTTCCAAGATTTGAAAAAAAGCGGAAATTCGTGTGGAGTTATGAATGAACTAATAGTACTTCGAGATGAACTATGAACTCTCGCCAAAATTTCGGTATCGGACTTATCTGCCTCAGTCTTTTTATTGCTGTTGTTGCTGCTATTACTATCGGCCCGGGTTTATTGACAGGTGCTCCAGCAGACCAGCAAGAGTCCAGCATTAAACAAAGTGGTGAGAATAAAACCGCGGAGATGACCATTACGATTGGGATGACCCCGCTCACCGTCACACCGGATAATGCATCCACGCCAACATCATCAACGTCCTCTCATGCACCTTTTATCACCATTGATCCGATCAGCGACAAGAATACTGGCGATCTGGTCATAATCTCCGGCACGACAAATCTGCCCTCCGGGACATCGATGTACCTGAAGGAAATTAATGAAAGCACCGGGGAATCAATGATGATGGCGAATAATCATGTGTGCCCTGATACATACGGAGTAAACCGCTGGAGATTCGTTTACGATTCCACGGACTGGATGAGACCGGGAAGGCACCGTTACCTGGTGTCGACTCCGGAAGATGACGTAAACAGATCGGTACAATTCAATCTCAAAGGCACCTTCTTCGGCCCGGAAAAAATCCTGTACTACCAGAATGGCTCCAAGTTCGCAACCATCAGCGGTACTGGCTCCCCTTATATCACTATAAATCCCATCGGGGACCGGCAAAAAGGCGACATCTTCCAGATTTCGGGCACAACAAACCTTATTGAAGGTACCATGTTATACGGCACCGTGTGGCCGGTATATTTTGAAGACCGATCGAAAAGACCGTCAACAATTTCACAGGATTTTTGTGACGGGCAATTTAACATGATTGGATATTCTATAGCGGTCGTGAAGGGTACCGGGGATTCAAATCGCTGGTCTTTCCCGGCGGATATGACTATTCAGCAAAAAACCGGGATGATCGTCCATGTATCGACCACAAATGAGTATTTCACCATACGAGAGATCTACGGTAATGCAACGTTCAACCTGAAATAGCATTCATGAGCATGATAACCGGAGAAAATCAAAGATAAATATTTTTTACGTAATGCACAAAATACATTACATTGAGGCTGTATGAAAAAGAAATATCTCACCTATGCCGGCATTATCTCTGCTGGAATTCTCATATTCATGTTCATTAGCATATTCATCTACGGAGCTTTCCTTGTCCCGACCCCGGGATCCACCAATTCCACATCCGATGAACGTCCGCAGGATTCACACCCTACACCTACTTCTCATTCCGGATCTTGCGCGAGGTCCTCCCGGTTCATGACGATAGATAACCTCCCCGACCTATGGATGAACCAGACCTATAACATAACAGGAACAACTGACCTTACTGCCGGGGAGAAACTTTTCGTTCAGGTACTTCCTCTCGAATACAATATCGACATCAACCCGAAAAGCCAGTTCATGACCGGAAATATATCGGGTGCCTTGGGAATGGTGACTGTGGTGAACGGGACGGGGGGCATCAATCTCTGGTCATTTGAACTTCAGACAGGCCAGTTGGATCCAAATCCTCGGAATTACCTTGTTAATGTCAGCAATGACCGGTTCGATCCACGGACATCCGCAATTATCTACGGGGATGCATTTTGCACACAGAGCTTTACACTTAAGGGATGAACTATGAAACACCTGCTGTATCTTGTGATTTCACTCATCATGGCCTGCATTGTCGCCGCAATGGTCGGGTGGTCGATGGCAGCCGGGAACTTCTTAATTCCGGTCATCGCCATCCCGCTCGGGCTCATCGTCATCCTTGCCTGCCGGGCACAGGTTGACATCGTAATAGCAGATGAGCGGGAGAAAAGAATCCGGAGTAAAGCAGCGCTCCGAACGCTCGAAGTCGTCGTCATCGGAGGGGCGATCGCCGCCATCATCCTATATTCCTACGTGGTGAGCATCCCGCTCGCCCCGATAATCACCGGAAAAATGTTCATCAATGATGACGAAACCCAGTCCATGACGATAGCCGAGTATAAGCCGGGAAGTGTACCAGGCCCGCAAACCCTTGTCCGGTCAACTACGATAAGAGACCTGAATGCCATGAATGAGACCGAGGCGATGACGTATTGTACTTATGTCCGCGAGGGCTTTGCTGAGAACGAGAACCGGGGTCTTGCGGGAATGACCATCGGCTGCACCCTTGCAGCCCTGCTTGTCACCTTCGGAGCGTTTTATCTTTATTACAACAGAAAGTACTAACCGCAGGCTGCAATGAAAAACCGAATCCGTGTGCTCCGTGCCGAGCGCGAAATGACCCAGGAGGAACTCGCTGAGCTTGTCGGAGTTACACGGAATACCATCATCTCTATGGAGAAAGACAAGTATTGCCCGTCACTGAAACTCGGTTATCGCATCGCCCGGACATTCGGTGTCGGGATAGACGATGTGTTCACGTATGAGGAAGAGAAGGATGGTCCTTCAACAGATGATGGATGATCCCCCTCATCTATTCTCCGTCGGAGACACCTGGAATAAGGGGTTAGGACCCTGAGTGCAAAAATACAGAAAACCCCGAAATATCCTTCTTTTCAGTTCCTGTGGAAAATACGCCCAAATCACAGTCTGTTTGCCAAAATGAGGGGGAAATGCATCTCTCCCAAAGTCCGCCAAAGGCCCTTAAATCGAGGCAGTTTTTGCCACTTAGTTTACCCCATCCGGACCCCGGAAACCCAGCCGGAATGCGAATATGAGGGTCGTTTTTTCCGGGGAGGGGATCTAAAATTGGGTTTTTGGCAGTTTAACGAAATAAGCCGGTCCGCGTAGCAAGTGCGAGTGCGCCGAAGGTGCACGAAGCGTGCGAAGCGGGGCGGCGATCTGCACAATAATTACGGAGAGGTTACACTCAATGGGGCTCCGCCCCTCGCCGCGTGGGCTTCCCCCACGGAAACGGTTTTGCTGATATGAAGATCGGTCGGTCATGTTCACTCATCTGCGTTCCGCTCGCTTCTCGCTCTCTACACTCCGATTCGCTTCACATCACCTCCCTTGCTTTTCCCAATCGGTTTCCGGTTGAGAAGCAGTACGCCCCTGGCTTGTCGCGTTGCTCCGGCGCCAGCGGCTGCTCTCGCCCGCTCCTCACACCATGCTTCGCATCGTGTTCGTCGCTGCTGATCGTACTCATGAATAACGCTCAGTGACTCCTTCACGCGACGCACAGGGGCTCGGACTCACCGCTGATGCGGCTCGTTACCTTCGCGCCCTGTTGCGGCGTTCAGTCGGGCCGCTGGGCCAAAGGAACCCGCCTCCCGTGCTTTGTTCGCTTACGGGGATGGACAAGCATCCCCACGCTCACAACCCTTCGGGTCGCACT
>Ga0315284_10003798_pt1 | contig 21462 bp, 19 predicted proteins | sample YL17G09_16_MG_FD_203696 | JGI IMG/M metagenome (GOLD analysis project Ga0315284, IMG submission 203696) | Sediment microbial communities from Yellowstone Lake, YNP, Wyoming, USA - YL17G09_16 | ecosystem: Environmental > Aquatic > Freshwater > Lake > Sediment | place: USA: Wyoming | collected...
GCTCACCGCCAAGGGCGTCGCGCGCTTGATGAGCATTTGCAAAGGCGAGAATCCACCGCTCCCGGCGGCGGAGGAATCGGCGCAAACGACCGATGCTCCGGCCGCCCAAGAAGAGACCATTGCCCCCCTCAATGATGGACAAGTTGACAAGGTGACAGGGTGACAAGGAGGCAAGGAGACATGGAGACTATGAGACTGGAAATGGATGACCCGTATGCTCTTATCCCGATGGTGATTGAAACGACCGGGCGCGGCGAGCGCGCCTATGACATTTTTTCGCTGCTGCTCAAGGAGCGCATCATCTTTCTCGGCACGCCCATCAACGACCAGGTGGCCAACCTGATCGTGGCGCAATTGCTGTTCCTCGACCGCGAAGACCCGGAAAAAGACATCCAGTTCTACATCAACTCGCCCGGCGGGCAGATCACGTCGGGCATGGCGATCTATGACACGATGCAGCTGCTGCATTCGCCCATCTCCACCATCGCCGTGGGCATGGCAGCGAGCATGGGCACGATTCTGCTGGCGGCCGGCACCAAGGGCAAGCGCTACGCGCTGCCCAACGCGACGATCCACCTGCACCAGCCGCTCGGCGGCGTGCAAGGCCAGGCGGTGGACATTGAAATCGAGGCGCGCGAGATTTTGCGCATGCGCGACCTGCTCAACGGCATCCTCAAGCGCCACACCGGCCTGAGCGACGAAGACATTTTAAAATACACCGACCGCAACTTTTACATGACGCCGGGCACGGCCAAAGAGCTGGGCGTGATTGACGACGTGCTGGCGCCCTCTCCCAAGGGCGAGGAGAAAAAGTAGCATGGCGCGTTATCGGGACGAGCCGCAGCGCTGCTCGTTCTGCCAGCGCCCGCGCGAGGAGGTGGGCCGCCTGATCGCCGGGCCGCCGGACGTGTTCATCTGCGACGAGTGCGTCGGGGTTTGCCAGCGTCTCCTGGAAACCGAGGGCATCTCGTATCGCACCGGCGGCGCGTATTACCTCGACCAGGCGCTTTCGCCCAAGGCCATCTATGACCGGCTCAACGAGTACGTCGTGGGCCAGGAGCACGCCAAGCGCGTGTTGTCGGTGGCGGTGTATAACCACTACAAGCGCATCGGCGCGGGCCTCGGCCCCGGCGACGTGGAGCTGGACAAGAGCAACATTTTGCTCATCGGCCCGACCGGCTGCGGCAAGACGCTGCTGGCGCAGACGCTGGCGCGCATCCTCCGCGTGCCGTTCACCATCGCCGACGCCACTTCGCTCACCGAAGCCGGTTACGTCGGCGAGGACGTGGAAAACATCTTGCTCGGCCTCTTGCGCGCCGCCGACGGCGACGTGGCCGCCGCCGAAAAAGGCATCATCTACCTCGACGAGATTGACAAGTGCGCGCGCAAGTCGGGCGATAATCCGTCCATCACGCGCGACGTCTCGGGCGAAGGCGTCCAACAGGCGCTGCTGAAAATCATCGAAGGGACGATTGCCCACGTGCCGCCGCAGGGCGGGCGCAAGCATCCCCACCAAGATTTCATCCCGATGAACACGCGCGACGTGTTGTTCGTCTGCGGCGGAACGTTCCAGGGCCTGGCCGGCATCGTGGCCGAGCGGTTGGGCGTCAAAGGCGCGCTGGGGTTTTCGACGCCTCGCGGCGCGCGCGACGCGCGCCGCGAGTGGAGCGACGCCGAGCTGCTGCGTCACATCACGCCGGACGACTTGATGCGCTACGGCATGATCCCCGAGTTCGTCGGGCGGCTGCCGGTCGTCGCCAGCGCCAGGCCGCTGGACAAGTCGGAACTGATCGCCGTGCTGACCGAGCCGCGCAACGCGCTGGTGCGCCAGTACCAACGCCTGTTGGCGCTGGACAATGTGGAGCTTGTCTTTACCGAGGAGGCGCTTTCAGTCGCCGCCGAAGAAGCATTGAAGCACGAAACCGGCGCGCGCGGCCTGCGGACGATCATTGAGCGCGCGCTGCTCGACGTGATGTACGAAGTGCCGTCGCTGCCGGACGTGCGCCGCTGCGTCATCAACGCGGATACAGTGCGCGGGCAGGCGCCGCCGTTGTTGCTCGCGCAATCGGGTCTGCCTGTCGCGTGGGGCAACGAGCTGAAACGCGCTGCGTGAAACGTATTGCCTAGTGCGTATCGCGTCACGAAATACACAGTACGTCTCCTCGTTTTTTCCAACTCAAATTACACCTCAAGGAGTCACCCGTGACTAGTAAATCACAATCCTTTATCGCGGCTGAAGAGCAATTCAGCGCGCACAACTATCATCCACTCGACGTGGTCGTGGAGCGCGCGGAAGGCGTGTGGCTCTACGACGTGGGCGGCAAGCGGTACATGGACTGCTTGAGCGCCTACTCGGCGGTCAACCAGGGGCATCGCCATCCACGCATCGTCAAGGCGCTCGTCGAGCAAGCCGGCCGCGTGACGCTGACTTCGCGCGCGTTCCGCAATGACCAGTTCGGGCCTTTTGCCCAGGAACTGTGCGAGCTGACCGGCTACGAGATGATGCTGCCGATGAACTCGGGCGCGGAGGCGGTCGAGACGGCGGTCAAGGCCGCGCGCAAGTGGGGCTATACCGTCAAAGGCGTGCCCGATGGGCAGGCCGAGATCATTGTCTGCGCCGACAACTTTCACGGGCGGACGCTGACGGTCATCAGCTTTTCGACCGAGCCGCAGTATCGCGCCGGCTTTGGGCCGTTCACGCCGGGCTTTGGCGTCATCCCGTATGGCGATGCGGATGCGCTGGAGAAAGCGATTACGCCGAACACGGTCGCGTTCATGGTCGAGCCGATTCAGGGCGAAAGCGGCGTTCACATTCCGCCTCCTGGCTTTCTCCAGCGCGCACGCGAAATCTGCGACAAGAACCGCGTGCTGCTCATCGCCGACGAAATCCAGTCCGGCCTGGGCCGCGCCGGCAAGCTATTCGCGTGCGAGTGGGAAAACGTCCGGCCCGACGTTGCGATCATCGGCAAGGCGCTTTCGGGCGGGTTGTATCCGGTCAGCGCGGTGCTGGCGTCGCGCGAGGTGCTGGGCGTGTTCAAGCCGGGCGATCACGGCAGCACGTTCGGCGGGAATCCCTTGGCGTGCGCCGTGGCGCGCGAGGCGCTGCGCGTGATCGTGGACGAAAAGCTGTGCGAGCGTTCGGCAGAGCTGGGCGAGTATTTCAAAGGCCGCTTGCTGCGCATCGAAAGTCCGCACGTGCAAGAGGTGCGCGGGCGCGGATTGTTCATCGGCGTGGAGCTAAAACCCGAAGCGGGCGGCGCGCGAAGATTTTGCGAGGCGTTGCGAGACCGCGGGCTGCTGTGCAAAGAGACGCACCAGCACGTCATCCGCTTTGCGCCGCCGCTGGTGGTGACCAAAGAAGAACTCGATTGGGCGTTGCAGCAGATCGAGGCGGTGTTGAGCTAATGGTAGAGACGACCCGGCGGGTCGTCTCTACCACTTGCCGCAACAAGGTAACTGCTCGGGCCAGACACGGCCGAGCCTGTCATTGCGAGCGCCCCGCAGGGGCGCGAAGCAATCTCTGCGCTCCGATGGCTGAGATTGCTTCGGCGCTACGCGCCTCGCAATGACAGAGCCTACGATTCTCTATTCCATCGCGGCCCCCAAAATTTCGCCGCGCTTCGCGCGGATTTTAACTTCTTTTTCAGGGATCAGAGCGCTTCGCGCAGGGATCAGGGTTTCAACTGCGAGAGTTGGGAGCGACCACCACCCGCAACCCCACAATGACGAGGCGATCGCCAGGAAGGCTGAAGTAGCGAAACGCACAGCGCGCGAACCTCTCATCAAAGACCCACGCGCCGCCCCGCAACACGCGCGTATCCTTGTCATACTCGCTTGATGTCCATTCCCACACATTGCCCGCCATATCCAACGCGCCACAAGGGCTTGCGCCATCAAAGACGCCAACAGGCAATGTGCCTCCAATGCCACTCTCTTCAGTGTTCGCCTTGTCCTTGTCAAACTCGTCGCCCCACGGGTATACCCGCCCATCCGAGCCACGCGCGGCGCACTCCCATTCTTCTTCGGTCGGCAAACGATAGGCCTGTCCAGTCTTTTTACTCAACCATTCACAATATGCCTGCGCGTCGTGCCAACTCACGCTCACGACAGGATGGTTCGCTTTGCCATCGGGATAGGCGCGCTCGTCCTTGCCCCAATGGGATGGTAAAGCGTGCTGGGTCGCATCCACAAACTTTTTGTACTGTACGTTCGTCACAGGATACCTGGCGATGCGGAACGGCTTTTCAATCGTTCGATTTTCCTTCTCATCGCCATAGAGAAACTCGCCAGCCGGCACGTCCACCATCTCGTCAAAATCGCGCGGGTCGCCCAGGTAGGCCAGCGCGTTGCCCGCCGAGACGCGCGCCGATACGGGATTGGTCTTGACATCCGCAATGACGCCGAGCAGCCGCTTGATGCAGCCTTTGCGGTCGGCCTGGTCAATCTTGTCAACTGCGGCGCGGAGGCGCGTGGCGTCGTCGCTGAGCAGGTCGTCCCAAAGCTTTTGGTCAATCGCGCGAGGCTCCTCCGGCTCAGGCTGGGCCGTGGCCGCGCGGGTGAGAAAGATATAGGGATGCGGGTCCGTCTGGCGAAAGCGCTGCTTGCCGCACAGGAGCAGCGCCTTGAGCGGCTTGGCATACTCGGCGCGCGTGTGTTTGCCGACGAGTGTGCCCGCTTCTGGCTCGGCGCGCGGGGCAGAGACCTCGGAGGTCTGGGGAATCTCTGAGGTCTTTGCCTCTCTCGGCGCGGGCACAGGCGCTTCAAAGTGATTCTCCAAATCACCGAGCAGGTTGGGGTACTCGATCACGTCGTCGTACAGCTTGCGAAAGCGCACCTGGATCACGACGATTTTCGCCAGCAGCTCGGGCAAGATGATGCCGCGCAGCTCCTCGCGCTCGTCGGCCAGCGTCCACAGCAGGCGAAAAATGTTCATCGTGCGCTTGACCTTGCGCGGGTTGGCCTCCAGCCCGGCGGCAAACACCGGCGCCAGCGTGGGCGGGAACGTCCCGCGAATCTCGGCCTCGATGAACTCGGCAACGTCCGCGCATTCCAGCGGCGGCAGGTTGAACGGCACCTGCACAATCTTTTCGAGGTAATCGTCGCCCGTGACGAGCGGCGAATCCGCCTTGCCGGTGTACTTGAGCGCGATGCCTTTTTCGATGACGGCGCGGTCAACGCCCAGGATAAAGACGCAGCCGCGCACGTCCAGGAACAACTTGATCGCCTCCAAAACCTCGATAGCCTTTTCCGGCAGGCAACGGTCGAGGTCGTCCACGAACACGGCCACGAACGGTCGCCCGGTCTTTTCCAGGAACATTTTGACCGCTTCGCCAAAGCGATCCTGGAACTGTTCCAGCGATTGGGCCTGGTCTTCGTGCAGGCGCACCTTTTCGCGGTGAATGGCGGAAAGGAGCGACTCGGCCTGCTTTTCCCCCTGCCCTTTCAGTCCCTCGGCCAGTTGTTGCAGCGTCGCGCCGCCGGGGATGAACGACAGCGATAGTTTGACCACGCCCCTGGCCGTTTCCGAGACCAGCTTGCTCCAGTCAATCTCCACGCCGCCGAGCTTGTCGCGGTCCACGTCGCGGTAGAGGCTGGCCTGTAAATCCTGCAAGCGGTCAATCGCTTCTTGTGTTTCTTTATCAACCGCCGAGAGCGCAGCACCCTTTTTCTTCTTTGCGCTCTCTGCGTTCTCTGCGGTTAGAGCCTCCCGCAGCGTCCGCAGCACCTGCACCAGCAGCGCGCGCCAGAGCGCGTCCTCCTTGTCATACTTCCACGCGTCGAACCAGACCGTCTGCGCGCCCGCGTCTCGCAAATCTTTTTGCACCATCATCATCAAGCTGGTCTTGCCGCTGCCCCAGCGCCCAAAGACGCCCATGGCGATGGGCGTATCCGCGCCCTGGATCACGCGCACGAGCGTGCGGCGATAATCCTCAAAGCCGAGGCGGTCATCCACGGTGGCCTTGTCGGTCCAGATAAGAGAAGGCATAGACACCTCGATTCTGCCTCGCCTCTCCCCCCTGTTGGGAGTGTGGGGAGGGCTAGTGCGCAGATACTTCTACCGGCCTGCCCGCGCGCACCCACGCGGCGCAAGCATCCTCGTAACCCATCTCGTGCAGCTTTTCGTGATTGGCCAGGTCGTAGCGGATAATATCCGCCACGGGGATCGGCTGTTGCGGCGAGACGATGACGGGCATCTGGATTTCGCGGTGCGACGAGGGCGCCGTCTCGCCGTAGGCCGGCGGCAGCGCCGAATGCTCGCGCAGCAGCGCCTTGAGCGCCTCGTTTTCCGCGCGCAGCCGGACGATCTCGTTGGTGCGGCGAAAGAGCTTTAAATCCGCCTGGAACGAAGCCAAGAGCGCCCACTCGAACGCGGCCTGCGCGGCCACCAACAATCCTTGGATGCCGCCGCTGTGAGCGTACCGGGGCCGGAATTTTTCGTCCTCCCAGGGCGTCATGATCACGACGACAATATCCTCCGCGCCTGCGTCCACCGCCGGGCCGAGCGGCGTGTTGGCCACCGTCCCGCCATCCCAATACAGCGTGTCCTCGATCTTGGTCGAGGGATAGACGACCGGGATGCTGCAGCTCGCCAGGATGTGATCCAGCGTGATCTCGACGCGCTCGCAGCGAGTGTCGGTGGGATCGTTGCTATTGCCAAAGACGTGCAGCCGGCCCGTCTCTTTTTCGACGACGGTGACGCGCAAGTGCCTGGCGGGCGGATCGGCATTGATGCGCGCCGGGTCAATCCAGCCTTGGCGTTCCAGCGTCTCGCGCAGCGGGGCCGTGTCCAGCAAGTGATCCCACTTGTCCAGCGAAAACAAGTCCCACGCGCGGCGCTGCACGTCGTCGGTCTTGAGCTGTTTCCACAGCGCCCACAGCGAATGCGACGTGTGCCCCGACGCAATCGCCGCGCCATTCACCGCGCCGATGGACGTGCCCGCAATAATGTCGGGATACCACTCGTGCTGTTCCAGGAAACGGAGCACGCCGACGTGATACGCGCCGCGCCCTCCGCCGCCGGAAAGAACCAACGCTCGCGAACGATTCGATTCAGCCATTGTGTCCCCTCCTCCAAAAGTCGCCAACTTGTCCTACGATGGGCAAGCGAGTTGGCAAGTCAATCGTCTAGTGGTAAGATGATGCCATGTCGCTTGCAAACATTTTTCTCTCACCCGTCGTCGCCATCTGGGCGCTGATCGGCGTGGGCGTGGGGCTGGCCGTGAGCCAGGTGGCGGACATGTTCGCCCTGCGCCGCCAGCTCGCAGGCTCTACGCGCATTCCCCGCCGCGCGTTGTGGCTGACGCTCGTCGCCGCGTTCCTGTTCGGCCTGGCCGGCTGGCAATTCGGCCTGACGCCGCGCGGCGTGCTGAGCTGTGTCTATATCGCCATTCTGCTTCTGCTCGCCGTGACCGACCTGGAGCATCGCTTGATTCCCCACATCATCATCCTGCCGGCGATTTTGCTCGCCTTGGTGGCCGGCTTTTTTGTGAACTGGATGACGTGGAAAGCTGCGCTGCTGGGCGGCGCGATCGGGCTGATGTTCTTTGGCGTCGCTTACGCGATGGCGGGCGTGTTTTACCCCGGCAAGGTCGGCCTGGGGATGGGCGACGTGACGCTGGCGACGTTCATCGGCCTGGCTATCGGATTTCCCAGCGCGCTGGTTGCCATCGTCCTCGGCATTCTGATGGGCGGCCTGGTGAGCGTGCTCCTCCTGGTGGCGCGGCGCGCCACGCTGCAAACCGCGATTCCCTACGGCCCGTTCCTCATCCTCGGCGGATTCGTCGCCACGTTCTGGGGCCCGGCCATCATCAAATGGTATCTCCGCATGTGAGAGACCAGACCTCCGAGGTTTTCAAAAACCTCGGAGGTTTTTATCTTCTTCCAAATTCGCGCGCCAGTTGATCTGCGCTCAGGTGAATCATCGTCGGTCGCCCGTGCGGGCAAGTGCGCGGGCTTGCGCACGCTTCGAGCTGGCGGATCAGCTCTTGCATCTCGGCCATCGCCAACGTCTGCCCGGCCTTGATCGCCGCGCGCTTGCAGACGCGCAAAATCAGCCGCGCTTCTTGGTCGGCCTCCATCGGCGCGTCGCCCGAATCAATCTCTGCCAGCACATCGGCCACCACGATTCGCGGGTCTTGGCGCGCCACCACTGCCGGCACACTGCGCAACAGGAACGTCGTCCCGCCGAACGGCTCCAGCGTCAGCCCAATGCCAGCCAGCACATCGAGGTGTTCGGTCAACAGCCCGGCGCTTTCTGCCGGAACGTCTACCGGCTGCGGCTCTAGTAGATTTTGGATGGCGATGCCATGCTGCGCGCGCTCGGCCATGAATTTTTCATAGAGCACGCGCTCGTGTGCGGCGTGCTGGTCAATCAGGTACATGCCCTCCGGCCCTTCGGCCACGATGTACATCGCGCCCACCTGGCCCAGGACGCGCAGGGCGGGCAGTTGGGGAGCGGCGGTCAGCGCGGGAGTGACTGCGACCGCAGGCAGCTCTCCGGCGGGGATGTGTGACTGACCTCCAACCTCCGGCCTCTGCATTGACATCTCTATTTGTGTGGGCTGCGGGGGAGGTGATGACGAACCCAGGCTGCGCAGCCGTTCCAGACGACTCGCGTCCTCGGGCGTGGGCCAGGCGCCGGCAGGGCGCGCTGCCTCGGCCGGCGCAGGCGCGAGAGGAACGGCCGGCACAGGCGCACGCTCGACGAGGACAGCGCGCACGGCTCGCTGCACCGCGCGGAAAACCTCGTCGGGATTGCGAAAGCGGACTTCGCTCTTGGCCGGGTGAACATTCACGTCCACATCTTCCGGCGGAACGTCCACGCGCAAAAAGCACAGCGGGTAGCGCCCCACCATCAGCATCGAATGGTACGCCTGAATCACAGCATAGGTCAGGTTGCGATCCTGCACCCATCGCCCGTTGACAAAGATCGTCAGGTCGTTGCGATTGGCGCGAGTCAAATCCGGCGCACTGACATAGCCGAATACAGACCTGACAGGTCCGCTCGCGCGAGACCCGTCAGGTCTATCGTCTACCGCCAACATTTTCTGCGCCACTTGCAGCCCGTAGACTGCAATCAAGACATCCAGCAACTTGCCGAGGCCGTTAGTCTCGAACGTCGTGCGGCCATCGTGCGACAGGCGAAAGCGCGCTGCCGGATAGGCCAGCGCGTAGCGCGTCACCAGCGCGTCAATGTGGCGGCGCTCGGTGGATTCCGCCTTGAGGAATTTGAGCCGCGCCGGGACGCTGTGGAACAAGTCCTCGATGGTGATCGTCGTGCCAGGCGGCGCGCCGATGCCCTTGCGGTCGCCCGCGACGCGCAGTTGCGTGCCCACGTCCTCGCCGCGCGCGCGGGTGATGCACGTCACGTGCGCCACGGCCGCAATCGAAGCGAGCGCCTCGCCGCGAAAACCCAGCGTGGCAATGCGGCTCAGGTCGCCGGCGGAGGCAATCTTGCTGGTGGCGTGGCGCGTAAAGGCAAGCTCCACTTCGGCGGCCGGGATGCCCGCGCCGTTGTCGCTCACGCGAATCAGCTTGCGCCCGCCTTGCGCCACCTCGATGCGAACGTCGCTCGCGCCCGCGTCCAGCGCGTTCTCGACCAGCTCCTTGACGACCGACGCGGGCCGCTCGACGACTTCGCCGGCGGCGATTTGTGAGACCAATTCGTCGGAGAGAAGATGGATGGGCATGTAGAAATTATACCACGATACCGGATGGGCAAACGCCGACTGCTACGGCACAATCTCGAACGCCGATGTCGAGCGTCGAATGATTCGTCATTCGCCATTCGACATTCGACACGACCCTGCTATAATTCAGCTACCCATCGCCTGCTCATGGGCCGCCGCGATGTGACGATGGACTGGGGCTGGGACAAGGATTTGAGCGAGCGCAAGGAGCGCGATGCCTGACCGTCGCCCGATTGACCAGGTTTCAACCGAAGAGCTAGAGCGCATCCTGGCGATCCGCAAGCGCAAGGAGCGCGCCAAGCGTCTGCGCCGCCTGGCCGTGCAGGGGCGCATCGCCTCGGTGGACCCGCTCGCGGCAGAGCCGGGCGATGTCATCCCGACCTTTGACGCCAAGGGACGCTATCGCTCCGTCGAGGTCATAGGCGATCAAGAGCCGACGACTGACGTGCGCCCGCGTCGAGGCATTGCCTGGGGCTGGGTGTTTAACAAACTCTTGTTGATCGTCGAGCTGGTTGCGTTGGGCGGGTTGATATATATTCTAGCCAGCTCGTTCCTTTCGCTGCGCGAGCTGAACCAGGCGGTCAACGAGGTGCGAGTGACGCCGACGCCCACGCCCAAGCCGTTGATTGACGTGGTCGTGCTGCCCAGCGGTCACCGCCCGCCGAGCACGCCCGGCGTTGCGGAACCGAACCCGGACGAAATCCCGGCGCACCTGCGCAGCCTGGTGCAGGCCGTCACGCCGCGACCGCTTCCCACGCCGGGGCCGGAGCAGCCGACGCGCATGGTGATCAAGTCTATCAGCGTGGACGCGCCAGTGGTGCAAGGCGACGACTGGGAGCAGCTCAAAAAGGGCGTGGGGCACCACCTGGGGACGGCCAATCCCGGCGAGCGCGGCAACATGGTGCTTTCGGCCCACAACGATGTGTTCGGCGAAATCTTTCGCCACCTGGACCAGGTTGAGCTAAAAGACGAAATTCTGGTATACTCTGGGAGCCGCGTGTTCCGCTACGTGGTCACGCAAAAGCGGGTCATCGAGCCGACCGAGGTCAGCGTAATGTACCCGACGAGCGATCCGACGGCGACGCTCATCACGTGCTACCCGTACCTGGTGGACAACAAGCGCATCGTCGTCATCGCGGAATTACAACCGTAAACTCGGAGGTCGGAGGCACATCCGACTTTCAACATCCGAATTGGAGGAAATGAAGAATGGCAAAGAAAACTCGACGCGCCCGGCTTTCGGCGACGCAACGTTACGTGCCCACGCCCGGCGCGCCCGAGCAGGCCAGCGCGCCTGTGGCGCGCCCGGCCCCCGTTCGTGGACAGCCTGCGCTCAACTCGATGAAGGATGAAGAGACATATTCGTACATCCGCGCCGACTTGAAGCGCATCGGCATCCTGGCCGGGAGCATCCTGGCCGTCTTGGTCGCGCTGCGCCTTTTTGTGATTCACTAGGACCGTCAGCAGACAGGCAGCCCTGTGCCAGCTCAACGCGCCAACAACGCCCTGTGGAGCGCATTCCACAGGGCGTTTCCAATTCTCCATCACGCTTGCGCCGAATTGTTGCCGTTGCTCCAGGCGCGCCGCAATCCGAAATCCAAAATCAGACCGGTTCGAAGCGCGCCGTAAAGTGCCGCAGTAACGGCGGCTCGTAGGCGATGCGCAGACCGCGCAAGCTCTCGCGCCGCGCGTGCACGCGCTTGCACGTCTCCACCACGTAATCCAAATGAGTCTGCGTATAGACGCGGCGCGGGATCGCCAGCCGCACCAGCTCGAGCGCGGGGTAAACGATTTGCCCGGTGCCCGGGTCCCTGGCGGCAAACATCACGCTGCCGATCTCGCAGCAGCGGATGCCGCCCTCGACGTACATCGCCACGGCGAGCGCCTGCCCCGGAAATTCAGATTGCGGGACGTGCGGCAAAAAGCGTTTGGCGTCCAGGTAGATCGCGTGACCGCCGGGCGGCTCTAGAATCGGGATGCCTTCTTCCACCAGCCGGTCGCCCAGGTATTGGGTGTAGGCGATGCGATACGCCAGGTACGACTCGTCCAATCCTTCCCACAATCCGCGCGCGATCACCTCCAGATCGCGCCCGGCCAGCCCGCCGTAGGTCGGAAAGCCTTCGCGCAGAATCAGCTCGTTGCACACGCGCTGATAGAGGTCGGCGTCGCGCAGCGCGATGAATCCGCCGATGTTGACCAGCGCGTCTTTTTTCGCGCTCATCGTCGCGCCGTCGGCGTGCGAAAACGTTTCGTTGGCGATTTCGAGCGGCGATTTCTTGTCGTACCCCGGCTCGCGCAGCTTGATAAAGTAGGCGTTCTCGGCGTAGCGCGCGGCGTCAATAAAGAACGGAATGCCGTGCCGATGGAGCAGCTCGCTCGTCGCGCGAATGTTGGCCATCGAGACGGGCTGCCCGCCGCCAGAATTATTGGTGATGGTCAGCATCCCCATCGGGATGTTGTCACGACCGACCATGCCGATGAATCGTTCTAGTTTTTCCAGGTCAATGTCGCCTTTGAACGGCGCGCGCGCCGTCGGGTCAAGTCCCAAATCGGCGAGGAGGTTGACCGGCCTTCCGCCGCGCGCCGAGATGTTGGCGTGCGTCGTATCAAAGTGCATGTTGCTGGGAATCTGCATCCCTGGGCGGACGGTGACGGTGAACAGGACGTTTTCCGCCGCGCGGCCCTGGTGAGCGGGCGCGACGTAGGGCATCCCAAAGATGCGCTGCACGGCCTCCTGGAAGCGAAAGAACGACTTGGCGCCCGCGTAAGACTCGTCGCCCTGCATGAGCGCGCCCCATTGCGCGTCGCTCATCGCCGATGTGCCCGAGTCGGTGAGCAGGTCAATGTAGCAATCCTCGGCGCGCAGCTTGAACACGTTATAGCCAGCTTCGGCGATCAATCGCTCGCGCTCCTCGCGCGCAGTCAGCTTGACCGGCTCGACGACTTTGATGCGGAACGGTTCTGGTGGAAAGGTCGCCATGGGGTCACTCCTTTGAAAAGGGTTGAGTGTACGACCAGAATGATACCATCACCGGGCAATGAAAGCCAGCGGGCCAAGCCTCTACCCTTTTCGCGCCGCCTGCGGTACAATAGACTTTTTCGCGCCGAAGAACATCGAGGCAAACAACTCGTGAAAGCCATGCTCCAACGCTTTCCACGCCAACGGCTTACGGTCATTGCGCTCATCAACAGAAGCGAAGGCAATCCATCCGAGATCGCGCGCAGGATTGCCGACCTAGGCCTGTTTTACGCAGCATAAACGGGGGACATGAACATCATTCGAGAATTCGTCAAGAACCACGCCCACCCCAAGGGATTCCTCGGATGGCTGGCTGCCCTTCACATGGCTCGAGAGAATCGCGAGGCGAATCGCTGGACCATTGATCTATTGGACATCCAACCCACTGATCGCGTCCTCGAAGCCGGCTTTGGGCCGGGTTTAGCCATCCAGGCGATTGCCAAAATTGTGACGGCGGGCCAGGTGGCCGGCGTAGACTCGTCCGAAACGATGGTCGCGCTGGCGCGGAGGCGCAACGCAGCCGCCATCGCAACGGGCCGCGTGGATTTGAGGCATGGAGATATTTCGACGTTGCTCCATGCAGACGACAGTTTTGACAAGATTTTGGCAATCAACGTCATTTACTTTTTGCCAGATCCGATTGCGAGCTTGAGAGAATTGTGGCGAGTGACCAAGCCCGGCGGGAGGATTGCGCTCTTTTGGGTAGCGAAACAAGTCATCATGTCCAGGCCATTCGTAGATGGGATATACACCCTTTACACACCTGAGCAAGTTGCGCAGCTACTCCGTCAAGCAGGCTTTGCCCGTTCGCGGGTTGAGAGCCGAGCATTCAAGTGGGGCACAGGTTTGTGCGCTCTCGCCGAGAAATGACAAGTGCAAAAGGAAAATCCTATGGTCATCCGTCCCATGCACGCTTCCGACCTCGACTTTGCCGCGGGCTGCACGGCGGCTGAAGGTTGGGCCAGCGAGACGCGGCAAGCGTTCGAAGGATTCCTGGCGTATGACCCTGGCGGATGCTTTGTCGCAGAAGCAGGCGGCACACAGGTCGGGATTTGCGTTGCCACCCGTTACGGAGAATCTGGCTTTATCGGCGAGCTGATCGTCGTGCAAGAGATGCGTGGACGCGGCATAGGACTCGGCCTGTTTGATCACGCCGTCGAATACTTCCGCAGCCGTGGCGCTCAAAACATTCTCCTCGATGCTGTCCCCGCCGCCGTGCCACTCTATGAAAAGATCGGCTTTCGGAAGGTCTGCCGGTCGCTGAGATTCACCGGGAGCATCACGGGCAGATTCGATCCGCACGTGCGAACGATGCAAGCCGCTGACCTCGACGCCGTCAGCGCGATGGATCAGGAAGCATTTGGCGCTGACCGCCGATTCTTTTTGGAGCGCAGCCTCTCGCTGTATCCAGAATTCAGCAAAGTGATAGAATGCGACGGGGAGATGGCCGGTTTCATCATGGGCCGGCGCGGAAATGGTATAATTCCGGCGGGGCCGTGGGTCGTTCGGCCCGGCGTCGAGCGCCCCGGCGACTTGGTGGTCAGTCTCGCCGCAGAGGTCACCGGTATTCCTCTCCGCGTCGGAGTTCTGGAGGCAAACTCGGAGGCTGCGGCGACCGTGCGGCGCTTTGGCCTTGCAGAAAATCCGGATCCGCCGTGGCGCATGGCGCTCGGCCCGTCAGGCCACCTGGGTTTGTCCAAGCAAGCTTACGCCATCGGCTCTCCAGCAAAAGGTTGAGGCAAGAAGAGATAGCCATGTTCAGAGTTTCATCCAAGAACCGTCTACCAGAATCCACCGCCTGGCTGTTCCCGGAATACGAGTTTGCCAGGATGGACGCCGAGAGCTACGCCACTGTGATTATTGAGCGCATCCTCGAACGCGGCTCGTGGGCTGAACTGCGTTGGTTATTCACGCGCTATGGCCGCCAGCGTGTGGCAACGTGGCTGCGCCAACACGGCTTTCGCCGACTATCGCCGTGTGCGTTCGGTTACTGGAGATGGGTGCTAGGAGTCAAACGCTACAAGGCGCCGCCGTGGGCGACTGCGGCCAAGTCCATATTCTGGGAGCAGCCAAGATGAAACTGCACTGGGAAGCCGTCCCGTCTGAGGCTCGACGCGCAATGACGTTTCTTGCGCAGCAGCCATTCATCTGGCGATTCTACCTGGCTGGTGGCACCGCATTGGCGCTTCAATTGGGCCATCGCATTTCTTATGATCTGGATTTCTTCTCAGCCGAGGACAAGCTAGAGTTGGGCACGCGCACCCAGATTGCATCTGCACTGCACCAATCGGGAGAAGCCCAGATTTCTGCCAGCGAAGACATTATGATTTTTGCCAAGCTGATGGGCGTGGACATCAGCTTTATGTACCAGCACCATCCGCTGATCGAGCCTGTAGCGGAAGTCGAGGACATCCAATTGGCCTCCATCGTGGACATCGGGCTGATGAAGCTGGCAGCGATCAACGCGCGCGGGACGCGGCGCGACTTTATAGACCTCTATTGTATGCGGGAACACGCGCCGTTGGAAAAGCTGCTGGCCTTCGCGCCGCAAAAGTATTACGATCGGCCCGACTTTACCGTCATCACCGCGCGCGCTTTGCAATACTTTGACGACGCAGAAAGCGACCCAAGATCGGTGACGCTGTTGAAAAGGGTACGCTGGAGCGATGTCAAAAAATATTGCGTCAAAGGTGCACACTTTCTAACCAAACTCAACCTGGGACTGGACGTCCCGCCCAAGTAACTCATGAAAGCCATGCTCCTCGCCGCAGGCGAAGGCACCCGCCTGCGCCCGCTCACCGATAACATCCCCAAGCCGATGGTGCCTCTGGGCAACCAGCCGCTTTTAGGGTATACTCTTGGCCTGCTGGCCCGGCACAATGTCCGGGAGGTCGCCATCAACCTGCACCACCGCCCGGACGTCGTCCGGGCTTGTTTGGGTGACGGGTCGGCGTGGGGCGTCCGCATCACGTACTCGTTCGAGCCGGAGCTGCTCGGCACGGCTGGAGCCGTCAAAAAGCTCCAAGCGTTCTGGGGTGACGAGCCGTTCCTGATTATCTACGGCGATAACCTGACCGACTGCGACCTGACGCGGATGGCCGCGTTCCACCGAGCCAAAGGCGGGTTGGTCACGCTGGCGCTCTTTTGGCGCGCGGACGTGGAGCATAGCGGCGTGACTGCGCTGGACGCGGACGACCGCATCACGCGCTTTGTGGAAAAGCCCAGGCCGGATCAAGCGCCGAGCCACTGGGTCTTTGGGGGACTGATGGTCGCGCAGCCGCGCTTGCTGGATTTCATTCCGGCCGGCCGCCCGTGCGATTTTGGACGTGAGGTGTTGCCGGACCTGCTGGCGCGGGGCGAGGCGATCTGGGGCTATCGAATGACGGAACGCTTGTGGTGGACCGACACGCTGGCCGAGTACGAGGCGCTCAAGCGACAATTTGACAAAGGCGAGATTCAACTTTAATCAAGGATGACGTTATGCTTCTCACGCGCGCGCCCTTGCGCGTTCCACTCGGCGGCGGCGGCACGGACCTGCCGTCCTACTATTCGCAGTTCGGCGGCTTTTTCGTCAGCGCCGCCGTCAACAAGTACGTCTTTATCAACATCAATCGCCCGGCGGCGGACGAGTTTATACGAGTCAAGTACTCGCGCTACGAGCAAGTCAAAACGGTCGCCCAAGTGGAGCACGAGCTGGTGCGCGAGTCGCTCAAGATGCTCAACCTGGGCGCGAGCATTGAGATCGGCTCGATGGCCGATGTGCCCGCCGGAACAGGCATGGGGACTTCGGGCAGCTATCTCGTCGCGCTGCTGCTGGGGCTGCACAGCCTCAAGCGCGACATTGTCCCTACCTGGCAGATTGCCGAAGAAGCGTGCCACGTCGAAATGGATCTCGTCGGACATCCGGCAGGCAAGCAGGATCAATACGTCGCGGCGTTTGGCGGCCTCACGTGTTTCGAGATCGAGCGCGACGGGCGTGTTCACGTCAGCCCGCTGCGCGTGCCGAGCCACACCGTCGAAGATTTGCGCGCCAACACGCTGCTGTTTTACACCGGCCTGACGCGCCAGAGCCTGGACATCCTGGAAGACCAAAAGCAAGACACGAGCGCGGGCAAACAGAGTGTGGTGGACAGCCTCCACGTCACCAAGCAAATCGGCTACGAGATTCGAGACACGCTCGAAAACGGCGACCTGGTACACTATGGTGAGTTGCTCCACAAGCATTGGCTCAACAAAAAGCGCCGCTCGGACAAAATCAGCGACGCGAGCGTGGATCGTTGGTATGACCTTGCTCGATCCAATGGCGCATTAGGGGGAAAAATTTTGGGCGCGGGCGGTGGCGGCTTTTTGATGCTCTTTACCACGCCGGAAGCCAAGCAGCGCGTCCGCGAGGCCATGGCGGCCGAGGGGTTGCGCGAGATGCCTTTTGACTTTGATTTGGATGGCGCAAAGGTGCTGGTCAATTTTTAGGCGTGCCGCGTACTGCGTATTGCGTATTTCGTGCGACGATATGCAGTCTGCGATATGCGATACGCCATAGTCTATAAGCGATGAGCGACAATAATCAACCCTACATTGATACGTTTCTGGCTGAACTGAATCGCGTGACGCGCGAGGTGAACCGGTCAGACATCAGCCGCGCGGTGGATGTGCTATTCGACACGTGGCAGCGGCGGGGCACAGTCTTTACGATGGGCAACGGCGGCTCGGCTTCGACGGCGACGCACTTGGCCTGCGACCTTTCCAAAGTGACGATTGTCCCCGGCCAGCCGCGCCTCAAAGTAATGAGCCTGGTGGACAACATTCCACTGGTCAGCGCATGGACGAACGACGACGGCTTTGATTCCATCTTTGTCGAGCAACTCGAGCCGTGGCTGGTCGCCGGCGACACGCTGATCGGGCTTTCGGTTCACGGCGGGTCCAAGAGAAGCGGCGGAGGCCCCTGGTCACAGAACCTCGGCCGCGCGATGGCGCTGGCAAAAGAGCGCGGCGCGCACACGCTGGGCCTGAGCGGTTTTGATGGCGGCGCGCTCAAAGAGATGGCCGAGGTGTGCATTGTCGTGCCCATTGCCTCCGAGCCTTTGGGCACGCCGATCATTGAAGCGTTTCACGTCGTGCTGCACCACCTGCTGACGACGGCGCTCCGGCGACGCATCGAGACAGCATGAAGGGCGGCGTGTTCTTAGATCGCGACGGCGTCATCAACCGGATGGTGTATGACGCCGAGCACGGCACGCTAGACAGCCCGGCCCATCCCGACCAGTTCGAGCTGCTGTCCGGCGCGGCGGAGGCCATTTGCGCGCTCAACGATTTGGGGCTGCCGGTCGTCGTCGTGTCGAATCAACCGGGCGTCGCCAAAGGCAAAATGACGCTGGTGCTGCAAGAAGCCATCACGGTCAAGATGCGCGCCAAGCTAGCAGCGGTCGGCGCACACCTGGATGGAATTTATTATTGCCTGCATCATCCTGAAGCATCGCTGCCCGAATATCGCGTCCGGTGCGAGTGCCGCAAGCCTGAGCCAGGGCTTTTGCTTCGCGCAGCGGACGAGTTGGGCATTTCGCTGAGCAACTCGTGGATGCTTGGCGACGGGCTGACCGATGTGCAAGCCGGCAAGGCCGCGGGCTGCGTGACGATCTGGCTGGGCACACTCAAATGCGACTTTTGTCAGCTTGCGCGCGAGAAAAACGCCGTGCCCGACCTGGTGGCCCAAGACCTAGCTGAGGCGGTGCAATTGATTAAAAACCTGCGAGGTTTCAGAAACCTCGCGTAACTGTTCAGCGGGCGCATCCTGCTCAAACAGGATGGACAGGATGAAGCAGAGGTTCGCCAAAGCAGTTACCTCACAGGTCTTGAACTGAAGGAGCAAGATGGAGATTTTTCTGGATACGGCGAACGTCGAGCAAATCAAAAAGTGGCTGGCGCAGGGCGTGATTGATGGCGTGACGACCAACCCCAGCATCATGCTCAAAGATGGCGTGTACGACATCGAGGCGGGGGCCAAGGCCATCGCCGCGCTGTTGGGCGATTTGCCGCTCAGCGTCGAAGTCATCACCAACGACCTCGACGAGATGCTGGCGCAGGCGCGCGTGTTCGCCGGTTGGGCCAAGAACATTGTCGTCAAGATTCCGGTCATTAACGAAAGCGGCACGCCGTGCTTTGGCGTGGTCAAGACGCTCGAATCGTCCGGCGTCCGCGTGAACGTGACGGCGATGATGTCGTTCGGCCAGATGATGCTGGCGGCCAAGTCCGGCGCGACGTACATCAGCCTGTTCGGCGGGCGCGTGGCCGACGAGGGCCAGCCGCAGGGCGACGTGATCCGCATGACACGCCGCTGGCTGGACGACTGGGGCTACAAATCCAAAATCATTGTCGGCAGCGTGCGCGAGGTGATGAACATTCAAGAGGCGGCCACCGCCGGAGCGCACGTCGTCACCATTCCGCCGCAATTTTTGGCGCGCATGGCCGACCACAAATACACTCGCTTCACCGTGAGCGAGTTTGTGCGCGACGGGCAAAAGGCGTTGGCGGAACTCGCCGCCCGTCAGCGTATGGCTTGACACCCCCCAATCCATCCTCAACGCGAAACACTCTCGATGCGGGAGCGTTTCGCCCTTATTGCCCTAACTCGTAAAAACCGATACAATATCGGCATATGGTCGAAACCTCGCTTCCCACCACATCCACGCCAGTAAGGCGTGAGGCACAGCCCCCTATGGGTTGGAGCCTGTGGGCCTGGCTCAAGGCCCAGATGGACGCGGCGTTGTATCGCCCCCGCGCCGCGCCGGGCATTGTCGCGCGCAAGCTCGTCGAGCGCGACGTCGTCCACTATATCTTGAAAAATCAAGCCGAGGGGACGTACCTCAAGCTGGCCGATCCGGATTATTTTATATGGCGGCTGATGGACGGCTCGCGCACCGTCAAAGACCTGGTGGTGGCCTACTTTCAAAAGTATCAAGCCTTTGCGTTCGGGCGCATCGCGTCGCTCGTGGAGGAACTCAAGGACGGACATTTCCTCACCGATAAACCCGTGGGCGTCTATCACCAGGCGCGCGAGCAACTGACCGAACGCGACTGGACGTATCGTTGGCGACAATTCGCAGAAGCGTTCATCGAACGCATCTTTTTCCTCGATGGAGTAGACGAGTTCTTTGGCGCGCTGTATCGCCTCACGCGCGGGTTGTTTGCGTGGCCCGCGCAAATCATTCTCGCGCTCGTCGCCCTGGCCGGATTCATCGTCTTTGTCGCGCTGCTTGTCTCACAACGGTACGCCATCCTCGTCACCGGCGGCTCGTACTGGCTGGGCTTGCTGACCCTGTTCCTCGCCAACTCGATCATCCTCTTTGTCCACGAGTTCGCCCACGCGCTGACGACCAAGCACTATGGACGCCAGGTCCGTCGCGGCGGGTTCATGATTTACTATGGGATGCCCGCGTTCTTTGTGGACACCATGGACATCTGGCTGGAGCCAAAAGCGCGCCGCATCGCCGTCTCGTGGGCCGGGCCGTATTCGGGCTTGATGGTCGGCGGGCTGTGCAGCCTGCTCGCTATGCTTTCTACCGATGCGCTCGTCGGGCAACTCTTGTTCAAGACTGCGTTCGTCGGTTACTTTTTGTTCTTTGTCAATCTGAACCCGCTGCTGGAACTGGACGGCTATTTCATGCTGATTGACTGGCTCGAGATGCCAATGTTGCGACAGCGGTCATTTGAATTCATTCGCCGTGAACTGTGGGAGAAAGTAAAAGCCGTAATCGGAGACAAGGATACAAGGGGACAAGGAAACAAGGAAAAGGCAGCGTTCTCACGAGAAGAAATCATCTTTGCTGTGTTCGGCCTGGCGGCGGCGGCGTACACGGTCTACAGCCTGGGCGTGGCGATTTACTTTTGGCAGACGCGGCTGACGACGATGCTGGCCGATCTGTGGGATCGCCAGGGCTGGTTTGCGCGGCTGGCCGTCGTCCTCGTCGGCGCGGGAATTTTTGTTCCCTTGGCGATTGTCCTGTTCGCCACGGCTTGGAACGCTGCGCGACATGCCATCGAGTGGCTGGAGGAGCGACGCTTTTTCGATAGGTACCGCAACGTCTTTCTTGCGCTGGCCGCCGGGATGGCGCTGCTGGCCCTCACGCCAATACTATTGGATGAACCGTGGCGGACGATGTATCTTGCACTCGCGCCGGCGATGCTGCTGGGCGCAGCGTGTGCGGCGCTGATTGCCACCGCGTTCCAGCACCAGGGCGCCGAGTTCCAGCGTGTATTCTGGGCGCTGCTCGCCGCGGCCAGCGTGCTGCTGACAGCGCAACTGGTGCGCAGCCTGGCCTTTGTTGCAGGCGCGCGCGGCGGGGCGCTCGCTGCGGCCACATCCGCGCTCGAAGCGCTGGCGGCGCTGGCATTAGCGTTAGCCGGTTACTGGTCGCTGCAAGGGATTGACCTGCGCGAAAGTGCCGCCTGGGAGCGCGCCGCGATGGCGACGCTGATCGCTTTAGGCTTTCTCGTCGTCGTCCCGCTTGCTCGCTGGTCGGCGTCGCTTCCGGCCATCGCCGCGCCGTACCTGGTCGTCCTATTCACCGCGGCGATTCTGCCGACGCTGGTCGCTTACGCGCAGACGCGCTTTTTTCCACCGTGGGTCGCATTGACGGGCGCGGCGCTCGTGATGGGCGCGCGCAGCGTGTTGCGCGCGTGGCCGGGCTGGCCGCTCGGGTCAGGCTATGACCTGTGGCTCGATACGCTCGTGGCCGGGGCGTGGGCGCTTGGCGCGAT
>Ga0315284_10003799_pt1 | contig 21451 bp, 16 predicted proteins | sample YL17G09_16_MG_FD_203696 | JGI IMG/M metagenome (GOLD analysis project Ga0315284, IMG submission 203696) | Sediment microbial communities from Yellowstone Lake, YNP, Wyoming, USA - YL17G09_16 | ecosystem: Environmental > Aquatic > Freshwater > Lake > Sediment | place: USA: Wyoming | collected...
CGGAACTCTGCGAGCCCGCGCGCGCAATCGAGCGGACGCTCCGCCCGCATTACGAGACGTTCTACGACGAGACGCAAAGCATCGGCAAACGCTACCGCCGGATGGACGAGGTCGGCACGCCGTACGCGATAACGTTCGATTTCGATTCGATACAGGACAAGCAGGTAACAGTGCGCGAGCGCGACTCGCTCAAGCAGGTGCGCCTGCCCATCGACAATCTCCTGAAATTCTTCGAGGACCTTTTCAGGCGGGGTTCCTGGGAGTAGAACCGTGTTATGCATTCCAATTGTAGCGACGGACAACAAGTCGGCCCTGCAGGACATCGCGCAGGCGAATGAACTTGCGGACGCGATTGAACTGCGCCTTGATTACCTGACCGAGCCGGACATCCCCGCGCTCATACAGGCGTGCAGGAAGCCGGTCATAGCCACCTGCCGCCACATCCTTGCTGGAGGCCGATTTCGGGGCAGCGAGGAACAGCGCCTCAAAATCCTGAACCGCGCGATTGACTCCGGCGCGCACTACGTGGACATCGAGATGGAATTCGCCGGCGGCATAAAGGACCGCAAGCGCGCCCTGCTCATCGTATCTTATCATAATCACGAACGGACGCCGGAAGACCTCGACGCCGTTTATGCACGCATGCTGCAGGCGCGGCCGGACGTCGTGAAAATAATCACCTACACCCAGAACATCACCGACAATCTCAGGATTTTCGACCTGCTGAAAAAGGCGACGCAGCCGACGGTGGCGTTCTGCTCCGGCAAGGCGGGCGTCATCAGCCGCGTGCTGGCGCACAAGTTCGGCAGCGAGATGACCTTCGCCGCGCTTTCGCCGGAGAAGCGCTCCGCGGACAGTCAACTTACGGCGTGGGAGATGCGCGAGATTTACGACTGCACGTCGCTCACGCCCGAGACCGAGGTGTACGGCGTGCTCGGCGACGACGTGGAGCGCAGTCTCAGCCCCGTTTACCACAACACCGCCTTCCGCGAGATGGAAAGGAGCGCGGTCTATCTGCCCTTCTCCGTAACGAACCTCGCGGCGTTCTGGGAAAACTTCAAGCCGCTCCTCTCCGGCCTGAGCGTAACGCTGCCGCACAAGGAGGCCATAATCCCGTTCCTCGACGGACTGGACCCCAGCGCAAGGGCAATCGGCGCGGTGAACACGGTCAAGCGGGAAGACGGGCGGTTCATAGGCTACAACGTCGATTACGTCGGCGGGCTGCGCGCGCTTGAAAGGCACGAGGAAGCCAGCGGCAGGCGCGCGGTAATCCTCGGCGCTGGCGGGCTGGCGCGCGCGCTGAGTTTCGCACTGCGGCAGAACAACTACCGCGTCATCATCGTCAACAGGACGCTTTTGCGCGCGGAAAAACTCGCAAAGGCCGTCGGCGGCGAGACGAGGAATTTCGATTTCCTCGCGAGCGCCGACTACGACATCCTGATTAACGCAACGCCGGTCGGCCGCGACAATCCCGACGAGACGCTCGTGCCGCAGAAATACCTGCGCCCCGGCCTTATCGTTTTCGAAACGGTCTATCAGCAGGAGACCCGCCTCCAGCGCGAGGCCCGCGAGGCCGGCTGCAAGGTCGTCAGCGGAATGGACATGTTCAAGGAGCAGGCGCATGAACAGTGCCACATCTGGTGGCCGAACATGCGCGTCGACAAATTCCGCGACAGAATCGAAGAACTCTTCGCGGAGCGCTCGCCCAAATACCTGGAACTTCACAGGGCAGAATGAAAATCGCGTTAATCGGTTATCGCTGCAGCGGGAAGACCGTGGCGGGCCGCGAACTGGCGGCGAGGCTCGGCTGGCGGTTCGCGGATACCGATAAGGCGGTGGAGGCGCGCGCGGGAAAAGGCGTCGCGGCGATTTTCGCCGAGGACGGCGAGAAGGCTTTCCGCGCACTCGAGCGGGAGGAGATTGCGAAACTTGCGGAGGCGGACGAGTGCGTCATTGCGGCGGGCGGCGGCGCCCTGCACGACCGCGCCAACGTCGCCGCGCTGAAGAAGGGCGCGAAGGTCATCTGGCTTGAAACCTCCGCGGAGGGACTTGCGCGCCGCGCGCGGGCGGATGAAAACGCAAAAAGGCCGCCCCTTACGGACCTGCCGCTTGAAGAAGAAATCCGCGCCGTCCTCGCGCGGCGCACACCGCTCTACAAGGCCGCCGCCGACTGCATCATCTCCACCGACGGCTACACCGAGGGCGAGGTCGTCGAAAGGATATTGAGTTATCTTGAACTGATCGGCGCAATCAAACCGCGGAAGGGAGAAAAACGTGGAGGCTGAATCCAGCCATTTGTTCGCGGACGCTTACCTGCGGATGCGGCAAGAACTGACCGCGCCTGAGTCCGCCGTTGGCGAGCAGGGACACGGCAAGCCGACGCCGCAGCGTATCCGCGAACACCTTGTCCGATGCATCTGGTACGAGCAGCACATCAACGCCGAATCCCTCACGCTCGACGACGGCAGGAGCGTCAGAGTCCAGTCCCAGGGCTGGTGGAACATCGGCGCGGGGCCGGATTTCACGCGGGCTGAAGTCGCCATAGGCGACGCCGTCCATCGCGGCGACATCGAGGTGCACACGTACTCCTCCGACTGGTACAAGCACAATCATAACCAGGACCCGTCATACAACGACACGATTCTTCACGTGGTCATGTGGAACGACCGCGACGCGAAGTCCGTCAAGCGGTACGACAACAGCGACCTGCCGCAGTTGACGCTCTCGCGGCATCTGACGGAGCCTCTGGCGCGAATCGAGGAGATGATAGACCTCGCCGAGTATCCTTTTGAGAGCCGTGCGAGCGCCGGCGCATGCAGGCGGAAACTCGGCGACGCGCGGAAGGGCGAGGATTGGGTGGGAACGTTTCTCGACCTGGCGGGCGATTGGCGGATGCTCGCGAAGGCGCAGCGGTTCGGCGTGCTGCTCAAGATGGAAGAGCCTGAGCAGGCGCTGTATTGCGGGCTGATGGAAGCGATGGGTTATCCGGCGAACAAGGCGGCGTTCAGGCGGCTGGCGGAACTCGCGCCGCACGGGGATTTGCGGGCGTGCCGCGCCGCCGGGGACGCGTCGCGGAGTTTCCTGAACGCGCAGGCGCTTCTGTTCACGCGCGGCGGGCTCGCGCCGGCCGCGGGCGAATTGCGCGACGAGGAAACGCGCGAATACGCGAGCGCTCTTGCCGCAAACGCGTCAGCGCCGAAGGAGCCGCTCGCGCGCGAGGAGTGGCAGTTCAGGGGCATGCGGCCGCAGAACTATCCTTTCCGGCGGGCGGCGGCAATCGCCCTGCTCTACGCCGCGACCGCGCCGCGAAATCTTTTCGAGGAAATACTCAAGGCCATCTCGCACCCTGCCTCGGATGAGACCGCGGTGAAAGGGCTGGAGGAAATTTTCCTGCGCGCAAACGAAACGAAAATCAAAAGCCCCGCGGACTACTGGCTCTGCCGCAACGCGTACGCTGGCGCGCGCTCGAAAGCGCCCCGGCGGCTGATTTCCGAGGATCTCGCGCGAAACGTCATCGTCAACATCATCATTCCGGTTTATCTGTCGTTCGCGCGCAAGACGAACGACCGCGCGCTGGAGTCGAACATTCACCGGCTGTACGAGGCCGTGCCGAAACTGCCGCCGACAAGCGTGACGCGGTTCATGCGCTGCCGGATTTTCGGCGGGGAGGGCCGCGCAAAACTCATCGGCAACGCCCGCCGCCAGCAGGCGCTCTACCAGATTTTCCGCGACTACTGCGACAACGACAACGCCGGCTGCGCCAACTGCATCTTCCTCAAATCCATTGAAGCCAACAACACACCCGCGTGAACGGATAAGCCAATCAGTTCCCAATGCCTTCCTGTTTGTCGAGCAGTTTCTGTTCTTTTTCCAGATTGGTCAGCAGGGTGTTATACGTTTCTTCCTTGATAATTCCTCGTTCTTTGTATTTGTCGAGGACTTGACGGTACGCGGCCGTATAACCGGGGCGTTTTCCCCTGTGGAAATATTCGACGACATAGCACATCGTCGACGTTAGAGCGCGTTCGCCGAGAATCAGGCTTGTCAAGAGAATAAATACATACCAAACTGATCTTACGGCAATGCGGCTTACCTTAACCAGACGGCTTTTTGATTTCCGAATCATTGGTATGGCATAAGAAAGAATTGCCGCCAGGAAAAACGCGAGAACCATTGCATAGACGACAATTTGCACTTGCAGGTTCTGGCGGTATTCGCTGGCCAAGGTAGGGCCTTCCACCGAGTAGACGTAAATATCATCATCCACGCGAAGTGAGTATAGTCCGGCGGTGTCTTTTTCAACAGGCGAGTCGGCGAATTTCTCTTTTGCGATTCCGCGCCTGTTCTCGTACACATACGGCACGCCCCATCCAGAGAGTGGGCCTATAGTAGAATGTGTCGGCTCTTGACCTGGCCACCGCAGTGGCATGCGTATATCACCTTCATAATCCATGACTTTGAACTCAGGAAGAACTGCAAGACCCTCGTCATTAGTTGGGTAGGCGCCGGTATGCTCTTTATATGTTTTCAATGCATCACTGATTTTACCGAGTTCCTCCTTTGTTCCGGTAAAGTGGCTTCGGTACCAGCTGCCTGTTGAACGGTCATCTGGTGAGAGCAAGAACAGCCAGACAATCACAGCGCTATAGATGAACGCAACGATCACGAGCACGGTCCTGATTCTGATGCCAGTTGTTGCCGGCTGCGCTGAAAGATTATCCATGTGACCCTCCTTCAATCCGCACCGGACTGTTTCGTTTCAGAAACGGATCAGGCTCTGAATGCGTGCCGTAGCATGCTTCAGCGGCGGCCTTGCAACCAGCGTGGCATGTCTTGTATTTGCCGCAGTCATCGCATATCGCTGGTTTTGCCCGCGCGAGACACTTCATCCGCTCGGAATTTGTCAATCTGGGATAAGTCTCCTCGCGAAGACTGCCCAAAATTGTCCGGCTATGGTTGCATGGGCGAAGGTTGCCCACGGGGTCAATCGTGAAATACATATCGTCCGTACCCCACGGGCAGTCGCCGAACCGGAGATTCTTGTACTCGCTTCTATCCACAAGACACTGCGGGACGGGAACCGAACAGGATATATTCAGGCCCCACTTCTCCGCAGCATCGTCTGCCGCGCGCAAAGCCCTTTTGACATCCTGCAGGTCAGGCATAAGTTCGTCGATGTGCTTCAGTCCCTCACCGCCAAGGTTGAACCTGTTAAGCAAAATACCATCAACGCCCAGTGCCGCGTTTAACTCCAGCGTGTCTGCGAGGGCGTCAAGGTTTTTCTTGGTGATTATGAACGTCGTGGCGACGGCAATGCGGGATGCACGTGTGTTTGCTATTGCGTTCAACACCTTGTCGAAGGCATCACCTCGCACGAGTGAGTTGTGTGTATCCCTGTCCGCACTTAACAGCGGGAATTCAAGAAGTTCAACTCCGGCCGCGGCACAATCGCCTAACGTCGTCCGGTCGCATAGAGTGCCGTTTGTTATGATAGTTATTCTGACTCCGCACGCCCTTAGAAACGAGCAAATCTCAGGAATATCTTTGCGCACAAACGGCTCTCCGCCGGTTATGGTAATGACTTCGCATGCCGATTCTTTAATGACACGCGCCAGCAACTTTGTGGCGCGAGCGGTATCCATTTCGCCGCGAGGGTAGTCGAGGTCCTTTTTCCATACGTTGTAACAGAATTTGCAATTCAGATTGCATCGTGGAGTAGCCTCATATAGGAGGGCCTTGGGGCGCGGGGTGAGCCTGTGGATGAGCCGTGTAATGCTCTTCTTCATGTTCCTGCCCAAATGAAAATCTCCCTACTGCAAATGTATTATACCATTTTCTGACGGCAATAACAATGAGGCGGCTGGCAGTAGTGAGAGTTCAATGAAATAAAACGGCCCCGGATTTTCACGGGGCCGTTTTTGTCCCGTGGTTGTTTATGCAATCACGAGTTTTTCTTCGCCCATTCCTGCCATTGCGCGATGGCCTTCGCGCGCGCTGCGGTCGCGGCCTCGTCGTCGCCGACGTAATCGTAGCCGAAGGTCTCCGTCGTGTTGCCGAGGGTCTGGATTCCCTTGAACGCGGCGTAGCGCACGACGAACGACGGATCGTTAAGGACTTTAACGAGGTCGCCGATGTATTTTTTATCGCCGGTGTTCACAAAGCCCAGGGCGGCCTGCCTGCGGAGGTAGATGTTCTCCTTGGGGTCAAGGAGCATGGAGACGGTCTTCGCGCGGGCGGCGTCGCTGTTGATGGCGATTATGCCGGCGCCGGCGAGGAGGCGGACGTGGATGTCATCGTCCTGCAGGCGCTTCGAGAGCGCGTCCAATGAGGAGGGGTCGGCAAAGGCCGCAAGCGCTTCGACCGCGGCAACGCGAATGTCCGCCTCGGTGTCCGTGCCGCATTTTTCCAGGACCGGCAGAGATGAGGGGTCATGGAGGACTCTGACCACGGCGATAAGCGCCGTGAACTGCCGCGTGCGCATTGCGACCGCCTGCACGGCCGTCGCTTCAATGGTGTGCTGGATGTTGATGCAGCGGTAGGCGATTTCGCCGTCGGGATTCTTTGTGGCGGCGGCGACCTGCGGCAGGGCCTTAAGCCCTATCTGAACGAGGGCCTGCTGGGCCTCATTGCGTTTCCGCGGGTCATTGTCGCCCAACTGCTTGATGAACGCGTCCACCTGGCCCGCCAGTTGCGGATTATCCTCAAGGAGCATCGCGTTGACAATCGGCAGGCACGCCTTGCCGACTCGAGCCATGTCCTCGATGGACTTCTGCCTCTCGGCGCCGGCGGCCACCTGGAGTTTATCGGCGATGTACTCTATCTTCGCGCGGTTGAATTCTTCGTCAGCGCGCGCAACGCCGGCGCAAAACACCACGGCAACAAGCGTCAGGGCTATTGCTACCCTCTTCATCATCGACTCTCCGTTATGACTGTCATTTTGAAACAACTGCGATAAAGATTATATATCCTGCGCTGCGGATTCCAAAGCAATTTCACCGTGCCGCATACCGCTAAGGGCCGGGCGCAGGAGCGGGTTCAGGTTCCGGCGCAGGCGCGGGCATGGGCGTGGGCGCGGGTTCCGGCTTCGGCTCCGTCGTGTCAGCCGGTTCGGTCCCCTCCTCCGCCGCCGGCTTTGTTGAGGACTCCGGCGCACGCGGCGGCTTGAGCGGCGGCGCAGGTTCGGATGCGGCCGGCAACTTCGGCTCCGGCGGCGTCGGCGCGGGAATCACAAGCACCGCGCCGGTCTTTTCCTCTATCTTCTTCTTGAGGTCCAACGCGGCCTGGTAATTTCCGTTGGCCTGAAGCGCCTTTACGAGAAGGCCCTTCGCCCGGTCAATCCAGCCGTGCTCGAAGAAGTTCTTCGCCGCTTCGGTGAGATACACGTCCGGCTGGTGTTTGACGGCGAGAACGTTCATCACCTCGTATTCCGTGCCGACCTTGTCCAGCCAGCCGAGTTTCTTGAATATCTCGGAAGCCTCGAGATGGTCGATCGCGTACTTCGGGTCCACGTACATCATCTCAAGGAGCATCTCGGCGGCCTTGTTGTCGTCGCCGACGTCAAGGTAGTGCTTGAGAAGTTCCGCGCGCGTATTGAAATCGAAGTCGGCGTAACTGACAAGTTCCTCCTTCAATTTGAGGACTTCGTCTTTCTTTTTTTGCCTTTCATAGAAAGCCGTCAGCGCCTGAAGAGCGGAGCCCGGACCGACGAACGTGGGACACGCCTTCTTGGCCAGCAGGTAATACTTCTCCGCGTTGGCCATGTCCTTCATGCCGTCGTAGCACCGCGCAAGCCCCATGTAAAGCGTGAAGGTGTCTTTGGGCTTGGCGTTCAGCGCCTTGAGGAGGAGCGGCAGGGCGTCGTTGAACTTCGGCATTGCGCTGAAGACAAGGCCTATGCCCTGCATCGTGTAAATGTCGCCGCATGCCGGGTCGTCGGGGTTGTCGAGTTGGAGCGCCTTGCCGGAGTATTCCTTGAATCTGTCTGTGTTGCCCTGTTGGAAATATGCCCTGGCGATTTCCATGTGCAAGAGAACGATGCGGTTCCAGTCTTTGTTCTTCTTGACAAGTTGCCTTTCCAGTTGCTTGAGCAGGTCCTTGAGATCGTCGGCGGTGTACTGCGGGGGAAGGCCGTAATCCTTGTACTGTCCGGCGCACCAGTCGGCGAACTGCTTGTCGAAATCCGTGGCGCTCATGCCGAAACAGGTCTGTATGATGCTCTCGGTCGTCTGGCGCCGCTTGGCGTACTCGTCCATCATCGCGTTGAACTTCTCGTAGCCGTATTTCTCCCTGATGTACTGGCAGACGAGATAGGCCTGGTAGTACGCCACCTGCATGGTGCGCATGTCGAGGAACGCGGTGTCAAGTTGCTCTATCGGGATGATGCCGTTGGCCCGGAGGCGCTGTGCAAAGGCGGGGTCCATAACTTCCTCGCGGCCCCACGCCGGGACCTTGAGTTTCTGCTCCATTTCGCTCAGGCCCTCGGTGAACCAGCGGGAAATCCTGCTCTTCGTGCGCTGGATGGAGATGATGTGCACGAACTCGTGGTACACCACCTGCCCCCACGCGCTGAGATACGTATCCACCCTCTCGTTCTTTATGTGCATCGCGTCAGGCGTGAGCGCGGTGATGAAAGTGCCGAAACTCGCGCCGGTCGCGTAGCCAAGGCCGGGCACGCCCGTCGTGCGCGCCGAGAAGTATTCCGAGTCGCGGAAGCACTCGATGAGGATCGGATACTCCGGCGGTTCATAATTGTACTTCGCCTTCAGGTCATCCCATTCGGTTTCAAGGAGGTCTTCCATGTACGGTCCAAGCAGCGGATCTTCTTCCCTGGGGATACGGAAGATGAAGTGCTTGGTTTTGCGCTCGACCATGGTCCGCGATTCCACGTTCAGCACGTGGTCCATCACCTTTCTCAGGTTGATGATGCGCGGGTCGTAGGAGGCGGCGCCTTCGCCGTGCTGGTCGAGGATTTTCATCCCTTCCTGTTCCTTGCCGATGAAAAGGAGGTTGCGGGCGAGGACGGGATACGCCAGGTCGAAATCGGGATCCAGGTCCACCGCCTTCTGACAGAATTCCACGGAATACTTGAACCCGTACTTCTTGTCCATCGTGTTGCCGATGACGAAATAAAATTCAGCGCACTTCGGATCCAGGGCGAGGGCCTTCTTTTCAATTTCGGAATATTTCTCGTCCTGCCCGGTGATGTAGTAAAGGAATCCCTGCTGAGCAAGCGTGGAGAGCGAGTTCGGATTGACCTTTAGCGCCCTGTCGATGGTTTCCTGCGCCTTGTCGTACATCTCGGCAAATGTGTAGATGTACGCCGCCAGGTCAAGCGCTTCGATGAGATTGGGGTTATATTTGAGCGCGAAGTTCACCTCGTCCATCGCCAGATCAAAGTGGCTGGGCGTAGCAAACTCGTAGAACAGGCACCAGCCCCTGAGCACGTGCCCCATCGGGCTGCGGCGATTGACGAGAAACAGTCTTTCCAGGATGGTTTCGTACGGGTACTTGATGTCGAACAGGTCAACGTACAGCCTTGAACGCGCGGCATAAGGTTCTTCGTAGCCCGGGTCCGCGGTGTACGCCCTCAGGAGGACGTCGCTGGCCATTTCGTAGTTGTTGGTCAGGCGCGCGGCTTCGCCGATGACGTAAAGGGTCTCGGGCACACGCGCGTAACTCTCGGGGTCAAGGTCGGTCAGTTTGTCGAAAATCGCTTTCGCCTCTTCAAGTTTTCCCGAATCGCGGTAGAACTTCGCGAGGTCGAGTTGCGCGATGTACAGTTCCGGGTTCTGTTTCGCCACGCTCTCAAAGAGCGTTCCCGCGTCCTGGTTCCTGCCCATTCTGTAAAGCGCCTCGGCCTTTATCAGGTCGAGCCTGCCGGACTTCACGTTGCGCCCCGCCGCGTCGTCGACCGTCTTTACGACGTCCTCATACCTGCCGGTCAGCGAGTAAAGGCGGCAAAGCGTGAGGATTACCTCCGGCTTCTGCGCGCTCTCCTTGTTTTCCATCAGGGTATTGAAATACGCCTCCGCCTCTTCATACTCCCCGGCGCCGATTAATTGCTTCCCCTTGCTGTCGTACGGGTGTTCAATCGTCGCCGCCTGCTCATCCGCAAAGGCGCGATGGAACCCTCCGGCGAATATGAATAAAGCCGCTGCAACCGCCAACAGTAATGCGATTCTATTGGTCCGAAGCATCATCAACTCCCCCGAAAAATTTTCAGTGCCCGTTACGTCGGTTTCCGTTCCTGTTCCGGCGCGACTTGAGCCTTCGCGCCGTTCTTCGTCAAGCCCAAGTCCATGTCAAGCAGGTTCTCAAGTTCCGCCTTGACATCCGCGAGTTCCCCCTGCGTAAGATTCGGATTGCGGACCTTGTGTTCCTTCTGCACCCGCGGCACGCGCACGATCATGTATTCAGCCTCCGCGTCGCTCTCCGTGCGGATGTATCTCAGCGCGTGCTTCCTCACCAGTATCAGCGACAGGAAATACCGGATTTTCAGCCGCGTCTCGTCGAGGTCGCCCTCAAGCCTGTCAAAGACTTCCTTCACCACTTCAAGGTCGATGCCGCGCTTTTTGGGCGCTTCTTCCGCGGCGGTGCGCCAGAACGAAAACGGCTTTTCCTCCGCCGAAGCGCCGGCGCTCCGCCGCCAGCACTCATCGCAGAAATCGCGGCGCGCAAATTCCCGCTTGGTGTCGTACAGAGCGGAGTAAAAGCCCTCGTTGGCCGCGAACTCCCTGCCGCACTTAAAGCAATGGCCGGAACTTTTGCCTATTTTCCAGTCCACGCGTGCTCTCCATTAGATACGGTGTGGCCCTGTTTGTGATTGATTAAATGTCGCGCAATAAACGACTTATTCCCCGTCAACGCGCCTTGAAAAACCGGCTGTCCGTCCCGTCCCGGCCTATCGGGATGCGCAGTTTGCGCGCGCACCTGGGGCAAAAGCCCACGTACGCGTCGCCCGCCCTGTTGCGGTATATCCTCTGGTAAACCCCGCAGCACTCGAACAGGACGCTGATGTATTTCCGCCCGGCCGCGGGCTTTTCCTCGGCCTTGCTCATGGCGCGCCTCACATCCGCCGCTTCAGCGCCGCCTTCGCCGCCTCGTAAACATCGCGGAACGCAACCCCCCTGCCCTCCGCCACGCGGCGGCAGTCTTCGTACTCCGGCGACGCCGTAATAATTTCCCGGCCCTTCATGCCCACCTTCACCTTCACGGCCCCGTACTTCGTCCTGACCGGGATGATTTTCCTCGCGAGTTTCAGGCGGCTTTCGTTCGCGACGCGCACGCCGAAGGTCGTCGTCTCGCGGAAAATCACGTCCGCGATTTTCTCCGCGTCGCTGTTTTCACAGAGCGCGTGCAAAGTCCAGGCGGACCGCCCCTTCTTCATCGCCGCGGGCGAAAGCCAGGCGTCCAGCGCCCCGGCCTCCATCAGCCGCTCGACCGCGCGGGCGCAGGTTTCCGGCGTGGCGTCGTCGATGTTCGCCTCGTAGCGTGTAACGACGTCGCTCTCGTAGCACTCCGTATTGCCGTCTTCCGGCGCGCTCAAGAAAATGCGCAGGAGGTTCGGCACGCGCTCGCCTTCCGCGGTCCCCGCGCCATAGCCGACCTTCGCAATCCGCATCGCGGGCATGCCGCCGAAGCCGTCGGCGAGCGTGGTCAGGACCGCCGCGCCCGTCGGCGTCGTCAGTTCGCGTTCGATGTCCGTGCCCTTCACCGGGAACCCCTCGAGGAGGTACGCCGTCGCCGGGGCGGGCACGGGAAGCCTGCCGTGCGCGCAGTCCACGTAGCCGCCGCCCGTGGCAATCGGCGACACGAAGATTTTCGTCACGCCGAGCAATTCGAGACCCGCGACCGCGCCGACGATGTCAACAATGGCGTCAACAGCGCCGACTTCGTGAAAATGCATCCGGCCGGGCGCGACGCCGTGCGCGCGCGCCTCCGCGCCGGCCAGCCGCCTGAATACCCGCTCGCTGCGCCGCTTCACGTTCTCCGACAGGCGGCTTTTCTTTATGATTCCGAGGATGTCGGCGAGTTTCCGGCGCGTATGGGCGGCTTCGTGATGAGGGATTTCGACGTCGAATTTCGTCGCGCTGAAGCCGCCGCGCTTCACCCGCCGGGCGGAGAGGGAGTAGCCGCGAAGTTTCAGTTTTTTCAGTTCGCGCCGCAGGCTATCCAACTCAAGGCCGGCATCGAGCAGAGCGCCGATTATCATGTCGCCGCTCGCGCCGGAAAAGCAATCGAAATATGCAATCCTCTCGGTCAATGTCCGCCCTCATTATGAAACTCTGCGGATTATAATTGAAGCGCCGACGACGGTCAACAGACCGGCAGCGGCGTGGATATGCAAACTTGCTCAGTGCGCGGGTTCGCCGGCTTTTTCGCCGCCGGAGCGCTTCTCCAGTTGCTCGCGTATTTTGGATTGCGCGTTCTTGACCGCCTCGATGATGGCCATGCTCGTGATTGTCGAGCCGGTCATCACGACTATCCCGTCTTCCGGCCTTGACGCGCGCACGAGTTTGGCCTCGTCTTTCCCGGCGAACTGCCGCATGAATACGTAACTGTCCAGCGGCTTGCCGCCCTTGCCGGCTTCAACCTCCCGGAGGCCGAAAAGCGTCTGCAACCACGTGCCGGCGGGTTTTTTCTGGGCCGCGTTCTGCCCAAGGCCCGGCGTTTCCTTCGACACGTCCGATACAGCCGCGCCGATGAGCGTCTTCATGTCCGGCCTGAAGGCGGCGACCACCTCGACGTTGCCGCCGTAGCCCTTTGCGCTGACGCCCTTCGCGGCGTAGCCCAACAACTTCCCGTCGGTCTTGGAGACGACTTCCCAGCAGTCCGCGACCTCCGCGTCCTCGGGCATCTTATTGACCTTGTACGCCGCGAACTCCGCCTCGGTCATGTTGAAGGCAAGCGCCAGCGCTTGCGTCATGGTTTGCTGTTTCTTCGCCACTATCTGCATTTTAGCGATGCCGTAAACAATTGCGACTCCGGCGATCGCAAGGCCGGCGGTCACCATAAGGATAAACGCGAATTTAACGATGTTCTTGTTCATATTCTCTCCGTTGCTTCGCCTTGTTTAACGTTGCTCGGCGGCTTCGAGTTTCGTCCCGAAAACCCGCGGGCGCGTCCACCTGTCGATGAGCGGGACCGCGGTGTTCATAAGAAGTATGGAATAGCACACGCCTTCCGGATAGCCGCCATAGAGGCGGATGACCGCGGTCAGCACGCCGCAGCCGATGCCGAATATTATGTTGCCCTTTCTGGTAATCGGGCTTGTAACCATGTCGGTCGCCATGAAAAACGCGCCGATGAGAAGCCCGCCGGACATTGCGTCGAACAGCGGGTCCCCCGCTCCCCATACCGGCGGGGCGTTCGGCAGCACCTTCACCGGCAACAGCCAGCCCAAAAACACCGCCGTGCCTATGAAAAAGACCGGAACGCGCCAGTCGATGTATTTCAGCGCGATTAGGATTATTCCGCCGATGATGAGCCATATACTGCACGTCTCGCCGAGCGAGCCGTCGCGGTAACCGATCAGGAAGCGGCCGTACCATTTCAGTTTGTCGCCCTGTGCGCCCGGCGCCTTGTTTTTTATGGTCTCCTCGCGGATTTTCTCAATGGCGCGACGGGGGTCGGTCTCACCCTTTGTGGCCTCAAGTTTTCCGCTGGCCGAGAGGCTTTTATTTTTCTTGTCTTCGGCGCGTGCCGTGGCGCCCGTCGTCGCGGAAGCGGTTTGCTGATTGGGATACTTTATCTGTTCGATGTTGCTCCACACGCCCGTGCCAAGCAGCGCGTACGCGGCCAGCATAAAAGCACGCCCTGCCAGCGCCGGGTTCCATATATTGCATCCCAGGCCGCCGAACATCTGCTTGGCGAAAGCGATGGCGAAGAACGCGCCGATGAGCGGCACGTAGAAGTTCGACGCGAAAATAACCGCCAACGCATGCCCCACCAGCGGCGCGTATTTGGCGACGACGGGGTCGCCGGCGTTCACATGCACCATCGCGGGAGAGATGACCATCGCAAGGAGCATTCCGGTAAGAAACGCGCTGCCGTCGCCGACGGTAATCTTCCTGCCGAAGATTTTCTGGATGAGCGCCTCCGTGCCCACTGCGCCCCCGATGCACAGCGCCAGCGTAATCGCGGCGTCCGGGCCGAAAAACACACATCCCATTATCGCCGCCGGGGCGAGGATAATGTTCACGCGCCACATTATGCGCGGGATGTTCTCCCTGTCTTTTATGTGCGGAGACGTGCTTACCGCGAATCTTGGGTCAGACATGGCCTTCTTATGCTCTCCTCATCGTCGTTAATCTCTTATCGCTGTTTCACCCGATTTCGCGGGAAACGGCTTGCTACTTTTTCGCTTCCACGGTTTTCTTATTTGCGTCGGCCTCTTTCTTTATCCGAAGCAATTCGTTCTTTGTCAGTTTTACAAGATGGACTATCGGGCGCTTCGCGGGACAGACGTAAGCGCACACGCCGCATTCGATGCAGTCGAGGACGTTGCTTTGCTTCGCAATCTGCCACTCGCGCGCTTCCGCCATCATGCTCAACTCGCTCGGCACAAGGTAGGACGGGCAACTCTGCACGCACCTGCCGCAGCGGATGCAGTTCTGATAATCGCCGCTGTAAGCCTCCATCAGCACGAGCACGCCGGAAGTGCCCTTCGTAACAGGCAGGTCGGGCGTGAACTGCGCCAGGCCCATCATCGGGCCGCCGAGGACGAGTTTCTGCACGCCGGGCTTCATCCCTGCCTTCTCGAGCAGCATCGCAAGCGGCGTGCCGATTCGGACGAGGAAATTGGACGGCCTCTCAACCCCTTCGCCGGTAATGGTAACGACGCGGTCAACGACGGGCTTGTTGAGCGCGACGGCGTCGAAGACCGCGGCGGCGGTGCCGACGTTGTGCACCAGCGCGCCGACATCCATGGGCAGCCCGCCGGAGGGGACCTCGCGTTTCAGGAGCGCCTTTATGAGTTGCTTTTCCGCGCCCTGCGGATATTTCACGGCGACCATCTCCACGGAAATTTTGCCGTGGCCGCCCGCATGCTGTTTCATCACTTCGTAAGCGTCGGGCTTGTTGGCCTCGATGGCGATGATGCCGCGGTTGCAATCGACCGCGCGCAGAATAATTTCCGCGCCGTCGATGATGCGCTTCGGCTGCTCAAGCATCAGGCGGTAGTCGCAGGTGAGATAAGGCTCGCACTCCACGCCGTTGATGATGACCGTATCGATTGGCTTGTCTGCGGGCGGCGAAAGTTTCACATGGGTGGGGAAAGTCGCCCCGCCCATGCCGGCCAGGCCGCACTCGGCGACTTTGCGGCGGATGGCGGCGGCGTCCCATCTTGAATGGTCCACGGGCTTGTTGCAGCCTTCAAGCCATTCGTCTTTGCCGTCGCCGTCGATGACTATGCAGGGAACCAGGCCGCCAAAGAGGCTGGGCCGTTTTTCAATCGCCGCGACTGTGCCGGAGATGGACGCATGCACCGGCACGGAGACGAAGCCGCCCGCCTCGCCGATTACCTGGCCCTTCTTCACCGCCGCCCCCTTGTCCACAACGGCTTTGCACGGAGCGCCTATGTGCTGCGAGAGCGGTATGCACACCCGCTGCGGCAGCGGCGCGTTCTCTATCGGGCGGTCCTTGCTGAGTTCCTTTTTCTCGGGTGGATGAGTTCCGCCGGGGAAGGTCTTCGGTCTCCCGGCGTCGTTTGCAACTGCGTGACTCACGTTCGACTCCAGAATTCAGTCATTAAATTTGTCGGTTAACGCTACGAGATCCTAACACACTGCATGGGCCGGGGGTCTGACCCCCTCGCTTGCACGGTCAGGCGGGCAGTTTTATCGCCACGCCTTTTTCCATCGCCTTGGTGCGCGCCCAGAGGGGAACGTACATCATCCATTGCCTGCTCTTGGCGTTTTCGTCGCGTACGCGGTCCTTAAGCGCGCTGTACGTCAGGTCGCTGGCCGGCTGATAGTCGAGGACTCTGATAATATGCCAGCCGTCCCGGCACTGGAACACGCCGGAGAACCGTCCCTTCTTCGTGGCGAAGGCGACTTTGACAATGTTCTTGCCGGCGACCTGCAGGTCCGGCCGCATGTCGTATTCCGCGCGGCTGAAGGAAGGCAGGACGCCCTCGTCCTCCGGGTTTTCGCGGTTGTTCGTCCTGGCGAGTTTCGCGAAATCCGCCCCCTGCATGAGTTTCGTCCAGGCGTCCTTCGCGGCGTATTCGTTGTCAAACACGGCCTGCTGGATGGTTACCCGCTCCGTGGTGAGCAGGTAATGCATCACGAGTTTCGACAACGCCAGGTTAGTCGCCGCGTCGTCGCTCTTAATCAGATTCTCTATCGACTGCTTGGTGTGCTCTTCAAGCGTCTGGCCCGTCCGTCCCTTGATGTAACTCTTGAGCATGGTGTCGGGGTCGCCGCTCATGGGGTACTGGTAGGCCAGCATCTGCTTCAGTTCCGTCAGGCGGTCGTCGGTCATCTGCGCGGCCATTGCGCGGATTTCGTCGTCGGTGTTCGCAAGCCCGATGCGCGCGGACTCGCTTGCCATTATGCGCTTCGTAATCAGGCGCTGAACCACGTCGCGCCCGAAGAGGGTATTCAGTTTCGCGCGGAGGTCCTTAACGGTAATCTGCTTGTCTCCGACAACCGCGCAGACGTCGCCCTCGGTTTTTATCTCCGCTTTATATTGCCGCCGTTTTCGCTCGCGCCAGTAAATTCCGTCGCCTTCGTCGATGCCTGTTTCGGCGATCTTTTCGATTTCCGCCTTGCAGTCGGCGTACTTCACGTCCCTGGCGGGCTGGGTCTCGAGGACCATAATCACATGCCACGAGCCGGAGGCGCTTTTCAGCGGTTCAGGCATAAGTCCGATCGGCGCGGAGAGGACCTTGTCCAGGAATTCCGGCCCCAGGCGCTCCAGGTCCTTGCGGAAGGACTCGTCGCCCTTGTGGAAGGGGTTGATGAGGCCCTTCTGCGCGCGGGTGTCCATGTCTTCGGACTCTTCTTCCACGAGTTTCGCGAAATCAGCGCCATCCTGAATCCGCTTAATGATTTCGCGCGCCTTGTCTTCGGAGTTGACCTGGATATGCTTGATTCTCGCGCGCGCGGACGTGTATATGTCGTAAGCCACCAGCCGCTCTATGCGCATGCGCTTTTCCGCCACGCCGGTGTCGAGGGCCTGCTTGATGTTCTGCGCCTTGAACTCCTCAAGGCTGATGCCGCGCGTCTCGCGGATGTATTCCTCCATCGTCTTCTGCCCGTAATAGGCGCGGTTGAGGTCCTCCGTCATGGATTCGACGCGCATGTTTTCCATCTTTTCGGCGTACGCGCGGACTTCTTCCGGCGTAATGTTGAGGCCCACGCGCGCGGATTCGAGAGCGATGACGAAGTCATCAACCAGCACTTCCGCGCCGTCCGCCCGATAATCCTTTTCGAGCGCGGCATAATATTCGTCGGCGGTTATCTTGTCGTCCCCCACGAGCGCGACGACTCCGGGGTCGGTTATGCGCTCCGAGTTGTCTTTCCATTCCGGTACGGGCGGTTCGGTGAGGTCCTGGTACGCATTGGGATCGCGCCACTCTTCCTTCGGGGATTGCGCGGTTCCAGTGGGCGTCCCGGCCGCGGGGGCGTTCGGCCCCCCCTTGCCGGCGCAGGAGGCCGCAAGGCATGCCAAGGTCAACGCAAGAAATATCCAGACAAAACGCCTGAACATCGTCGTCTCATCAGAGGTTGAAAATGTAATCGAACGGAACAAACGCATCAGATAGACGAATTGCGCGCGTTTCCTTTGTCCTTATCACGGACCGTTTCCCGGAGCGGGAGCCTCATCGGCGCCGCCGGGGGCCGGAGCGGCAGGCTCGCCGCCTTCAGGCTTCGCGCCTTCGTCGGCGGGTTTTTCGGCGGGCTTTTCTGCCGGTTCTTCGGGCGTTTCGGCGGGTTTCGTTTCGGAGGCCTGCACTGCCCTCTCTTTCAACTTGTCGATGTCAGTCAGTTTAATGTCGCTCTTGTTTTCGATTTTCGCGTCGCGGATGAGCCGCCACACGCATATCTGGCTGACGCTGGCCGTGAGAGAGTCGGAGAGTTTTTTGGTTATTTCCGGTTCAAGGTCCTTGAAATTCCCGGCTTTCGCGTCATCTTTCGAAATCAGTTTGATGACGTGCCAGCCGACGTTGGACTTAACGGGCGCGCTTACCTCGCCGGGCTTCAGCGACATAACCATCCGCTCGAATTCCGGCCCGGGAATATCGGTGCGTATCTTGTAATCGCCTTCGCTGAATGCCATCGCCAACTGTCCCCCGGCATTAGAGGAGTACTGGTCGCGCGACCTCTGCTGGGCAACTTCCGCGAAATCCTTTCCGTCGTTGAGCGTCTTGACGACGTCGTTCGCCTCGGCCTCGGTGTCCACCTGAATATGAGCGACTTGGAAGCGGTCGTGCGTCAGGAAGTTGTACCAGGCCAGTTTTATAAGGACCACGCCCTGTCTGAGCTGGGTATCCGCGTCCTGTTGCGCCTGCATCTGCTTCCTTATGTCGTCGCGCATCTGAGCTTCGGTAGTGCCCATCTGTTGAAGGTACTGCTCCCACTTTATCATTCCGCCGTACTGCTGGCGAACCTGGTTCTTGTAGTAGTCAATCTTCTGCTGGACGGCGCGGTCCAACGCCTGAGAGATTTCCGCGTCGCTGACCGTGACACCGTATTTCTTCTGCTCCTGGCTCACAAGCGCATCAATTATCAACTGCTGGAGTTCGACCGTCCCGTAATGATCCATGAGGATTTTTACAAGCGCGTCGCGGTCGATATTTTCTCCATTAACGACGGCCACGACGCCGCTGTCGCCGGCGGCGGGAGTCGCGGGCTTCGCGTCGTCAGCCGCTCTCAAAGCCGCCCCGCCCATGCCCACGGCGAGAAGCGCAAGAAAAAGAAGGCAGGCGCGGAACATTTTATTATAAGTCACAGTCATCCTCCGAAAAATGATTGGCGGCCGGCCAAAGGCTACGTGCGGCAGGCAACGCATCCGGGTTGGGCCTACGTATAAAGTTGGGCATTTTAACACCATTCCGCCTGCCTAGTCAATCTTTTTTTATCGCGCGGCCCCTTCCATTCCCTTTGATTAAGGGGCAACTTCCGGGTATAATATGCGCCCGTTCATCGAACGGGAAAGCCACGCATGGGTGTCAACGAAGACTGCAACTGGCCTGTTGTACAACGCATACCGTGGCCCGGAGCAACGGGCGAATCGCCGAAACCATCGGCATCAAGGAGTGTTAAATAACATCCGGGAAGGGGCGCCGCGGAATCTTTCAATCAGTAACGGTTCCCCAGACGTAAATCCTTTTCAAGCGTTATTAGTTGAGTCAACCGGGGAAGAAAAACGGGAGCGATAGTAAATGCCTGAAACCCGCATGAAGAAAATGATGTTAGGCGCCATCCCGATGATGGCCGTCATGCTGTGCCTGTTCGCCGCCGGATGCACAAAGAAATATTATAAGGAAAGCGCGGACAAGCAGGTGGCGGACATCCTGAGCAAGAAAAGCCAGGAAGCGCTCGGGTCGGCGGAAAAGTATGAAATCGAGCAGTTGGCAAGGGACCCGCTTGCGGACTTGCCCCGCGCAACCGCTCAGCCGCTCGAAGTCCCGGAGAACCTTAAGCGCGCCCAAGAGCCGCCGCTGATAATTTCGTTCAAGAAGGCGCTGGAAGTCGCGTTCTACAACAGCCGCGACTACCAGTCGCAGAAGGAAGGCGTCTATCTTACGGCGCTGGCGCTTACCGAACAGCGGCACCAGTTCTCCGCGCAGTTCAGCGGGACTATCTCCAGTTTGTGGAACAGCGGCCCTGGCGAGGAAAACTGGGACACGAGCATGAACTTTGGCGTGTCCAAACTGCTCGCGGACGGCGCGCAAATAGGCATAAACCTGAGCAGCGATTTCCTGCGCAACCTCACCGGCGACCCGAGCAGGACCGCGGCAAGCATACTGGCGGTCAAGATTATCCAGCCGCTCTGGAGGGGCGCGGGAAGGGCCGTGGTAACCGAAAATCTGACCCAGAGCGAGCGGAACGTCATTTACTCCGTCCGCTCCTTCGCGCGGTATGAGAGGACTTTCACGGTGAGCATCGCGTCGTCCTACTACCGCGTTTTGCAGCAGCGCGACGTCGTGCGCAACCAGCAAAGCAACTACCAGAACCTCATCGTGGCGCGCGAGAGGACGGAAAGCCTGGCCGAGGCCGGCAGGCTGCCGGAGTTCCAGGTGGACCAGGCCCGCCAGAACGAACTGAGCGCGAAGAACGACTGGATTGACGCCATCCAGCAATATTACGAGGCGCTTGACAATTTGAAGATAGACCTTGGGCTGCCGACGGACGCGAACGTGGATTTGGACAACGTGGACCTTGAAGCGCTGATGCAGGCCGGCATCCAGCACCCCGCGATGTCCGCGGAGGACGCGATAGTCCTCGCCCTGAAAAACAGGCTCGACCTGAAGAACAGCGGGGACCAAGTGGCCGACGCCGGGCGCAAAATCAAAGTCGCAGAAAACGGCCTGGGCGGGGATGTGAACCTCGTGTTCAACAGCAACACGCCGTCCGCTTCGAACAACCGCTTCCTGAAGTTTAACGGGGAAGAAACGAACTGGAGCGGCGGAGTTGACGTGAACCTTCCGCTTGACAGGCTAGCGGAGCGCAACACGTATCGCTCATCGCTCATATCGTTCGGCCGCGCGGTGCGGGATTACAGCCTTGAGATTGACAACGTCAAACTAAGCGTAAGGACGGACTGGCGCACGCTGCAACAGGCCAAGGAGAGTTACGAAATACAGAAGAACAGCGTTGAGTTGGCGAAGCGGCGCGTGGAAAGCACGACCCTGCTCCTCCAGGCCGGCCGCGCGGAGACGCGCGACCTTCTGGATGCGCAGTCCTCGCTGGTGAACGCGCAGAATGCGCTCACCGCCGCACTCATCAACCACCTCATCGCCCGTCTCCAGTTCTTCAGGGACATCGAGACCCTGACCGTCGATGAAAAAGGCGTCTGGCACGAAGAAGCGACAAACGCCGAGCCGGCCCAGACCGGACCGGCAAACGCAGAGCCTGTGAACGTGCAGCCAACGAAGGCAGAACCCGCAAACACCGCTAAACCTGCTTCAACAGAGGCAAAAGATGAACCTGAACACAAGTAAGATCAAGCCGCTCCTTCCGATAATCGTTCCGGGAACCGCGCTGGCACTGGGAGGGCTCGCATTGCTCTTCCTGGTAATCATCCCGCGCCTGTCCGGAAGCGGCGAGGACGCATCCTACAAGTTCGTCGCAAAGCGCGATAAACTCGTGGTTACAGTCGTTGAGAAGGGAAGCCTCAAGGCGCCCAACTCGCTGGACATCAAGTCGGAGGTGGAGGGATCGACCACAATCAAGCAACTCATCTCTGAAGGCACCATCATCACGGACGAGGACGTCGCCAACAA
>Ga0315284_10003800_pt1 | contig 21449 bp, 17 predicted proteins | sample YL17G09_16_MG_FD_203696 | JGI IMG/M metagenome (GOLD analysis project Ga0315284, IMG submission 203696) | Sediment microbial communities from Yellowstone Lake, YNP, Wyoming, USA - YL17G09_16 | ecosystem: Environmental > Aquatic > Freshwater > Lake > Sediment | place: USA: Wyoming | collected...
GGATGACGGTCTTGCCCTTGGCCTTCAGGTCGTGGAAGTAATTCCAGAAGCCCACCCTCAGCTCGGGGTCGACCCCGACCGTGGGCTCGTCAAGGAAGACAACTTCCGGGTCATGGATGAGGGCGCACGCGAGTGAGACTCTGTGCTTCATGCCACCGCTCAGTTGTGAGACAAGGCTGTCCTTGCGCTCGGACAGATCGATGACTGCCAGAAGCTCCTTCTCCCGTCTCTTGAATTCCTTCTTGTCCATTCGGTACAGTTCGGAGAACAGTTCGAGGTTCTCGTGGACGGTCAGGTCCGTGTAGATCGCCATATCCTGGGGCATGTACCCGATCCTCGAGATGTTGTCTCGGATCGGAACCTTCTCTCCCAGGACATATGCCTTGCCGGAGGTCGGTCTCAGGAGGCCGACGAGCATCTTGATAGTGGTCGTCTTGCCGGAGCCGTTGGGACCTATCATGCCGTACAGAATCCCACGTTCTATTCCGAGGTCGAGGTCGTCAACTGCCACCAAGTCGTCGAACTCTTTGCGCAGCTTGTGCAAGTGGACGGCGTCGTTCTCTCCTTCGAGAGTCCCTTTGATCTTCTTGCCGTCCCTCTCACTGACCTCGCTCATTCGAGCCCGCTCCTCCGGTTCCATATCGCTGATGAACACGCGCCAGTAGCCAGTTCCTCAGGCAGGCAAATGGCATGTCAGCGGTTAAATACCATTCTGAGCATTAACACATGGTTTTGAATGCCCTCTGGGAAATACATCATCAAACTCTGCTTGCTGGGCGACGGCGCCGTGGGCAAGACGAGCCTTGTAAGGCGGTACGTTTTCGATGTTTTCGACGACAAGTACCTCATGTCATTCGGGACCAAAGTGACCAAGAAATCCTTCAGGGTGGGCGAAGTCGACCTCGATTTGATGATCTGGGACATCCTGGGTCAGAAGTCGCAAGAGGCGCTTCACGCTGCCTACTACAGGGGCGCGGCCGGCGCATTTGCCGTCTGCGATTTCACCCGGCCTGACACGATGAAGAACCTGAAAACATGGCTCGGGAGTTTCAGGTCGATGGTCGGCGACATGCCTGTGATAATCCTCGGGAACAAGTCCGACCTGGAGAGGAAGTTCACGCTCGCTGAGCTCGAAGCCTTCGGAGCTTCCGTCGGATGCCCGGTCATCGAGACGAGCGCCAAGACCGGGCTGAACGTCGAGCATGCATTCAGCGAGATGGGCAAGAAGCTGATGGAGGCAGTCTCATGAGATCGCTTCCGTTCTTCGTCATGCCTGGTATCGCTCTCGCGCATCTCCGCGAAGAGCTTGAGATAGTCGAAGGCGACCAGAGAGCGCGGCTCATGATCTACAGGTACGGTCAGAGATGCGGCCGAGCCCTGGTCGATAGTTTCGGGCTCTCGTGCGCGGACCTCACGGAGGTCAAGTCGATCATCGAACCGATTTGGATGGAGGCAGGCCTCAGCCGATTGAAGATCGAGTCGATCGAGGCGAGCGAGATGATGGTCAATCTGGAGGATTCTGTCGAGTCAAAGGAGGGCAAGACCTGCGACTTCGGGCGAGGATACCTCTCCGGCATCGTCTCCCAGCTGATGGGAAAGCGATTCGAGGTGGATGAGGTCGAGTGTGTCAGCCAAGGATACATCGCGTGCGTCATGCAGGTATACGAAGTGGTCGATGTGCTGAGGGCCAGCAGACACACGGAAGCTGAGTCTATCAGGAAGTACACCCTCGAAAGAGGCTACTCCTACCTGATCAAAGAGGAGATCCCGGACCAGGCCTTCGACATATTCGTAGATGCGTACAAGCACGGCGTGCCCTGTCTGTGCGTCACGAGGGAGTACCCGGAGAAGATGAAGGAACGATACGACCTGAAGGGCGTGCCATTCCTCTGGCTTTCGATGGATCAGGAGAAGAGCTACTCCAGGGACCCGTCGAACATCGCGCTTCTATACTCCGACTTGAAGACATTCATCAGCGAGAACAAGAATTGCGCGGTCCTTCTCTCAGGTCTCGAGTACTTGATATCGCAGAGCGGGTTCCAGAAGGTGCTCAAGCTGCTTCAGCACATCAACGACAGGATCGCGGTAACAGAATCCGTGCTGCTCGCATCCATCAGTCCGCTCACCCTCCCGGAGGCGGACCTCAAGATGCTCGAGAAGGAGATGCGTTCCATCTAGACCGTTCTGAAAGGTGATGACACTGAAGTACGGCGTTATGGTCTGCCCGAAATGCGGCATGGCAAAGGGCATCGAATCGAACAAGAAGACCACGACCTGTCAGTGCGGCCGCGAGATAGTCATGTCGCGGGTGAAGATCATGTTCCTCACCGACTCCCCCTTGGAACTCGCCGATTCCGTCGCGAAGGCGAACGCATCTCTGAGGGGAGGTGAACAGCTCCTCACTGAGAAGAAGTCACGGAAGAAGGACCCATATTTCAGGATAGCCGAGCGGGCGAAGCCTATTAAGGACCCGATCGAGAGGATGCGTGTGATCGCTCGCGAGCTGACCGAGCTGAAGTCCAGGTTCAGTCTCGAAGATGTCAGGAAGGTCGCTGCCATGCTCGGCAAGGACTCTCCCGAAGACATCATCGCACGCCTGCAGGAGCACAATCTGATCTATGAGACCGAAGAGGGCACGTACAAGGCTGTCTGAGCTTGCCCGAACGGTCTACTTCTTCTGGGCCAGACGCTTTGCGTCTCTGACCAGAGCTGGATAAGAGAACCTGTGGACCTTGATGTACTCGTATGAGACCACTGCCGCGGCGGCACCGAGTCCCAGCAGATTGAACGGAGGCTGGATTAGCTCGACGATGAAGAACGATTCGTAGAACAGGCTGAAGACGACGTGGACGAGGAACGCCTCTGCGAAATAGGCCTTCGCGTCGCCCCTGGCAATCCCGATCCCTATCAGGGCAGTGGTGGAGCCGTGGAGCAGAACGAACATGAACCCGAGTAGGCAGACGATGGCTATCTCGAGTGCTCCTGGGTTGGTCGTACCTTGCAGGAATACGTAGACGGTCGCGAACGTGAAGGTTGAGCTGATCCCGAGCCCCATCGAAAGCCCATAGAACCCGGTATCGATCTTGCGCTGGAACCTGGGGAAGTTCAATATCACGAACTTCATCAGCTCCTCCATCGCCGCGAACCCGAGTATGAGCGCCAGGAGCGTCTCGACGCCGGCTATGTACGACCCCCAGTTCTCGAATGCGAATATCAGCATTCCCAGAACAACGCCGAGTGCGAAGAAGGCGAACATCTTGCGGTCGTCGAAGTAGGGCTTCTCGACACCGGGGAAAGTGTAGTCTTTCAGCGTGAAGTAGAGCAGAGCCAATGCAGGTCCGAACCCCGCTGCTGCAGCCGCCATCTGAAGGAAATCTACCATGCTGACCCGCTCGTATCCTTCCCACCTACATAATGATGTTCTGTGATAAGTTTATGAGGTGGGTCGATGCTGTTACTACAAGAGGAAGAGAATATGGCCAAGTGCGCTAGATGCGGTAAAGCGATTGGGAACGCAAAAGAATGCCCACACTGCGGGTCGAGCCCGAGCCAGAGCGTCATCAACAAGGGGGTTGACAGGATGGCCAGAGCGACAGGGACGGTCCTCGTTAAGGGCATCGAAGTTACGGACATGGTCGTCAAGGAGGCCAAGCCAGTCGTGAGGACGGTACTTCACGAAGGCAGGAAGGGCCTGTCGAAGGCCAAGTCCGAGACGCTAAAGATTGCGAAGTCGCTCAAGGGAGAGGGCAGGTAGTCAGCGTCTGCCTTTCCTCTCGTGCGGGCGATCTTTTATTGAGACCTCGCCTGCGAGCTTGTCGAAGTAGTGCGCAACAACACAGCTCTCAGCGCACTTGCCACACAGGTTGCACTTGCTTTCGTCGACGGTGATTTGTCCGTCCAGCTTGATCGCTCCAGTCGGGCAGGCCCTGACGCAGATGCCGCACTTAGTGCACATGTTCGCCCGGAGGGCCGCTCTGGCGACTTTGTCGAAGAACTCCGAGGCCTCCTGGGAGGTGTCGCAGACCGCGGATATCTGTCCTCCCGCGAAGACCTTCGCGTTTGCCCTCTTCAAGCCAACCATCGCGACGCCGAAGTCCTCCACGAGCTTGACCTCTCCAACCGTTTTCAGGAGTTCGGCGACCTGCTTCAGCCCCTCCGCCTCGGGCATGTTCAGGACCGCCTCGACGGAATAGCCGCCAGCCGCGCACGGGCTGACGCCCTTGATGACATGGATCGCTAGAATGTCCGCCCTCTTCGGCCTCACATCGATGTTCAGCCGCTCGGCGAGCGAGCGCATCTTCGGAGGCAGCTGCTTCCAACGCCAGAAACCGTATCGTACGAATTCCCTCGGCAGCTTGTTCTCCTCCGCCCAATCTCTGAGCTTCTGTTCCCAAGCCTTTGCGAGTTCCGGGCTGAGGCGGGAGATCTCCGCGCATTCGCTCGCGAGAGATGATGGGCACATCCAACATCCGACTCTTTCGATGTCCTCGTCGTAGAGCTTGTTGTACGGCAGCTCCCGCCAGATTATGTAGAGCCAGACGTCGAGCGCGGTCCAGTCTCTTATGGGGTTCACAATCGTTTGCCCTGGGACGAACGGATTCTCCTGGACGAGCTCAGTGTACGCGCGCGTGAAGGATTCCAGCCGCCTGTTCCCCTCGACTGTGAGCGTCCCCTGCGGAAACCTCTCCTCGATCAATCTAGAAGCTGGAGCGAGTTTGCATACCTTGCAGCACCAGCGGAAATCCTTGGCCGGAGGACCGAATGCGGGAAAGTTGTCCTCGAACGCTTCTCCGGCAGGTGCGGTGAGCAGCCTCACACCTCTGTCGGCTGCGAGCCTGTTGACATATTCTCTGGTCTCCGGATGCTCAAGGCCAGTGTCGATGAAGATCGCCGTCAAGTCCTTTGTCATGGATGAAACGAGGTCGAGCACCACCAGGCTGTCCTTTCCGCCGCTGAAGGAAACCGTTAGCGGGAGCTTGTTCGATGCGAGTAAGTCTTTCAGCTCGTGCTCCGCCTTTGCCCGCCTCGCGTTCAGGTGCGGGAGGTTCGCTTTGATGATGTCCTTCGTCCAGGCCTTTCTGCCAGGACCTAGAGGTCCTGCCTGCGAGAAGTCTCTGACCTTCACTCCCTTGTCGGAGGACCTGATCTCGCCGGCGTTGACCTTGGCAGAGCCGCATCCGATGAACTTGCCCATCTCGATGACGACCTCGTCGCCCGCCCTGATGCTAGGATCCGCAGATGCGATGGTCCCCCTGGGCAGGTAGTTGCCTTTCATGTGGCCTTCTGCTTTCTTGAGCGTGATCAACCTCTTGGGGCTCATGCGCGCGAGCATGCGCGCACCATCTATTCTGAGCGTGAGCGAATAGTCCTGCTTCTCGAGATCGTAAGTGAGAAGAGCGATTTTGCGACCGTTGATTATGACCTCATCTGCCCTGTCCTCTCCCGAGGTCTTGTTGAGCACGACGATGTCGGGTATCAGCTGTTGAACTCCGAACTGTTTGAGGAACAGGTACCGCAGCCTGCGCTTGGTCCCCTCCAACGCCAAGCGCACATCCCCTGGAGGAGAGAGCTCGATAGCGTGTCCATTCTGCCCGCACCTTCCGCAGGTCTTGCCGAGCAGAGGGACGTTGCAGGTGTCGCACCAGTAGAGGACGTTCGGAGCTTGGTGGAACCTTCTGTTCACGGGCCGAAGCTATGCTGAATGCATCTAAATAACTTATCCGAGTCACAAACCGTTTGACGGTGGATCCAGATGGAGTCTACTTGCCACTGGCGTGCTGGTCCGCCGGGCTCTCACAGGCTTTCGAGGGCATACACCCTTCAGTCTCGACGAACGCCGGGTACCTGAGGTGTGCGATGATGTTCCCCTCCCAGTCGAACATCTTCCCCGGGTTCATGATGTTCTTCGGGTCCAGGGCCTTCTTGATCCTCCTCATCGTCTCGAGCGAATCGGCCCGCTCCTTCTTCATGTACGGCGCCTTCGTGATCGCCACGCCGTGCTCGCCGGTGACGGTCCCTCCGAGTTCCAGGACCTTGTCGTAGATCTGGCCGACCGCCTTCTCGCCCCTTCTCCAGCTGTCGTCCGAGCCCGGCTCCACGAGCATCTTGGTGTGTAGGTTGCCGTCGGCAGAGTGTCCGTAGGTCCCTATGATCACGCCGTTCTGCTCTGCGATCTTCTGGAATGCGACAACGGCTTCCGGTATCTTGGATATCGGGACGGACATATCATCCGCGAGGGCGACGGACACGAACTTCTCGCCGTACCTGCTCAGAGAGGGCATGATGCACTTCCTGGCATAGGTCCAGTAGTCAATCTTCTTCTTGTCTCTCGAAGCCTCGGTCGAGATTGCCCCGCTCTGCCTCGCGATCTCCTCGACTATCTTGAGCTCGTCCTCTACGGCTACCGGGTGCCCGTCCACCTCTATCATGCAGATGGCTGCGACATCAGGGAGGCCGATGTTCATGCACTTGTTGACCGCCTTGATGCATACTGAGTCCATGAGCTCGATCGCAGACGGCATCAGCGGCTTCGCTATGATGTTCGACACGCATTTCCCTGCGTCCTCGAGGGATTTGAACGCCGCAAGCGTCATGGCAGACGCTTTCGGCTTGAACGCCAGTTTGAGCGTGATTTCGGTGACGATGCCCAGAGTGCCCTCACTCCCGACCATCAGCCTGTCTATCTGGTAGCCTGAGGAGTTCTTCAGTGTCCTGGTGCCTGTGTGGATTATGTCTCCTGTCGGCATCACCACCTCGAGGCCGAGAACGTAGTCCCTCGTCGCCCCGTACTTGATGGCCCTCATCCCGGAGGCGTTGGTGACGACCATTCCGCCGATCGTGCATGCCTCACCGCTTCCCGGGGTCGTCGGGAACCAGAATCCCCTCTTGCCTAGGACCGCGTTGAGCTTGTCGTAGATGACGCCAGGTTCTACGACGCAGTAGAGGTCTTCGACCCTGACCTCTTTGATCTTGTTCATCAAGGTCATGTCGACTATGATGCCGCCCTTCAGGGGGACTGTGTGGCCGCACATCGCGGTGCCTGCGCCTCTCGGGACGATGGGAGTCCTTGTACGATTGGCCAGTTTGACGATCTCAGAGACCTCTTGCGTGTTGGCCGGCCTGACAACAACGTCTGGATTCTTGTGGTGGATAGAAGCATCGAAACCGTAGACATAGAGATCGGCGATCTTGTCTGACATGCGTTCTTTTCCGACAATCTTCTCCAGTTCCCCAAGGACCGTCTTCTTCATACGGATACCAATCGTGGCTAATGCCGCCGGTCGCATAAAGACATTTTCTCTGACAATCGACATCCAAGGTGTGTCGACACACGAAAAGCTCCTCGGCAACGAATAAGTACCCGTTGCTTGATGCATCGACTGGTAGTGAGCATGAAGCTCGTGGTATTCGGTCCGCCAAGCGCTGGCAAGGGCACCCAGGCCCAGAAGCTGTCGAAGCAGTACGGCATACCCCAGGTCGCCACGGGCGACCTTCTCAGAAAAGCAGTTGCCGACAAGACCCCTCTCGGCCTCAAGATCAAGTCATATCTCGACCAGGGCAAGCTCGGGCCTGATGAAGTGATCGTCCAACTGATCAAGGAGCGAGTCGCCAAACCGGACTGCAAGAACGGCTTCCTCTTGGACGGCTTCCCGAGGACCATGGGTCAGGCCAAGGAACTCGAAAGGATGACTGACATAGACCTCGTGCTCAGCATCGTGGTCGACTTCGAGGCGCTTGTCGAGCGCGCTGTTGGTAGGAGAACTTGCCCGAAGTGCTCTGCCGTATATCACATCAAGTTCAACCCGCCAATGAACGAAGGGATATGCGAGAAGTGCGGCGCCAAGCTGATCCAGAGGGATGATGACAAAGAGGATACTGTCAGGAACAGGCTCAGGGTCTATCAGGAGCAGACCGCCCCGCTCATCGAGTACTACCGGAAGAAGGGAAAGCTCGTGGACATAGATGGTTCGGGCGGGATCGACGCGGTCTACTCGCAGATGGTTAAGGCCATCAGCCACATGAAGAAATGAATCCACCGCAATTTGCGCCCAGGTCCGTTCTAATTTCTTAAATAGGCGGACTGGAATAGCGACATCTGCCATCACAGCCCCGTAGTGTAGCGGTCAATCATGCGAGACTCTGGATTGCTTCTCGCAAAGAGAGATCTTGCGACGGAGGTTCGAATCCTCCCGGGGCTACTCTTCTCTTCACGCATCTCATCACTCTTTCCAATATACACCGGTGATTGAGGCCGCGGACTACGAATCGCGATTCAAAGAACTCGAGATCATCTGGGATATTCTCTGTCCAAGGCCTCGTTCGCGAGCTGATCTACTAGCTGTATTCTCGGATTGTCGCGCGGCACGTGCCGTACCTTGAAGGTTGTGAAGAGCTTCTTGTTTGCGAGAGTCATCGCCAGGTACTTCTTCATCCGTTCGTTGCTGGCCTTGTATTCTCCGTTGATCTGTCTTACCATGAACTCGCTGTCGGAGAAGAGTTTCAGATGGTCGCAGGTCCTCTCCCTGACCTTCTCTGTGGCCCACAGGAGCGCTTCGTACTCCGCCTCGCTGTTCGTGTGCTTGCCGATGCACTTCGCGCCCTTCTCGATCAGCTGGCCCGTGAAATCATACATGGCGTAGCTGATGGCCGAAGGGCCTGGGTTCCCCCTCGATGCGCCATCTGTGTAGACTGAAAGTTCTGTCAATGCTCTCCCGACCTCTGTGAAGTCGCAGACGAATCGGAATCCACTTAACCTTTGTGCCGCGATTCTCGCTCAGATTTGCTCTCCATCCCTTGGCACAGGGAGAGAAGAGCAAAGGGGTTTGAGCCTCGCCTCGGAAAATCCTATAGGGGAGGAAAGGCGATACACAAATTCTTCTATTGACCCGCTTTCTTGAATTCTTCTACGACCGAAGGCAAGGTGTGCCAACTGCGAGCGAGAATGGCGAGCATCTGGAGCACGAACGCGACGAGGACAAGAACGTATCCAAGGCCTGAGGAGGTCTCCCCAGACCAGTCATTCACTTTTTCAATTCTTGCAGCGAAGTAGACCAGCACGAAGATGGATACGGCTATGATCCCAAAACCGCTCAACACGCTCGCCCACTTATCATCCATGAGGCAGGTCAAGACGAAAAGGATTGCAAGGACTATCCAGATGTGTACGAAAACCTTCTCAACCCACATCAGGAACTGCAGATCCTCCAGCTCGTGGTACATGCTGTAGTGGAAAAACCCGTAACTCTCGCCTTCAGCATAGTCCAGGTAGTAGTCGGTTCCGCGGTGAGTCACAGTGTTCTCTGTGTGGTACCAGGGTAGACCGACCGCGAGCGCGGTGAACACGGTCGCGATCATCGTGGCCACAACGACCGCTGTCGTAAGAGGAGTGACATTGCCCATTCCCTCACCTCCCGCTGGCCTGTAAAGGAACCTGCGACTAAATCAATCTTGGCAGGGCTGCGGTCTTATCGATAGATTGGAGATGCTGAGGAAAGGTATTCTCCGACATCCAGAGCTGCAGCGAGGACTCGATCAGTACCTCGCTAGCAGCAAAAGCCCATAGGGGAGGAAATGGAAAGGGTTTGGGGGAACGAACGACGGCGGAGGGGAGCGTTCTCGACAATCTGGCGTCTCTTATGACACGGAAAACGTGCCCATAATTAGAAATATCACGGCTCGTCTTTTTCCGTCGGGGGAGCAAGGTAGTGGGAAGAGCGGCCACGCCGATGATGGAGCAGTACTTCCGGATCAAGGAGAACTACAAGGATTGCATCCTGCTCTACCGGATGGGCGACTTCTACGAGATGTTCGGCGAGGACGCTATCATCGGATCGAAGGAGCTCGATATAACTCTCACCTCTCGGGAGAAGGGCAAGAAGGAGCGTATCCCGTTGTGCGGGGTCCCTTGGCACGCGCTCGACTCCTATTTGCCCACACTAGTCAGCAAAGGCTACAAGGTCGCGATCTGCGAGCAGATGGAGGATCCGAAGTTCGCGAAAGGTCTGGTCGACCGCGATGTCGTCAGGATCGTGACGCCGGGAACGGTCCTCGAGAGCACGGTCCTGGACAGCAAGACGAACAACTACCTGATGGCCATTTCGCAGGGCGACGGAGCCTTTGGACTATCGTTCGTGGACATCTCCACGGGCGAGTTCGTCGTGACTCAGGTCGAGGGCGAGGACGCTGAGAACAAGGTCTTGGCGGAGTTCGCGCAGCGAGCCCCGAAGGAGGTCCTGCATCAGCCGGCTTTCGAATCGAAGAAGCTCAGAGACGAATTCGCACTGGCCGGTGCCGCGATGACTCTCGTGGAAGACATAGCGTTCATCAGAGAGGCCTCCGAATCTATGCTGAAACGGCACTTCAAAGTCCAGTCCATCGACGGTCTCGGCCTCGCGGACAAGTCGCTCGCCGTATCGAGCGCCGGAGCCGTCCTTCGATACCTTGAGGCTACGCAGAAGCGCAGCTTGGATTTCCTCTCTCGTCCGAGATTCCTCTCCACTTCAGACAAGCTCGTGCTCGACCAAACGACTCTCAGGAATCTTGAGGTCCTGAAAAACGTCAGAGATGGAAGCCAAGAGAACACGCTCGTCTCCATACTTGATCGCACTCTCACTCCGATGGGAGCAAGGCTCCTGAAGAAGTGGCTCATGGAGCCCCTGATGGACGTCGAGTCCATCGACAGAAGATTGGACGCTGTCGAGGAACTCGTCTCCAACACCGTGAAGAGAAGGAACCTGGCCGACTCTTTGGAAGAAATCCGCGACCTAGAGCGGCTCATCAACAAAGCGATCTATGGAAGCGCGAACGCTCGTGACCTCATCGCGATAAAGGTCTGCCTGACTGCGGTCCCAGAACTGAAACGCGTTCTGGGAGAGATGAGGTCCAGACTTCTCAAGGGACTATCGGACGACATAAGTGATGTGGGTGATGTGGCTAGCCTGATCGGAAGATCGATCGTCGATGATCCGCCTGTCACGCTCAAGGAAGGCGGGCTTATCCGTGACGGATTCGACTCCGAATTGGACTCTCTCAGGCATTCGTCGAAAGAGGGTCAGGAATGGATAGCCGGGCTCGAGGAGACCGAGAGGAAGCGGACAGGCATCAAGAACCTCAAGGTCGGGTTCAACAACGTCTTCGGATACTACATCGAGGTCTCGAAGTCCTACCTCAGGCAAGTCCCCCCCGAGTACGAGCGCCGGCAGACCGTTGCGGGCGGGGAGAGGTTCGTCACCCCTGAGCTCAAGGAGAAGGAGAAAACCATCCTAACGGCCCAGGAACGCTCGTTCGCGATGGAGCACGAAGCATTCGTAAGGGTCAGGGACGAGGTCGCGAAGCACGGTGAGGCAATCAGAGAGATCGCAAAGGCGATCGCGTCGATAGATGTGTTGAACTCCTTCGCGGAGGTCGCTGTTTCATCAGGATACTCGAGACCGGAGATCAACGATTCGGACACGATAATCCTCAAGGACGGCAGGCATCCGGTCGTCGAGAAAGCGTTGCGAGGATCGTTCGTTCCGAACGATGCATATCTCGACACGAACCTGAACAGGCTCGTGATCCTCACCGGCCCGAACATGGCGGGCAAGTCCACCTATCTGCGACAGATCGCCGACATAGTCATCATGGCGCAGATAGGGTCTTTCATCCCAGCTTCCGAGGCGAAGATCGGCCTTGTGGATAGGATCTTCACTCGCGTCGGCGCGTTCGACGACCTCTCGCGCGGGCAGTCGACATTTATGGTCGAGATGACTGAGCTGGCTAACATCCTCAATAGTGCATCGAAGAGAAGCCTCATCCTGCTGGATGAGGTGGGGAGAGGAACCAGCACCTTCGACGGGCTTGCGATCGCGTGGGCGGTGTCGGAGTACCTGTATGACCGTTCGAAGGTTGGCGCGAAGTCTCTATTCGCGACTCACTATCATCAGTTGACCGAACTGGCTGACTCACTGGAGGGCGTGAAGAACTACGCGATGGCCGTCAAGGAGCAGGGCTCCGAGGTCATCTTCCTTAGAAAGGTTGTTCAGGGGAAGGCGAACAAGAGCTACGGCATACAGGTTGCGAAGCTCGCAGGCGTTCCTCACGAGGTGATTGACCGCGCGGAGCAGGTGCTCAGCAGGATCGAGGAGGAAAACGTCCTTGAGGTGAAGGCGGGCAAGAAGGTTCAGAAGCAGGCCTTCCTGCTGACTCCTGAGAAGGAGTCGACCATCGAGGAGGAGCTGAGGAAGATCAACGTCTCGAAGATGACGCCGATGGAGGCGTACTTGAAGCTCAGCGAGTTGAAGAAGAAGCTCGGGGGATCGAGTGGCAAATAGGATCAGGGTTTTGGACGATGCCACTGTCAACAAGATAGCGGCTGGCGAAGTGGTGGAGCGGCCAGCATCTGTCGTCAAAGAGCTTGTTGAGAACTCGCTCGACGCCGGTGCGACCGCGATATCAGTGTCTGTCGAGGATGGCGGCAGGAGATCTATCTCTGTTCGAGACGACGGCTGCGGCATGTCCTCCGAAGATGCGAAGGCGGCCTTTGAGCGCCACGCAACGAGCAAGATCACTTCGATTGATGATCTTCAGAAGCTCGTGTCCTACGGTTTCAGAGGAGAAGCACTCTCCTCCTTGGCAGCGGTTTCGAAGGTGACACTGAAGACCAGAGAACACGACTCTGGCGAGGGAACGCAGGTGGTGGTTGATCGCGGAAAGATCAGGGAACTTTCCGCGGTCGGTTGCCCGCCCGGAACAGATGTACTGGTCGAGGATCTGTTCGGTAATATGCCTGCCAGGAAGAAGTCTTTGAAGTCAAACAAGGTCGAACTGGCCCACTGCGAAGAAGTTGTTGTAAACTGCATGCTCTGCAGGCCGGGGCTATCATTCTCCTTCAGATCTGACGGGGATACGGATCTGGTCCATGTCCCCGCTGAAGGAATGAAAGGTTCACTCGCAACGGCTTTCGGCTCTAAGATCGCGGAGAACATGCTCTTCGGGGAGGCCGAGGAAGAGGGAATCAGAGTCGAGGCCTATGTTGGGAGGCTCGAGCACACGCGCTCCTCACTCTCCGAGCTGAAGCTGTTCGTCAATGACAGGCCGATCAGGAGCACAAAGCTGGCCTCTGCTGTTGTTGCGGCGTTCGGCTCGAAACTGATGAAGGACAGGTATCCCGTCGGAGTAGTCCGTATCTTCGTTGACAGCTCTTCGATCGATGTTAACGTCCACCCTGCGAAGAGAGAGGTTCGCTTCGAAGACGAAGCGAAGGTCTCCGCGGCCGTGAAACGGTCGATAGAGAAAGCCGTGGAAGGGCCGGACCTGTCGTTCAAGTACGACCTCACGAAGTTCGCGGAATCGTTCGAGCCTGGGGCGCGAGTACCTCCGTCTGATGTCGTGGATGCCGTTCAAACGACCCTCAAGATGCAGAAGCCGTCTGCGGAAGAGGACCAACATCCGCTCATCGTCCCGCTCGCGCAGATCATGAATACATACATACTTGCGGAATCCAGAGGCAATCTTCTGCTTGTCGACCAGCACGCTGCCTCAGAGCGCATAGTGTACGAGACCGTTCTCAACTCTATTGAGACGCGCAAGGAGATATCGCAGATGCTTCTCACGCCTTTGGTGATTCGCCTCAGTGCTTCCGAAGAAAGAGTCATGGAGGAGAATCGCGAGACGCTTGAGAAGGCCGGATTCAAGATCGAACCGTTCGGGAAAGGCGCACAAGCACTTCGTTCGATTCCGACCGTGCTCGGCGTAGCTCAGGGCGAATCGGCGTTCAGGAACATACTCGACGACCTCAGCAGGATGGCCCCTTCGAAGAAGCTCGGTCTCGATGTCATCTGGAGAGTCGCGTGCCACACTGCAGTGCGCGCGGGCGAGGCCTTGTCGGAGGCCGAGATGCGGCAGTTGGTGTCCGAATTGATGAGGACCAAGAGTCCATTCACCTGCGAGCACGGAAGGCCCACGATGGTCGTACTCTCCCCAGTCGATCTTGAGAAGCTTTTCAAGAGAAGGGTCTGAGCTCTTCACGCGTGCTCGAAGATCTGCTTCCCGTCTTTCAGAAGGATGCCGTACTTCTGAGCTACTTTGCCGACTCTGTCGGCAACATCCTTGTCAAGTAGCTGGGGTCTGTGGGTCGAGAGTATCTCCCTGGTCTTCTTCTTGGAATACTCTATGAGTTCATCAACGGAGTAGTCCGGCTCGCCGGGTAGGTGATATCCGGTCACCTGCGGGATCATCAAGTCCTTCCTCATGTATTTCAACGTGTGAGGATCTGATAGGAACACGCCTCCGGGCCCCTGACGCTTGATGGCATCGAATCCGATGGATGCGTTGTCGAAATTGATCCCTGCTCTCAATCTCTCGATCCATCTCCAGACCTCGCAGTCCATCACGAGCTTCTCGAGGGACATCATCGCCGCGCGGTCGAGGCCTCCCAACCCGACCATGAGGTCGGATCCGGTCAACACAGAAGCCATCGCCGTCATCGCAGTCTGGTATCCCGCCTCTGCGGAGAGAGTCCGGGCAGAGTTGGACGGCCCGCCAGAACAGGAAGGCAATCCGTAATGCTTCGCCATCTCGATCCCGGCAGTGTCCATCAGGATGCCCTCCGGTGTGCCGCACAGGAATATGCCGGATTTTAGGTCCGTCACGCCGGAGAACGAAGAGTAGATCGATGGAGCTCCCGGGCTTGCGATCTGAGATATCGTGAGCCCGCACAAGTTCTCCGCATTGATCACCGCAAGAGTCCCTGCAACGGTCACTGGTGTCACCGAGCCAGCTATTCCCATCGACAGGTGCACCATCGGCACGCCGGCTCTCGAGAGCAGGACCAGCGCCTCTGCCTCTCCCCGGTCGTATCGGAGGGGAGAGATCGGAGTGCAGACATCCGAGAATATCGGCCTCTTCTTCAGTTCCTCGCGGGAGCCTAGTATCGCGGATGCGACATCGATTTGGAAGTTCGCCTCCTCGGCAGAGGTCGCTCCATGTTCGACGTGCTTGGAGGTGTAAGCGATGGTCGCAAGGAATTCGTAGAATGACGATTTGTCAGATGGCATATCCGTGGCCACAACAGAAGGCCACACGAAATCAACCTCGGGGAGCGCGTCGGACACGATTGCGAAATCGATGACATCCCTGAGCTTCGACGGCCTCTTCTTGCCGGTGGCCACCTCGAACACAGCTGGAGGCTGGCCGTCGGGCGAAATCAGCTGAACGCCGTCGTCGGGGACCAAGTAGTCCAAGCCCCGCCTGGAGCATATCCGGATTGATCTAGGGGCCGACTTCAATGACCGAACAATCATCTCCTCGTCCAGGTGGACCGTGCCGCTCTTCTTGTCTGGCCTTGCCCCCGCCTTTCCCAGAAGCTCGACCACGGATGGGCTGTCGATCTTGACACCTACTTCCAAGAGGATCTTGAGTGAGCTCTGGTGAACGAGTTCGATATCGTCTTTGGACAACACCTTCATCGTGGCCTTGGTCATGATATCCCTCCGAAGCGTACCGTTAGTTACGAAAGGTGGGATGGCAAAGTAATAGATTAGCCTATCTAGGGATGATGTCATAGCTCTGATGGAATTGGTTCGAGTCTCAGCCCCGAAGAAAGAATTGCGAAGGAAGATGGGAGACTAGCTCTGGTCAATCCCTGCTGATTGAAATCCGAAAAAGGAAGTCTGGCTCGGAGCAGGTTCGCGGCCCGGCTGTTCACTTGCGTCTCAATGCTGACGAAGTCGTCCCGTAGTCTAGAAAGGCGGCGTGGCAAGAGGATACTCGTCTCTTGCGCCTGCTGATCCCGCTACATCGTACGGCGCATCCACAAACCCATCCCCATTGCTGTCGGGTGTCGTCCAATCTCCCCAGCAGTTGCCCCAGTTTCCATAGGGAGTGGAGAGGTACCAGTGGTTTGCATTCCCATCGTCTCGTGCCTGTATGTGGTCCAGGTCGTGTACCGAGGTCGCTCCGTTGTTCCCTGCAAGACTACAGTTCCAGATGAGGTTCATGCTGCCCGATTCTATCACGATAGCGTACCCAGGGCAATCATGTATCGCATTGGCATACATGGAGTTGTTGTCTGACTCCCTAAGAGACACGCCGTCACCGCAACTCAAGATCGTGTTGCCAGATATGCGATTCCAATGCGATTTGTACAAGGAGATTCCATGATACCCATGGTTAATCGTGTTCGCTGTGATTGTGTTGTTCCTGCAGTCTGATGCGATGTAGATACCATAGCCGTTGTTCGCGAGGGTGTTGTTCCGGACCGTGTTGTTGTTTGACTCCCAGTACATGTATATGCCATCGCCCCGATGCCCCTCGCAGAGGTTGTTCTCGATAGTGTTGTCTGAGGAGCGATGGAGATAGATCCCATCTGTGTTGTTCTTCAAGCTGTTGCCCGCCACGGTGATGTTCCTCGAGAACGCTAAGACGATTCCTACGCCGCCCGTTGTCGCAGAACCACCCAGAATGCATGAGTTCGACAGGACCGATGAGTTGTCACATGCGTAGAGTGAGATCGCGTGGTCGCCTTCGATGTTTTTGAATGCAACATTGTACACTGTTGCATTTGAACAGTTGTACAAGTAGACTCCATGTGACAGATGGTTGTCATCGCTCTCGATGTCATGAATGCTGCAGTTTGTAATCACGAAATGGGAATCGGCGTTTCTAATCTCGATACCATGTATGTTTTCCCGGCTGATCTCCCACCCCGCAATCACGAAAGGATCGCCCTCAGATCCAGAACCGGCAATCACTCCATTGGATCTAGTAAACTGAGAATCGCCGTCGACGAGTATGGGTCCGTGACGCGAGTACTGAGAACCAACCTTCGGTCCAACTACCACCAAAACAACGGCTATGATGAGAATTGCTGCGACAATGAAGACGGCCGCCACCAACAAGCCCGTCTTCGATTTCGCACCACTGTTGTCATTCTTTGCTGGTTGGAACAAGACAATCACCATCGAGAGCACCTCGGGAATAGAAATGCCTATTGTTCAGGCTGTCGCCCTACATTTCAGCCTGCATGTGGGAAAAGTATTAATCCGGTACCTCGGTCTCACATTTCCAGGCAAAGGTGAACAGATGGGCCTCAACATGGCTATCACGGAATTGGAGTCCGACAAGGCGTTGTGCAAGGGAAAGAAGCTCTCGACGGTCAAGGTCTTCCTCGATGATCCCAGCAGGTGGGAGAAGTATGTCGAGGTCGACAGGGTTGTCGATCTAAGAAAGGCAACAGAGAAGCTGGGCAAGGACAAGATCGACGCCTTCGTCAAGAAATCCAGGCTGAAGATAGAAGGCGACGAGCTCTATCTCGAGAAGGTCAAGGACGACGCGGACAAGAAGATGTTCGAACCTTTCGTGAAAGAAGTGAAGACGAAGTGGGTACTCCTCGAGAAGGCCCCTTCCGATCAGCGGAAGGATATCGCCTCAGCGGCCAAGAAGGAGAACACCGTGACAGAGTGGGACATGCTCGATTTCGACGAGATGTACGCGACATGCGCCAAGTGCGGCCTGTCCTGGGACAACAAGAAGGGATGTGTCGGCAACTTCGGGCCCTCTGGGTCCCCCGTGCCAGAGCTTGCCAAGAAGCACGGATTGAGCATCCTGTCCAAGGTCAACGAACTTGCGGAGTCCAAGAAGATCCTCTCACCCAAGGACGCGGACGAGCTGCTGAAAGAGGTCAAGATACTCCGGGAGAAGGCGCCTGCCGAGGGAAAGATGATCGTGCGAAGGATCGAGGGCACGCTCAACAGGCTCGAGGCGATAGCGAAGTGCGCCAAGGACTACAATGTGGGGCTCTACTTCTTCTGACGGGCACGGCGATACCTTTTGGTAGTCGATTCTGGTGCGACACAGGACGAGAGAGAAGATGTCATCATCGTCAAGGGCGACGAAGGAGCATTGTCCCTCGAGTTCATCGAGCTCAGGGACGGCGTCGCGCGCGCCTTTCCCCGATGGTCTCCGCGTGGTCTCAGACTCTCAGAGTCATCAGGGAAACGGTTGAGCGCTGAGCTCTCTTCGAAATCCTACTCGCGGATACTGGTACAAGACAACAAGAAAGGACTCTTGAGGAGAACGCTCAGCTCGGAGGGATGGGAAGTCGGCAGAGCGATAGAACCGAGATTGAACCACAGTTGCTCCGCCGTCACCACATATGACATTCCTGTTGACGAGACGTTGCAGGACGCGAACGGGCAGAAGCCGGATATATCAAACACGAGCCACATGAACGGCGTGAGCTTGGATCTGGGCGACAGGAAGGCCTGGGCGTTCTTCACAGATGACGGCGAGACTGCCAGGATCGTTTCGGAAGGCGAGAGGAAGCAGGGGATGCTCGTCGCAAGCTCGCACGAGGACCTCACGATGGCTGCGGACTGCCTCGTCCACTACCTCGCGACAATGAAGAAATCCTGGGCGGTGTTCTCAACAGACATGGGCAGGTTCATTCGCAAGTTCGACCCGATGACGATGTGGCGGCTCGTACTCGACCAGCCGACCGGGCACCAGCACAGGGGTCAGCCAGCATCGAGCGCGAACAGGAGCGCGCTGGTGAAGCTCTTCTCGGAGTACTACGACGAGCCCACGATGCACTCGCTATTCAGACTGCGGAGGTTCAAGATCGACAGGAACTACGCGGTCTACTACATCGACGGAGGGTTCGTGATCACTCGTCTCGACGGCGATACCGGCCTCATCTACGACATCTATGTCACACCCTCCCGTCAGGGTGAGGGGATAGGTGACGAGCTGATGCGCTGCGGCATAACGGACCTTGCGGGCAAGGTGTCCTCTTGCTACCTACACACTAGCTACCCGCGCGCCAAGCGGTTGTACGAGAAGTTCGGGTTCAAGACGGTCTATTCTCAGCTAGGCGTCCGCTTGGACGAGATCTCGCTCAAGCCTCCGAGCGCAAGGTAATATATTCCGAACCCAATCACTCGCACGAGCCCGCGAAATGTAGCTCTTGAAGGGGGGTTGCGCTTTGATCAGCAGAGAGAGGATTTTTGAAATCGTCGACGGCTACGATCTGAAGAAAGTCAAGATCGGCGTGGTCGCATCGCACTCCGCGCTCGATGTTTGCGACGGCGCGGTCGAGGAGGGTTTCAGGACCGTCGGGATAGGCCAGGAAGGAAGGGACAAGACCTATTCGAAGTACTTCAAATGCCAGCGGGATGCGAACGGGAAGGTCGTAAGGGGCGTCGTCGACGAGTGCTGGACGCTGAAGAAGTTCAAGGAGATGATGGAGCCGAAGTACCAGCAGAAGCTCGTCAATGAGAACATCCTCTTCGTTCCGAACCGATCGTTCACTTCATACGTGGACATCAAGGAGATCGAGGACAACTTCGCAGTCCCGATGGTGGGCTCTAGGGCGTTGCTAAGAAGTGAGGAGAGAGGCGAGGATAGGGACTATTACTGGCTTCTCGAGAAGGCCGGGCTTCCGTTCCCGAAGAAGATCAAGGACCCGATGGACATCAACGGGCTAGTCATAGTCAAACTCCACCACAAGGTCAAGACGCTGGAGCGCGGGTTCTTCACAGCGGCATCTTCTCAGGAGTTCCGGGAGAAATCACGCTCGTTGATATTCCACAATGTGATCACCGAGGAGGATCTGGCGAGCGCAAGGATGGAGGAGTACGTGATAGGGCCAGTCTTCAATCTCGACTTCTTCTATTCCCCGTTGGAGAACAGTATGGAGAGGATCGAGCTGATCGGTGTCGATGGGAGATACGAGACTTCACTCGACGGCCATGTCAGGCTGCCCGCGCCTCAGCAGATGACGCTCATGGGCGTCCAGGCGACACCCGAGTACACCGTCTGCGGGCACAACTCCGCGACCATGCGCGAGTCGCTGCTCGAGGGCGCGTTCGACCTGGCAGAGAAGTACGTGAAGGCGACGCAGGAGCACTATCCCCCCGGCATCATAGGCCCCTTCTGCCTCCAGACATGCGTCGACAAGGACCTCAAGTTCCATATCTATGATGTAGCACCTAGAGTGGGCGGCGGGACCAATGTGCACATGTCGGTCGGGCATCCGTACGGCAACACCACTTGGCGTACTAACATGAGCACTGGAAGGCGGCTGGCAGTCGAGATACGGAGGGCGATCGAGACCAACCAGGTAAAGAAGATCGTCACCTAGGGACGCCTCCAATCCAGACTGGAGCGCGAATAGCTGGCTATCTAGCAGGCCATTGCCTCGTATGGCTAAAGCTTATAAAGGGGCAATCTATTGGGCGGAATACCTTTTTCCAAGGGGGTCTTGGTTTGGATTCCCAGGAGAGAGAGGGGAATTGCAATGAAGAGCGACCCAATGAGCAAGCTATCAGCCAGCGTCGTCGTTCTGCTTATGGCCTTGTCGGCCCTGGTCATCGTCCCAGCGGGGTACGAGGGTCAGTCGAGCAGTGCGAAGAACATCTACGTGCCCGTGTTGTCAGGCGGGTCACCTGTCATACTAGCGGACGTGAACTTGACTGACGTGCACACGGGAGCTGTGATAGCTGCCAATTACATGCCATCGAAGGCCGCTTACGCAGTCGAAGGTGCCCCTTCGGGTTACTATAGAGTCTCTGTCACTCACGATGACTACTACGACAAGCTCGATGCTACTCCCCAGTTCAGGTTCGACGCCACCAGCAACTACACGACGAGCGTAGTGCAGCTGACCGCGTTCCCGACCAAGCAGTATGTTTGGAACATCACGGTCAGGGACCCGGCGAACTACATAGTCGTCGGCGCCCTGGTCGGTCTCTACGATCCAATTGCCAAGGAGTTTGTCGCTAAGGGCACTACGAACCAGCTCGGATATGCGGCTGTGAGCATGTTCAGCTCGCCTGTCCTCGGCGATGTCGACCTCGTGATCGTGAAGAAAAGATTTGAGACATATGTCGAGCAGGTCACTGTCACCAGTGACATAACGAGGACGATCAACCTGGTCAGTTCCAAGGTTGTGTCTTCATATGTGACTCTGGGTAGCGAGACCGTTTCTAATGTCGTCGCCTATCTCATCAACACGGACTCCTCAGTACTGTGGGTGAAGAGGGTTCTGAAGAGCTACAGCGCAGCTATGTCCTTCGACGCCTACGCGGGGAACTTCGTGCTGGTTGTCGATGGCGACGGTGCCGCGGCTCATGTTCAGACGCTGACGGTAACGACCACAGACGTCGATCTGACCATCTCCTTGAGCCCGCAAACGAAGAGGACGGAGCTGGTCGACATCACGTACGGCGCCAACTTCCGCACATTCTCATTGAACGTGGACACCACATGGTCGTACGATGACGCCTACCCCGGTCTGACGTACAACGACATGGGCAGTCTGAGAATGCAGGTGGATCTCACGCGGGGCAACGGCGACGGCACGCTGTCTTCTACTGAGGTCAGTGACTTCAAAGCCTTGATCCAGACGTACGGGTCACAGTATGTGACCAGCGACAAGTTGCTCATGGTGAACGACACCGCATACCTCTCGA
>Ga0315284_10003801_pt1 | contig 21447 bp, 18 predicted proteins | sample YL17G09_16_MG_FD_203696 | JGI IMG/M metagenome (GOLD analysis project Ga0315284, IMG submission 203696) | Sediment microbial communities from Yellowstone Lake, YNP, Wyoming, USA - YL17G09_16 | ecosystem: Environmental > Aquatic > Freshwater > Lake > Sediment | place: USA: Wyoming | collected...
ATTTTATTCTGAAAATTCCTCGCTGTGTTTCTCGGATGGGCTGGGGATGTCAAAATATGTCTGAATATTCGGAGAAAATTCTTGCAAGCTTTGCATGTAAAAAATCGTCTTGGACTTGTCAGAACTATTTTTCCCCTAAAATTCAGCGGATGTGGCCTGAGCCGATTTGAGCCCATGGAATATTCTTCTAAAAATCCTATGGTAACAGAACGTCTGTAGGATTTTTCGCCCGAAACTCCGAGAGAGGCTGAAAGTCCATAGGGTCGGCTCTAAATGCATGGTAAATAATGAAATATTTTTCAGTGATTATTCCGACATGCTTTGGAACCCAAAGTTCATTGAGAAAAGGGCGTTGAGGAATTATTCTCCGAAAAATGCTGCGACTTTCTTTTAACCTTCTCTTGGTTCTCTTGAGAATATTCCATCGTGGGCCGTTCCTCTGGAAGCTCGGTTTGAGCTATCTGAAGAATGTTAGCGTGCGCGTTGTGAGTTTGGATAAGAGGGCCCGCGCTAATGTTGCTGCTAAAAGGAGAAGATTGTTTCAATCCATAGTTTTCATTATGTATGCTCTGGGCTTCCCGGCAGGAATGATGTTTCATAGGGCTCTACCATGGCCGCTTGACCTTTTGTGTCTTAAGACAAGTTAAGCACACCATTAGAAAGAGGGCAAAGTTTTCATTTCTCAATCTTCTTCATTGCAAGATCGCTTCGTTTCAACCCTTTTTTCGGCAAAGGTCCTCGAAAAAGTCCATGCTTTTCATGGGAAAGCCAAATCTTTGTTAAATGGTCCATGAATCCATTGCGCTTTTTAGGGTAAAAGCGCATTTTACCATGCTTATCATGCTTCACGTCGAAACTTCGCCGAGTTTCTGCCTCTCATGGTTGAGTTAACATTATTATAATAGTTATGATGAATCGTGAAATCTTTGCTCGTGAATGGCATGACATCCTACGGGAATTCGCCTAAACAGATCGTCCGCCTTCTGTTGTATTTCTTTCTCGAGGTTTTACCTGTGAAAAGAAAAAGGCGTGAGGTTGTTGCAGTTGGTTTCTATAGAGACTATGGAAAAACTAAGCCGATCACGAGGATTGCTGACCCCGCAAACCCGAACAGGATGTTCTGCCTATTTCGCATATAACTGATTGCCAAATCGCGAGCGCTAATGCGATAAACTCAACTGATAAAAGCGAAAAGGACAATGTCGTATTAGAAAGACAGGGGTTGAATATGGCTGAGAAGTTGACGCTCAAGCAATTGGAAAATCATTTGATGGGTGCCGCGGATATTCTTAGAGGTAAAATGGACGCTTCTGAGTTTAAGGAGTTCATTTTTGGCATGCTTTTCTTGAGAAGACTCTCAGACATGTTTGATGGAGAGCGTGAGAAACGTGAAGAGGACTATCAGAAACAAGGATTACCGCAAGAACTAATTGCCAGAGAGCTTGAGAACCCAGATAAGTTCACTTTTTTTGTGCCAAAGGAAGCTCGATGGGATAATATCAAGCATGTTAAGACAAATGTTGGAAGTGAACTGAACAAGGCTTTGTCTGCGATCGAAAAAGCAAATTTTGAACAGTTGCAGGGAGTTTTGGAGCCGATTGACTTTACTGTCAAGAAGGGACAAAGCAAATTGTCCGATACAAAACTTGTCGAGCTTATCAATCTCTTCAATAAGCATAGGATGCGGAATGAGGATTTCGAGTTCGCTGATGTTTTGGGTGCTGCCTACGAGTATCTGATCAAGTATTTTGCGGATTCTGCAGGGAAGAAAGGAGGGGAATTTTACACTCCTCATCCTGTTGTACGTTTGCTTGTTCAGATCCTTGAGCCGCGAGAAGGAATGAAAATCTATGATCCGACTGTTGGCTCTGGTGGTATGTTGATACAGTCAAGGCAGCTTGTGGAGGAAAGCGGTGGCAATCCCAGCAACGTTGCATTATTCGGTCAGGAAACTAATGGCACCACTTGGGCCATGTGTGAAATGAACATGATTTTGCATGGTGCTATAGGAGCCGACATCAAGAATGATGACACTCTCGTAACTCCACAGCATGTTGACACTAATGGAAAGCTGATGACCTTTGACAGAGTGATTGCGAATCCGCCTTTCTCTCAGAACTATTCAAGAACCAACATGAAGTTCCCAGAAAGGTTTGTTTTTGGTTGGGCTCCAGAAACAGGAAAGAAAGGCGATTTAATGTTCGTGCAGCACATGATTGCTTCATTGAATAGTAAAGGTAAGATGGCTGTCATTATGCCGCATGGCGTTCTCTTCAGAGGAGGAGCTGAAAAAGCCATCAGAATGGGGATTGTTGAAGCGAGACTGATTGAGGCTGTTATTGGCCTTCCACCGAACTTGTTTTATGGAACAGGGATTCCTGCGTGTGTGCTCGTGGCAAACAAGAATCGAACGGACAACAAGGAGAAAATACTTTTCATCAATGCAGATAAGGAATACAAGGAAGGAAAGAATCAAAACTCTCTCAGGCCAGAAGACATCGAAAAAATCAGTTATGTCTTCAAGAAGAAAATCGAGCTGCCAAAATATTCAAGGCTTGTTGACATTGAAGCGATTGAGGCTGAGGATTTCAATCTCAACATAAGGAGGTATGTCGATAATTCTCCAGAACCAGAGCCTCAAGATGTGAAGGCACATATTCAGGGAGGCGTTCCAAGGAAAGAATGGAACGAAAAATTGCTGCAAAAATACGATGTTCCAAAGGAGCTTATGTTTGAGGATATGGATCAGAGTTATTTCAATTTCAAATTCATTAGGGAAAGAGAGCAAATAAAAGAAGTTCTCGAAAAATCCCGAGAGTTTACAGGAACAGATGCTAAATTGTCGAAGCTTCTGTCGATTTGGTTCAAAGAGTATGCCCAAGAGATCAGGAAGTTAGTGGAAAGCAAACCTGTCCATGAACTTCTTGATTTGGGTTTTAGTTCTCTCCAGAAATCATTCACAAACAATGGAGTGTTGGATGAGTTCCAGACAAGAGGTCTATTCATCAATTGGTGGAACAATAACAAGTTCGAATTAAGAACCATAAAAGAATCAGGTTGGGTGCAGTCTCTTGTATCCAGCTTTGATTTTGACAGCGATGAAAAGAAATCAACAGAAACAACACTTGAAAAAGCCAAGTATTTTTTCAAAGAAAAATATGAGACGGAGATAAGTGAAATAGAGGCTTTGGAGGAAAAAGAAAGCAGACTTGCATCTGAAATTGACGAAGTAAGTAAGACAGAAGAGCCTGCGGACGATGACGGAAATACAGAACCGCTTGACAAGCTCTTGAAGAAAGAAGTTAGGGAAATCAAGGCACAAATCAAACAAGCAAACAAAATAACTCAGCAGGAATACGTTGCAAGGTTACAGAAGCAGCTTTCTGAAAGGGAGTCCGAGGTTGCGAAGATAGACGCTAAGAACAATGCCCTCAAGCAAGTTCAAAAAGACGTCAATCAGAAGAATCAGCAATTAGTTGGAAAAGTGCGGAAAGCCATTGACACCCTTACGGACGATGAAGCTGAAAAAATGGTGATGAAAAAGCTCGAAGGTTCAGCTTTTGAGATTCTCAATAGTTACCTAACAAAAGAGAAGCAAGAAATAATCGCATACTTTGAGAATTTGTGGAATAAGTATGGCTTAGATGTTAGGACACTTGAAAAAGAAAGAGACACCTGTTCGAAAGAGTTGAACAAGTATTTGGAGGGACTTGGATATGAACACTGACATTCCCGAAGGATGGGAGAGAGTCGACTTTTCCAAGGTTACTTATGTCAAAGGAAAATCACAAAGTAGCTACAGACCAGGGCGTTTTGTCTATCTAACTCCTGAGTATCTTCGAGAAAAGACAAAGCCTGTTATGATTTCTGAATTTCCTGACTGCGTTTTTACGAATGAAGACGAAACAATACTGTTATGGGATGGTTCAAATGCGGGTGAGGTCTTCAGATCAAGAAAAGGAATTCTTGCTTCAACAATGGTGAAATTCGTACTAAATGTACATGATTTCGATTCTTGCTTCCTCTATTTCAGTTTGAAGTTGCATGAGGAAAAAATAAAGTCGGAAAGAAGAGGCAGTGGAATACCTCATGTAGATAAATCAACTCTCAGCAAGTTAAGTTATGTAAAGCCGAAATCAATCTCGGAGCAGAGAAGAATCGCCGCGATTCTTCAGAGCGTTGACAATGCTATTGACAAAACGAAAGAAGTCATTGAAAAGCACAAGAAGATGAAGCAGGGACTGATGCAGGACCTGTTTGAAGCAGATGAAACCTGGATTTCTACAACTGCAGGAGAGCTTTTACAAGAAGGCACGTTTTCAGAAATTCAAGACGGAAATCATGGAGAACTACACCCAAAAAGCTCTGATTTTGTGGATGAAGGAATCCCATTCGTCATGGCAAATGACATTATAGATGGCAAAATCGATTTGGAGCATTGTCATAGGATTTCTGAGAAACAGTACTTGAAACTTAGAATAGGCTTCTCTAAACCTGAAGATGTTCTCTTGACACACAAAGGAACTGTGGGTAGAACATGTATTGTCCCGCCAAAACTAACGAAGATCATGTTAACGCCTCAAGTTACGTATTACAGATTAAGAGACAAGAACAAACTGGATAATGAGTATCTTTTGCATTTCTTCAACTCAGATCGTTTCCAAAAGCAAATTCAAGCATTATCGGCGCAATCCACACGAAATTATATAGGAATACTGGAACAAAAGAAGCTTACCATTGAAATGCCTTGTGACATAAGAGAGCAGAGAAGGATTGTAACGATACTGACTTCAGCGTCCAGCAAAATCTGTTCCGAGGTAGAATATCTTAACAAACTCATCAAAATAAAGGCTGGTTTGATGCAGGATTTGTTGACTGGCAAAGTTCGGGTGGCTGCTTGATATGAGTGTTGAATTTAATTATGTGGAAAAGCCTTTCATGGATCTTCTGAAGGATCTCGGCTGGAACCTTATTCTCTCAACAGACGACACCAACAAGTTTGTGCCCAAACTCACCTTAAGAACGAATTTTGATGAGATCATCATAGAGGAAAAGCTGAGAGCTGCTCTAAAGGGGCTCAATGATTGGCTTGAGGACGAACAGATAGAAGAAGCCATTCAAGAAATCAAAAGAGTTGGTTTGAGAAAAGGTCTTGTCAAGGCAAATGAAGATTTCTTGACGATGCTTCTTGAACCACCTGCATACAAGAATAACAAGAACCCTCAAGAAAAGAGAAGAAGCATAAGAATCATTGATTTCGACAACCCTGAAAAGAACAATTTTCTGGCCATTAATCAATTCAGAGTTAACACCCCAAGAACCTTAAGAGATTACATAGTTCCTGACATAGTTCTTTTCGTTAATGGTCTTCCTTTAGTAGTGATTGAGTGCAAATATCCAACTGCCGTTGACGTCGAAGCAATGGAAGAGGGGATAACTCAACTCAAGAGGTATTCCAACACTCGTGATGTCGGAGAAAAAGAAGGCAACGAGAGACTCTTCTGGTACAACCATATTATGATCTCCTCGACCTGTGACGATGCAAGGATTGGAACAATTACCTCAGAAGATGACCATTACCTCGAATGGAAAGACACGTATCCAGAAGAACTCAACCCCAACCTGAGATCTCAAGAAAAACTGATAATCGGAGCTCTAAAAAAAGAGCACCTTCTTGACTTGGTTAGGAACTTCACCGTGTTTCAAGATACAGAAAAAGGAAGAGTCAAGATTGTCGGAAGATACCATCAGTTTAGAGCAGTCAACAAATTTGTCAATTTGCTTCTAACAAAAGAAAAACCAGAGCAAAGGTCTGGAGTTGTTTGGCATACCCAAGGCTCAGGAAAATCTTTCTCGATGGTGTTTCTGATAAGAAAAATCAGAAGAATAGAGAAGACACAGAAGCTCAAAGTTGTCATTGTGACGGACAGAACAGATCTTCAAAAGCAATTATCTGGAACAGCGGAAATCGCAGAGAAGCCATACTTAATTAATAACACAAAGAAGCTTGTCGAAGAACTCAAAACAGACACAAGTAATCTTGTAATGGTAATGGCTCAAAAATTCCTCAAAAGAACCAAAAACAGAAACACAGAAGACGAACTTCCAGACTACGAGGAATTTCCAATTCTTAACACTTCCGAAGATATTCTTGTATTGGTTGATGAGGCTCATAGAACGCAAAGCGGAATCTTCGGAGACAACATCGTTGCCTCTCTCCCTAATAGCTCAAGAATAGCCTTTACAGGAACACCGCTAATAACGGAGAAAGTCAAAAAGAAAACTTACGAAAGATTCGGCGGATACATAGACAAGTATGGAATCAAAGAATCAATTGAAGATGGTGCAACACTCGGAATAAAATATGAAGGAAAGACAGTGCTGTCAAGGATCAAGGACAAACGAAAAATGGACATCGCATTCGAAGACATGTTTGAAAACAAGACCAAAGAAGAACTCGTTAGAATAAAGAGGAAATATGGGACAAAAAGAGATGTTTTACAAGCACCAAAAAGAATAGAAGCAATCTCTAAAGACATCGTGAAGCACTACTTTGAAAACATTTTTGATAATGGATTCAAAGCTCAAGTAGTGGCAAGCAGCAGAGTAGCAGCAGTCCGATACAAAGAGTACATAGACAAAGCCATCAAAGAATATGTCACCGAATATGTCAGGCAATCGAACGCTGACCCAGAGAGAATCAGACTAATGAACTTCATAACCTCGGTAGTAAGAATCACATGGGAGAACAATGACGATCCACAGCTCATAAGGTTAGCCAAAGATGCAGAACGTGAACTTGGAAATGATAACACAAACTACAAGAGCAAAATTGATCTTGAAAAACCCAATACAAGCATTGCATTCCTCATCGTCAAAGACATGCTTTTGACAGGATTCGATGCTCCAATAGAACAAGTAATGTATGTCGACAAAAGAATGACAGACCACACGTTACTCCAAGCAATAGCCAGAGTCAACCGAGTCACAGAAGGGAAGGATTACGGTTACGTTGTTGACTATTACGGAATAACTAATCATCTCAGAGAAGCTCTCGATGCTTATTCAGAGCACGACCTCAACCTTGACCAGGTGCTCTCAGATATCAGCACGGAATTACCACTCCTAAAACACAGATACGAGCAACTCGTAAACTTGTTCAAATACCATAACGTAGAGAAAATTGAAGACTACGTCAACTACCGATTAAAGACTTTTCCAGAACAATTTTTGGTTCTTGAACAATGCCTCGAAGTTCTCGAGGATATAAGAACGCGAGCAGATTTTGCTGTGAAATTCAAACTGTTTCTAACCAGCATGGACGTACTCTTGTCAAAACCAGCAGGCCGAACATACATACCTGCAATGAAGGCTTTCGGACACATACATGCGAGAGCACAAAGCAGGTTCCGAGACGATTCGATCAACATTCTGGGAGCAGGCAGAAAAGTTCGCAAACTCATAGAAGAGTATTTGATAACAATCGGAATCAACGTCAAAATCAAACCTGTAGAGGTAACTGCAGACAACTTTGAGAGTGAAGTCAACAAAAATAGAACTCCACGCTCTCAAGCTTCAGAGATGGAACACGCAATAAGAAGACACTGCAAAGTTCTCCTCAACACAGACCCTGCATACTATAAGAAGATCAGCGAGAAGCTCGAAGAAATACTAAAACAATACAAAGCCAATTGGGACGAACAGGTTAACTATCTCAAACAGCTCAGACAAGAAATAGTACAAGGCAGAAGAGCAGAAGAAAATGGACTCGACCCTAAGAAACAAGCTCCATTCTTTGACATGCTCATGGAAATAGCATTCAAAGACAAAAAACCTCCAGAGAACGTTCACGAACAACTGAAAAAGATCACAATAGACATTGTTAACGTCATCGCATTAGAAATAAGTAAGGTTGGATTCTGGGGCAATCCACATAAAGAAAAATGCCTCAGAGCACTAATTGATGACATTCTTCTCTACTCAAAAATTCAACAACTCGTAGACAAGAAAGAGCAAATAGTAACAGACTTCATGAAGCTTGCCAAAAACAGGAAGGAGGCGATCTTGGATTGATCTGCGCACACAAAGACATAACCTACTCACTAACTCAAACAAACAGAAAAACTATGAGCATCTACGTAGAGCCTCAGGGAAACATAACCGTCAGAGCACCGTCGACTATTGACATCCATAGAATTAACAGCATACTCGACATGAAAAGTTATTGGATCCACAAAGCAATTGCCGAAGTGAAAGAACTCAACAAAACAAAAGTCAACAGAAGTCTCGTAAACGGAGAAGGCTACCTGTACATGGGAAAAAGCCACAGGCTAAAAATCGAAAAGGACCTTAGATCTCCGCTCTCACTGAAACAAGGATTCTTCATGCTTAGCGAAAACCAGGGGCACAAAGCAAAAGAGCACTTCACAAATTTCTACAAAACAAAAGGAAAACAACACATAACAGAGAGGGTAAACTACTTCAAGAAAAAAATCGGCGTAGAACCGCAAGCAGTGAGAATCATAGAGCTGAGAAACAGGTGGGCATCAAAGAGTAAAACAGGGCTCAACTTCCATTGGAAAGTCATGCTCGCACCCGCAACAGTTATTGATTACATAATAGTTCATGAACTCGCTCACCTTAGAAAGGCGCAGCATAGCCCACAGTTCTGGGAAATCGTGGAATCTGTCTTACCAGACTATCTCGAAAGAAGAGAGTGGCTAAAAGTAAACGGCGCAAATTTGGATATTTAGTCCCCTTAGCACGCGCTATAGCTGACGTCCATATCTGATCTCAAGATTCTTTGTGACTGTGTAAATATGTCTCTTTCCCGAACCATTCTCAAACTCAAAATAACCACCTTCAGACGTTGGTCTTTCGCGTATCAGCTTAAAACTTGGGACCTTGGTTGATGTCTTCAAATGATACAGGGCGTATACGAGCGCGCTCTACAGCTTATAAAGCCCGGCGATAGGTTAAAATTCAGATTTCACCAATTATTGCCAACGGGATTTACTGAATAGGCGGTGGATTTCATGGAGAATCGCATAACGTCGGATGTAGGGGATGGAAGAGCTGTTGGCTTGGAGCATGGCGGGACTCGGGTTCCAGATTCGTCAGGAGGGATTGAATGAGCTTATGGGAGAGTCCAATCTATCGCTTCAGAGTTCCTGTCAACGAGGAAACACCGATCGACCTGAAGGAAATCGTTGTTGATGTCACCGGGTCTGCCCCACCATTCAGAGAGCCAAGTCCCAACCTGAAACAAGTCCTCGACGACATCTTCAATTCAGTAGCTCCAACCGGAGTGGATAATGTTTTGGAGTTCGGAGCGGCCAAATTGAAGAACATTCCTTACATCTTGAATAAAGGGAAGAACGTATGCGCGGTTGAATTTGAGAAGTTGGCTGAAAACGCAATGACAAAGGCGAACTTGGAGGAATGTAGAAAATATGGCGCCCGCTTTCAGGAACTGATATTTCCGAATCCATTTCTAAATGACGCAAAAAAATTCGATCTCGTTCTGTTAGCCAATGTTTTGTCAATAATGCCGGTTCCCGCAGAACGTCTCTTTGTCTTAAAGATACTCTACGACAAGCTGAATGCCGGAAAATACTTGCTTTGGATTGCACAAAAAGAAGGCTCATATAGAGAAGTCCGAGAGGCGGGTAAGAACAATCTTGGAGACGGTGTTTGGATGGGAAAAGGAAGGCGTTTCAAGACCTTTTACAGATATCATCCTGTAGATGAATTAGATGAGATACTGTCTCTTTTTGGGTTTGAATTTGTGAAACGATACAGCCTAAGTGACGATGCGAGACTCTACAAGAAAATCGAACATACGTTGCTCTACGATGCGTTGACACCTGAGACAATACAGCAACAAATCCCTTCCGACGTGACAATCGCAGACCCGGTTTCTGGGGAGCCAAAGACTGTGAAGAATAACGGAGAACATGTGATAGTCATTCCGAACCCAGATGCGCTGTCTCTTGAGAGTCTTTACGAAGAGAAACTGAAGAGGTTGGCACCTGGCACAGAGAACGCGGAAATCTACCATCGTTTGGTCTCGAATGCTCTCGCAAGAATTTTCCGTGGCTCATTGAGAAACATGGACATAAAGGTCCAGATTGACGGCGGCATCAAGATAATCGACACAGTCTTCACAAATTCGGCGACCAAAGGTTTCTTCAATTCCCTGCGAAGCAAAGTTGACTGCACTTATCCGATGGTTGAAGCAAAAAATATCACTGGGAATCCCTCCAACACGGAGTTTGACCAGCTCAATGGGAGATTGAATAACATGAGAGGACACTTCGGGATTTTGGTTTGCCGCCAAATCAAAGATGAAGTTGCAGCTTACAAGCGTTGCAAGACCTACTTGACCAACAATCTCGTACTATTCCTTAGCGACAATGATGTCTCTGAGCTATTAGAGTGCGCAAGAAACAAGGATGAGGACGCAATTAGCGACTTCATGGATAGGAAACTTCAGAGCCTCCTCTTCTAAATCCACCTCCACCAGCGCGCTAACATAGCAGAGAGATTTTGTCATGCATTTCCTCGAGCGCTTTAGAAGAGATCAAGCTGAGCACCACCTATATCAGTTGAGTTGACAACACATTCTGCTGAACGAGGTTGTATGTGTGTTAAGAACCATTGAAAAAGGCAGTCAGATTAAGAAGGCACAAAGGAAATTTGAGAAAATCATGAGAGCTTATGCTCAAAAGAAAGACACGATAACAATTGGTGCAAAGGGTTTTCACGGTCCAAAAGAAGTATCGTGGTCTGGCAGCCTTGGAATATGGTGGACGACATATTCAGTCGAAAATCGCGCACACGAAAAACGATTCGAGAACGCGTTTGGAGTGGAAGAACCCAAGTGGGAGACCAGATATGGGCACTCCATTCCTTGCGTAATAGACGTGCCGTTCGAGGGAATCAATCGCCGAATAGGTGGCGCCTATGCTGTTGATGATGAGACCAACCTATACCTGCTACACAGAGGACGGATCGGAGGAGGAAGAATGGGCATTGGCAAGGCGTTGTTCGATGAGAATTACAGAGGAGAAAGGGTAAGAGTTCAGGATGGAGACATGACATTAGAAATGGCTTTGGTCGGCGAATTAGGCACAGAGCGATTTCCATACCAAGTCGCCTGTTTCGTCAATGAGGTCCAGAGAATAAAAAAAACAGGCCAACACAGCCAAGCCAGAAATCGAATTTCCTCCGCCGCGCTTTAGCGAGGAGTTTTCAGGCAAAAGGAAATATAGTGTAGGAGAAGTCGAGGCAAAGTGCGACCACGGCCTTGTCGTAAGGAGTTTAGAAAAGGAACTTCGGTCAGATACCATTGTTTCAGGAAATAGGCGCCCATTAGACCTTTACGTTCTGGATCCCGCTGGACATATGTCAATCCTCTTTGAAGTCAAGACAGACACAACGTCTACAAGTTGTTACGAAGCTGTTGGGCAATTGCTTGTCTATTCGGCTCCCCTCGCTAAGAAACCCCGACTTGTCGCCGTCTTCCCAGATTCATTAGATCGGCATTATGTAGAAGTTTTCAAGAAAATCGGTCTTCGTAGTCTGACTTACAAATGGGTCAAAAACGAACCCATTTTCGAGAAGCGCAAAGTCGCAGAACTGGTAGGAACATAGTTATGAATTGGTGAGATGTGCTAATCTTGAAGACCCGTACCCTGGCGACGCACAATACCCGAGTCAGGCTCACCGGCAACTCCTCCCATTGAGAGGTTCAGTATGGATTGTCTAAGACCCAAGTCTGTTTGGGCATTCGGTTACGGTTCTCTAATATGGAATCGCGAAAGCATAGAATATGTGGAAGAGAAAACAGGCTATCTTCTTGGTTGGCACAGAGACTGGACCTTCATTTCTGAGAAACGCAGACATGGAGCGCCTACGTGCAATCTTCAACCTGGAGGAAGAGTAAAAGGTGTGTTCCTTAGGCTTGATCCGAGAACCTTCACGGTTAGTCTTAAGGCATTGAGAAAAAGAGAAGGCAAGCAAACAGAGAATATTGCAGAAAACTTGTATGGTTTTCCAGGTGAGACACACTTCTGGACGATGGGGCGCAACTTGGAGAAATTCTATGAGACAAGCGGATTGCAGGGCCTGAAACTCTATAGATTTCTTGCAGATATCGCGAAGAAGATACCAGAAAAAGGACCAGACGGAAAAACAGCTGAAGAGTATGCTTTTGCGGTTTATGAGTTCGACCCGGAAGACGCAATAACACGAACGTATGTTGAAGAACTCAGGAAACCGTCCTAAAATTCCAGACACTGAGTTGCAGCGCGCACAATAGTGCTTGAACTTACTCGAACGTTTATTCTTTCTATAGCGAGTCGATAAGACCTTTCAGTCTTCCATTGACTTCATGGGAGCTGTCAATGGAGACCTCCTTATTGTCGCAACCAATTCCCCATGCAGTATTAGCAAATAGGTTAAATGCGAGAATTGTAATTATGCTGCTTCCCAGTTCATTCTCGGGAGATCCCATGTTTTCTCGAATTGCATGGAATCCTTTTGCCCTTTCACCAAGTTCTTCTACTACCATCTTGATGTCTTTGGCTAATCCGTTCAAAAACTGAACATTATTCTCGAACCTTGTTGGTTCTTCAAGCATTCTGTGGATTTCTTTCAGTATGTCTATTCCCTCTACCCTTGAGGGTTCAGAGCATGCATAACCGTCCTTTCCAGCTTTGACAAATGTGTATCTCTGATGCCCTTGCAGTTTATGCGCTTTGACGAAATTGCTGTTTTCAACCAATTTCCCGTTCATAAATCTCCAAAGTTCCTCATATGTCAGGAAACAAGGGCAAGCATAAGCAACGATCGAGTACGCGGACACTCTTCGTTCTAATTTATGCAAAATATCTTGTTGATATTGGTTAATTTCATACCTCAGGTACGGTTCTTTCCAATGAGAATATCCAATGCCACGAGGCGAAGACACAGACTCAGGGCGCTTGTATTGAATGAACAAATTGCATTTGAACTTCGGAAACATGTTGCTCTTTAGCCCTCTCTCTGCAATCTCCCAAAACTCTTTCCTCAAATACAGTCCGGGCTTTACTATTAACTTTCTTTGTGTGCGCCACATGTGCCAGAAAACTGGGTCCCCAAAGAAAACTGCGGCATCTATGGCAATGTCATTTTCGAGACACTGTCCTGATGGGTACACTTGCCCTTTCTTTGCTAACTCGATGTTCATGAGCTGTTCGTATTGTTTCTCCTCAAATTCGCACTGCATAGCAAGAGTCTCTTCGGGTGACTGTTGCTTCATTGCTACGACAGTGCTATTTCAAATTTGCCGATATCCGCGCCATTGAACGAGACAATCCTTATAATTGCACTTTTGGCTATCTTTAACTGTGATTGACTTTGCCTGTTCGTAATCTCTGGAGTCTCGAACCTGGGGAATGTATCGTCGCTGAAGAACTGCTGGAAAAACTGAAAGATGCCGAAGTATTCTTCCCCGTTCATGACGTCGGCGTTGACCTGTTGGTTGTTAGAGGACAAAGACACGTTGGAATCCAAGTGAAAGAGTCAAGGTACTATATTGGAAGAGCTTGGAAGAGTGGACATGTGGGCCATAGCTGGCAACAGCTCAAGAAAGTCAAGTTTGAAAATAACAGAGGGAAGGTTGACTTCTACGTTTTTCTCACATATTTACCCATTCAAAGTGAACACAAGGTGAGCTCGTTTGGTTACAAGTTTCTAATAGTGCCTTCTTCTGAACTTGAAAAGCGCATGGCCGTCAAAGATCCAGGGAAGAAATCGATATATTCATTCTGCTTCCATTTTCAAGACAAGAACGTGTGGGATGAAAGGGTAACAGTCACTCTGGATGAACCTCTCACTGAATACAGTCAATTCCTGAACGCCTGGGATCTGATCGAGAAAACATTACACTGAAAGTGTGCTGTGTGGTTATCATTGAAAGATTTGAAAGACAAAAAGAAGCATAGAGAAGCCGCTTTCAAAGCATGGACCACTATCAAAAAAGAAAAGCGGCAGAAAGCGGCAGAACACTCGCAAAAGATAAGCAGATTCATGGAGCCAAAAGCTATCCAGCAGTTAAGACACCCAGAAGCAATTCATATTCCACAGAAACCTGAGCTTGAATGGAAAGGAAACCGCATTGTCGTACCTTTTGACAAGACCCCTTCAGACATAGCCTGTGGAATGTTTTGGGAGTTGAGATGGGCTTATGGATGCCCTCTCAATTGTAGCTACTGCTATCTGAGAGGAACGATGCGAGGGCGTATGAGGCCTCAATACGTAAGAACTGAGCAAGTTCTGCAAGCCTTAGATGAAGCATTCACGCAAATACAAGCGCCTGCAATTTTCAATGCAGGAGAACTGTCTGATGCTCTAATGAACCCTGAGATGATGATTCCCATCGTTGACAAATTTGAAGAACAGAATAAGCACGAAGTCTATTTACTGACGAAATTCGGCGAAAAGAACATTGAATTTCTCTTGGAGAAACCCAGAAAGCAGGTGATTTGCGGCTGGAGCATCAACGCCCCGTATGTTGCGAAACTCTGGGAGAGAAGCGCTGCCACTCCCGAAGAAAGGATACAAGCAGCGAAGAGAGTTAGTGAGAAAGGCTATGACGTTAGGGTACGGATAGACCCCATCTTCCCCATAGATAATTGGCGTTCATGTTACTCTGAGCTTCTTGACCAGCTACTGAAGAATGTAAAACCAAACAGGATAGTTCTTGGAACACCAAGAGGTCTGTGGAAGACGATAAAATACGCAGGCGACTCGAACGTCGACTTGACATGGGTCAAGTTTTTCAAAGAGGACAGTAGCTGGGGGAAGAAATTGGCTTTTGAGCTGAGGAAGGAGATATACAAGTTCTTCTGTGACAAGCTGGATTCGATCGGATACCCGCTCTCGAGGGTATCAGTTTGCAAGGAGACTGTACCTATGGTCCGAGCATTGGGAATATCTTACAACCTCAGAACATGCAACTGCTACGGCAGAAGTGCCCTTTGAGCTTTGATGGACTCTAACAGTCGCAGAGACTGACTGCAAAACGTAACGGAACACCCGTCAGGATAGGTGAAAGCTCGTTTTCTATTACGGACGCCTGCTATCCTCGACGGTGAACTTTTTTCCAGATGCTGTAAGATTGAGCTTCGATAGATGAATCGTGTCTCTGTCACCACAAATTCCCGTATTCGCTCCACTGGAACAGTTTGTCCTCTAAATTTGCTGTACACTGTATCGGCTGCGTTCGGAATCCAATGTGGTTCGTCGTCGTAATCTAACAAGTAGACCTGTTTTGGATCTGAGAGGTCAGAAAATCCGTAAGAACCTGTTCTGTCGGTCTTCCACATGGCCTGTTTCATGACTTCAAGACCCTTAGGGTGTCTCGTTCCAAAGACCAAATAATATATGATCTGGTTCTGCTTGTTTGTCATACCGAAACTTCTGACGTATTCGACGCCACCAACACACTTCAGCTGCCTCTCATATAGAGTGATAAGGAATCGCAGACGTTCCTCTGGATCGGCAATATCATGGGCTTTCCTCCATTCATCTGTCGCATATAAGTCGGTAAGGGCTGCCTCCCTCTTATCGTCCAGGAACCGCTTTATGAAGCCTGCCATAAACGTTATGAGAACTTCACATTTCTTGCACTTCATCATCCGACCAATCAATTTCATTGGCAAGCCCGAAAACCCAAAAGGGTCTAAGAATGCGAACGTTGGGGCAAGCATTGCATCGTGCTTCTCAAGTTCATCCAATACGTGCTCAAAGGTCGGCGCAAACTCAGCACCTTCGACTCTGTATTTTATGTTACTTGGAAGTTTTGGGAACCGTTTTGCAAGAACTTCTGTGAGTATCTTGGCTCGGTCCGAGTCTTGTTCAATGAAGAAAAATGTTATTTCTTTGAAACGCGGGCGCAAGACATGGTCTACTGCTGTTTGCAGCGCTATTACCGGAGATCCATCTTCGCCGCCTGAATACACCCCAGGTCCAGCGAAACCATCCAAGTATATAATCCTGCCAGAAAAACTTGACAGTATCGGAAACCATGCTTCTAAGTATCTTCGCAATATCTCGTGCTTAGCCTGCGTATGCGGCGTTATGCGCCATACTTTCTTTGAATCATCCGACAGTGTTTTTCCTCCAACTGCGGCTCGTAATGCAATCATGAGTATACTGACAAGGGGCGCTAATTTACCTTTGCTGATTTGCGCCAAATATGCGATGGCAAGTGATCGACAACCCACAAAAAGACCCAAGACATAAATCACATGCAACTCTTATTACAACTCTGAAAAGGTGTCAGAATTGCTGGTTAACGATATTAGCATAGATAAGAAAATGCTGTCTGAGGTTATGAGTGACTGGAGCAACGCCTTGAGGATACCAGTCATTCAGAGAGATTTTGTATGGGATGCTGAAGACGTAAAGGAATTGCTTGACTCTATCGTTAGTGGTTACCCTATCGGTTCTGTAATTCTGTGGGAGACGAAGGGAAAGTTTCCCTGCTTTCCTTTCTTGTTGAAGGGTCAAGGCTCATTTGGAAGGCTTTAAACAAGCTGCTTAACCAGGATCTTGTGTAGAATCGCGGAATTGCGATAGAAGTAAGCGCTTTTCTAACCGAAACTGCCCACTTTTCTCAATCTTCTGAAGTCAGCACGGGGACTGTAATGAATAGTAATGCTTACTGGACAGAACTATCATCAAAATACACCGATTTGCAGGGAGATATGTCACTCCCTGGAGTGACCTGGACTGCACGACCGGGCCGTCAACCCGGGAAGAGTGGGTTCAACTCCCACCATCTCCCGCTGTCTTGCGTGTTCTATTTATAGATGTGACATCATATTTTGAACCTGAGTGAAGATGGCAAGAAAGATTCCTCTCTCAGATCTGCCAACAGGCATCATACTTGCGCTTCGGACATCGCTTCAGAAACTGGACGATGCTGAACTATTGATTTCAAAAGAAAGTTTTGAAGACGCAGTCATACTTATCCAGTTCGCCCTCGAAGAATTTGGCAAGGCTGTTGCCTTGAGGGAAAAACTTGAGAACGGGATTGAACAGGTTGAGGATAATCTTTTCAGGAACCATACTTACAAGGAGAACAAAGCATGGTCTGTCCTTCCAAGTGGCCTAAAAACAATATACGAAGGAACTTTCAGTCCTCAGGACTTCTCCCCTCAAGACTTCGATACAGGAAAGGAAACAATCTCTCATCAGACTCGCGTAAATGCAACCTTTGTTGACTGGGTTGCAGGCAACTGGACAACGGGTATTCAAGCGGAGTCAGACAAGCTCCTTCGATTGATAAATGGCTTGAAAAAAGAAATCGACAACTTCAAGATGCCTCACGCGGGCACATAATGAAGTCTCTTAGTCTTCCCACCATGCTTTTCTAATCGTCTTAGCTCTCACATTTGTCGTTTCTTTCAGCTTCTTCACCAAAACTCCAACCTTGTAAAGCTCAGGCTCTGGCAAGCAGTTTCTCTTGCTGTCATACCCAATATAACAGATTTCAGGTTCTATCTCGCGAACCCATTTCTCCATGATTTCAACATTAAAATCTAAGATGGGCTCAATTGTCACAATCTTTCGGGGATGCCGAAGTTTCATCATGGCCCTATATCTTTGCGAAGGCAAAGGCGCGCTTGATATTCCTTGATAGAGGTTGTCTCTGTCAGTTTCGATTGTTGTCCCAAGAAGAACATTTTCAGGAAATCGGTAGCCTCTGAATACGCTTGGATTCTTAGATTGGATCAAGAACGTTCTATCTGGCAGCTGTTTGATTCTTGCAAGTATTTGTTGCATCCAATCGGGCTCGCAGAAAGCGACATCACCCATGTCACAGCAGAATATGAAATCGTTTCCATCGGTCCTCGGCAGAGAGTTATTCAATCTTTCAGAATGAAAGTGGGGCTTGAAATTGTAGCAGTTCAAGCATTTTTTTTTTCGGCGCTTCATCTGCCTTTTGAAACTCGACACGCAGTAGACACAGTCATACTCGCAGCCGACAAAAGGGTTCCAAGATTCAACAGACTGTCGGTACATATTGCTCGTTATTATCACTCTACCCACTCTCTGTTTTGTCACGTCTGAATATGAAGAGCATCCTATATAACAATGAGAAGAATCGCACAATCCATCATGAAATCCATCTTATGCTCCTTCGCGCACGCGAAAATCACGCAAGAAAAGCTAAGAACTTGAATCGCCGCTTTCTTTTTTCTGGTGGTTTAGGTCTGCTTTTGTGTCCATCTCTTGTTTCACGATTGTTCTCTTCTGAATCTTCGTGTGTTTTCCATACAGAAATCACAACAATGACCATAGACATAATCCATAATATGATACTGACTATGAACAACCACGTCAAAGTGTTTTCGAAACCTCCTAAACTCAAAAAACCTTGAATGTTCCAAATCATTAGTGTCGACACCACCCCAAACACCCCCAGCAGTTCCAAGCCTGATTGAAGGCTATTAGCACGGAGTTTCAAGATAACCACTAAGATAACCACTACGGCTATCACTGCAATTAGGAGAGAAATACAAATGACAACAAGCCAGAAGTAATTCCTCAAAGGAATTAAGTCGTACGTGACACTCCATTGAGTCGGCGGCATAGTCCCTGGGGCATTGTAGACGAACACCGCAGTTGGTCTATCTCCCTCTACGCCGACTGTAAAATTGCTGTTTTCGTTATGTGAAATGTCTGCGCCACTCGGCAGGATGAACTTCATTTCCACATTTCCGGTCAAATCTGTGCTCCAACCTGGAACAGGGCTCTTGTCAAAACCAAAAACAGATCGAAATTTGTATGGGAAAGGTGAAACATTCAATGCTGCTTTCATGTTGAAAGGCTTATATCCTGAAGGCACGGAAAATCGTACACCAATTGAGTACTGGTAAAAGTTCTCACTGTAGTCGAAGTGTGGATAGATGATAACTTGTTTTCCCGTGTAGTTTGCATAGTATTTTCCCATACTAATATTATCTGGATTGTAGATTGGCTGTGTAGTTTCTTTGCATGGGCCTGTTCCGTCCCAAACCTTGTCAATAATAACATTAGTTGTGTATTCTGGAAAACTCACGGTGTAATAAAGAAAAGGAGTAACGTTCCAAACGCTGAATGTTGTTGGGGCATCAAAACTCTGCTCAAAACTAATCATTGCTTGCCCTTCAGTGGGGAAAATTGTTGGCAAGTCAAGCGTAAACTTGACGGATCGTTCTGTTTCTGGATGAGAGAAGGGCAAAAACTTGACAGAAATCGCTGGCGTCTCTGGCTGCATCGTCAAAATGATATATGGGTCAGTATTTTCTTGAGCCATGGCTGGAATTGTTCCCAAGATAGTAAAGTCAGAAGGGAATCTGACAATAAAGGTATCGGGAGCTGGAGTGATATTTGAATTTAGTATGTATTCGGAACTATTCGCGTCGAAGTAAATGTCATGGTCGGATGCATAGGAAAGGTGACTCTTATACTCGAAATGCGCCGGCAGGATAATGGTCTCTGGTAGACTGAAATAACCGCTTCCATTTTCAATTACTTCAAAAGTATGGTTTAGGTTATCGTACATTGTTACGTTTCGAATCGATTCATTACCATAAACATCTCCAAGTCTCTGCTCAGGTATGTTTAACGTGAAATCTGTATCTTGTGAATTTGAGAAGTAAATAGTATTAAGATAAACAGTTTCAAAAGTGAACTCATTCGGTGTAAGGTCTGGTCGTATTGGATTAGTTGGATTTATTGTCAGCATGATTTCTGAATGTCGATTCGCCTCGGCGGTTGTTGGTGGAATATTCACAATCAAGGGGGCAACAAGTAGCAGAAACCAAATCATCACAATCTTTGAATGTGATACCTGACTAATGGCTTTCATTTTCGGCTGCCCTTGCTGTTCTTCAAATGACTGCCTATTCCAATAGGCATTACACAGACTAATATACCGCACATTCATGCTCTCTTTTCAATGTTCATAAGGAATCTATTTCGTTGGCTCAAGATTAACCTCGACTACAAGAGCATCCCCGCACTTCTGAGATGGAGCGATACGTGGATGCATTGATGACGAGCAGGTGCGCGAGCGGAAGGGCAATTGTTAGCGCGGACTTCTTGTCTGTGTTGCTGAAGGTCTCGCGGCCATGGCCATCACATTGTAGATTGATGTGAGGGTCGTCGGAGGACAGGGTTCCAACGTATCGAGAGGTCTTCCAGACTCTCTTTCCCATTCATTGATTTCGTCTACCATATCAGAAAGTATTTTGCCATAACTGTCCGTTCTGAAGACGTCGTCCCACTCTGCATTGTCAACTGGAAGAGCGATTTCGGGCAAAACCGCGAAAAGGATCTTGGTGGCTGCCACTCGACCAACGTCGCTCCCGTTTGCACTGGTCCATTTTAGCTTGTCAAAGAGTTCAGATGCTGCTGAAATCGTATAGCTACGCGATTGTGCTGATAATTCGACAATTGTCCGACTTCTCCGATCCAAAGCGATTTCTGCCACGCATTTCTTCAAATCATGCAGTCCCTGATTAGCTTGTGCCCAGCATATGTCAAGCACGCCGTTTGGGTCCTGTATGACCCCGTCGACGATCTTCAGGCCGTGGAACGCACCCTTCCGTGTCATTCCGAAAGAAGGCATCAAAGTGGCAACATTAAGCCTAAATGTATCTCTGTTTAGGGTGATAGAATTGGTGATTACTGCTTTCATGACCTTCGTATAGCTTTTCCCGAAATCCCTTATCAAATGCTGTATACTTGGCATGTCAATAGGGTTTCCAACTTTATCAAAGAGCACTCTAAACGGTTCTCGCAAGGTCTCAGTCTTCTAACGAGGAAATCGCAAAGATTGGCTTAAGTCTTCCGAATTCTGAACCGAGTTGCCCGAAGCGGTGCACGTCCTTGTCCGTTCCTAATATTATAAAGAAAAGTCCGCCTGATTCGGATGTTCTCCTTGAAAGCCACATCTCGTATACTGATTCGATTTCTCTCCTTTAAAGCATGTCCTCTTCATCGCGGGCTACTGCGATGGTGCCTTCGCCAACAAGCCCGCGCTGAAGAAACGAGTAATAAGCCGTGCTTCTTCATTAATCAGAGGAGCTATTGTCATGTCTTCTGAGACTTGGGATTTGGAAGTATGGATCGACCAGTTTACGTGGATCCCCAGACCTGGAGAAGAAGCGAAAATCCCAGAAATGAGATGGCAAAACCTAATGACGATTTTCCCCGACCCCCTTGATCTGGGTGAATTGATTGTTAAACCTCTGAGAACACATGGACCGGTCAAGAGAAATCTGTTGATTGTATTGAAAGACGTAGATGCGCAGAACTACCTGTCAGCGACACAAATCATGTTTCAAAAAACACAGCACATGTTGGACCTTCTGTCGGTTGTTACCTCCCGAGGTTTCAGAATCTGTC
>Ga0315284_10003802_pt1 | contig 21440 bp, 24 predicted proteins | sample YL17G09_16_MG_FD_203696 | JGI IMG/M metagenome (GOLD analysis project Ga0315284, IMG submission 203696) | Sediment microbial communities from Yellowstone Lake, YNP, Wyoming, USA - YL17G09_16 | ecosystem: Environmental > Aquatic > Freshwater > Lake > Sediment | place: USA: Wyoming | collected...
CAGGTGAACCGATGGCCAGCGCCAGCACTCCCAGGATCAGGCCCTCCAGGGCCGCGATCCCGATGACCTGGATTGCCGTAGCCCCTCGGCTGCGCAACACGGCGATCTCGTTGCGCTGCCGCGCCACGACCAACCCGACTACCAGGCCGATGAATGCCAGGATCAGGCCGATGATCGGGACGCTGAATGCGTAGAGTAAGATGGTCAGCAACCCGGCCGCGCGCCGATATTTCTGCAACGCTCCTGCCGGTGACAAGTCTAGCCTGGTATTGGGCAGCAGGGAAGCCGCTCGTTGCTGCACCGACGTGATCCGGGCGAGGAGCGAGTTGGCATCGCTGGCGTGGACGTCGGACCCGTCCATCACCAGGTACCACATCCCCAGGTACACTTCGTCGTCCATGAAGGGACTGAGACGGCCCACGAAGGTCTCTTCGGGGACGAGTAGCACGTCGTCAAAAGCCTGTGGATTGTAGAACCAGAACTCTTCCTGGGGATTGGTCGCCTTCCACACGCCAGCGATGTGCACCGGGATCTGGATGTTGCGGCTCCCCTCCTCCGTCGTGCGGCGAGCGAAGGCGACGTAGGTCTCGCCGATTTGCAGGCCCAGTTCTGTGGCGAGAGGCTCGCTGATCAACACTTCGACTGTGCTATCCTGCATCGAGTCCGCCACGGCAGGGAAGGCACCTTCCAGAATGGTGACGTGGTTCTCCAGGTCGCTGATGCAGGCAAAGGCGGTCCACACTAGCGGGTCCTTGATGTCCGCATAGGCGACCTCTGCCTGGGGAAAGATCTGAAAGTTGTCGGTTTTAAAGTGCCGCACCAGCAGTTTCTGAGGTAACCCCAGCGCGGAACCGGCTACCTTGGACAGGTATGCGTCTACCGGCTGTATTTTTTCCCACTGTACTGGCTTGGTCCAAGCGCCGATGTACCGGAACATGAAGGCGAACGGTGGATGACTGATCCCTTGATCTTCTTGAGACCGTGGCCCTGCCAACTCCTCGCGCAACACGCGATAGTAAACCGCATCCGCGTACAGGGGGACACTCATGGTCAGTGCGACGGCAGCGACCAGTCCCAACGTCGTCGCCAGTGCCAGCCAGCGCTGGGAGAAGAGGCGTTTGGTGGCTACGAGAAAGATGGCCCAGATACGAAGCAGTACGTTCATAAGCACATCGTCCTATTGCCCGACCACGATCTGCCCATCGGTCAGGCCTTCTTCAATCTCGACACGGTCCTCGCTTTCGATGCCCACCTTGACGTCTACCCGCAACTGGGCGTCGCCCTCTTGCACGACCACGAACTTGCGACCTTCGAAGGTACGGATGGCCTGTGGTGGTAGCCACAGCACGTTGTCCTTGCGCTCCAACACCACGGTCACACGTTGCAGGTCGCCCAGTTCCAACTGGGTCCCGGCTGGCACCGAGTCAATGCTGATGCGGGTGGACTTGTCTTCCCCCTCGACGCCAGTACTGCGGCCGCCGCCGCCGTAGGGGTACGGCAGACGCCGGATGTGGCCTGTGATCTCGTCGCCCGGCCCGCCGATGGCTGTGATCGTGACCGGCATGTCCTCACCCAGGTCACGTAGTTGCTTGTCCGTCAGGTCAGCGCTGATTTCCAGGGCACTGACGTCGGCGACGATGGTTACAGGCTTGTACCCTTCTACCGCCCGGCCATCCGCCAGGTTGAGCGAGAGCACAACCCCGTCGAAGGGGGCCACCACGCGGGCATCGGCCAGTTGTGCTTCCAGCCGTTCCACGGTCAGTCTGACTCTTTGGATGTCCAGCCCGGCCTCAAGTTCCTGCAGCCACAGGCGCGCCAGGTCTACCTCCTGCTGCTGAATCTGGACGTTGTTATTGTGGATGAGGCGGGCCTGGAGGGACTGCTCATACTGAGCCTGAGTGATCTCCAGGTTCAATTCGGCGTCCCGCACCCCCCGGGCCGCCGCCTCGCGCACCTCGTCCGGCTCCCAGTAACGGGCCTGCGCGTCCTGGAGTGCCTTCTGTGCGTCTTTCAGCCCTCGCTCTGCCCATTCAAGTCCAGCCTTGGCAGAGAGTTCCTCCACGGTCGGATCTTCAGCCTTGATCGTGGACAGGCGCAGCTCGGCGATGAGCAGGTTGGCCCTGGCTTCGGTGATCTGCCGGGTGGCGCTGAGCTGAATGGCCTCCAACTCGGCCCTGGCCTGAGCGAGCTGGTTCTGCAGGTCGGTGGTTTCCAGTTCGGCCAGAATGTCCCCAGTTTTGACCTGGTCGTTTCTCTTCACGTAGACGGTCCCAACGTAGCCGGCGGTACGGAAGAAGAGTTCTTGCTCGACCACGGGGGCGACACGTCCCGTGAACTGAATGGCCTTGACTACTTCCCCACGCTGCACCTGATAGGTAGGTTTGACCGGCACGATCGGCGTGGGAATAGGAGTGGGGGTTGCTTCCTGTCGCGCCGATGACGCGCTACTACAGCCCGTCACCGCCACCAAGATCGTCAGCAATGCGGCAACATATCGGATTCGTGGTTTCATAACGCTGAATTGCCTCCCTCTGGTCTGGTGAAAATGCACAATTTTCAATTATAGACCTTCCGGGAAGATTGGTCAAGTGGTTGACACGTAGCCGATGTTCGTGTATGATGAGTGGGAAGAGCGAAGCGCAAGTGCTTGCCTTGAGCGAAGTCGAAAGGAGGCGCAATGTCCGCAATTATCGTGGTGGGAGTGCAATGGGGGGATGAGGCCAAGGGGCGCGTGGTGGATTGGCAGGCGCGCCAGGCCCACCTGGTCGCCCGTTTCAACGGCGGCGACAATGCCGGTCACACGGTGATGGCGCAGGGGCTCACCCTCAAACTGCACCTGGTGCCTTCTGGCATTCTCTGGCCGGCCGTCACCTGCCTCATCGGCGCAGGCGTGGTCGTCAATCCGCAGCGGCTGGTGGCGGAGATGGACGAATTGGCGGCGTTCGGTGTGGACGTGGGACCCTCGCGGTTGAAACTGAGCGCGGCTGCTCACGTCATCTTGCCCACTCACCTGGCCCTCGACGGAGCACGGGAGGCGGCCCTGGGCCATGCGTCCCTCGGGACGACGATGCGCGGCATTGGCCCTGTCTATGCCGACAAGGCGACCCGTGCCGGTCTGCGTGCCGGTGAGATGGCCCATCCCGAACACTTTGCCGGGCGCGTGGCCGAGGTCGTTCAGATCCACAACCGCGATCTGCACGAGCAGTACAGTGCGGAGCCGCTCGCGCCGGAGCAGGTCGCGGCCGACTATTGCGCTTATGCCCAACGCCTGGCACCCCATGTGACCGATGGCTCGGCCCTGGTGGGCGAAGCGCTGGAGGCCGGAGAGACGGTGCTCTGCGAGGGAGCCCAGGGGCTGCTATTGGACCTCGACCACGGCACCTATCCTTACGTCACCAGTTCCTCGACCGTGGCCGGCGGTGCACTGACGGGGCTGGGTTTTGGCCCTCAGCACGTCTCACGTGTCATCGGCGTCGCCAAGGCCTATACCACCCGCGTGGGCGCTGGCCCCTTCCCGACCGAACTGCTGGACGAGGTCGGCGACCACGTACGTCGAGCCGGCCAGGAGTATGGGACGACGACGGGGCGGCCGCGGCGGTGTGGCTGGCTCGACCTGGTCATCCTGCGCTATGCGGCCCGCGTCAATGGCCTGGACGAATTGGCACTGACCAAACTCGACGTATTGGGAGGGTTGCCTCGGCTCAAGGTGGCGGTAGCCTACGAACAGGGCGGGGAACGCGTCGGCTATTTCCCGGCCGAGTTCGGCATTGATGCCCTGGCTCAGTGGAAGCCGGTCTATGAGGAACTGCCAGGCTGGACGGAAGACATCAGCATGGTGCGTCGCCGCCAAGACCTTCCCCCCGCCGCGCGAGAGTACGTGGCGCGGGTCGAGGAATGGGTCGGTGTGCCGGTGACGCTCATCAGCGTAGGCCCCGAACGAGAGCAGGTGGTCGTTTAGCCCCCCTGAAGCAGGGGTATTGTGAAATTCACAGCCCCGGCTGGCCAGCCGGGGCTGTGAATTTTGGCTTGTCTTAGGCCTGCGGCGCTGAGTAAGGTGGGGTAGGTGCGGGAGCATACGCCGCCGGTGCGGCCGGATAGGGAGCAGGCGCAGAGCGGGCCTGGATCCACTGGGCCGCCAGGCGTGTGTTCTCCTCGACGGCGATCAGCAGATAGATCAACTCGCCGATGGCGTACAAGGTCAGAAAGTAGATGACCGTGAGGATCAGCGAGACGATGAACCCGACGATGCCCCCCATCACGCCGAATGCCCAGGAGGGCATCCGGCCTGGCTGCTGGCCCAGTTGTCCCATGATGCCTCCTCCAAGGACGCTCATCAGCAGCATGCCAATGGAGACGAGGATGCCAACGATGAGGGCGACCCAGGCCAGGATCTTCCAGATGGTCCCGATCAGCCGCAGGACTCTGAACTTCTTTTCCATAGAATACCTCCTGAGATGGTACGATAGTTTTTTTCAAATGCTTCGACGTTCACGGTCGGCATGGGCATTGTAGCACAAGTTGGCGGTCACGCCAACTTGTGGTCAATCGCTTTCACCTGCTTGGTGAACTTGACGCGTGGAAGCATCACGCGCCGGCCGCAGGTCAGGCAACGCAGGCCGATGTCGGCGCCGGTTCTCGTGACCTCCCATTCGTACCCTCCGCAGGGGTGGGGCTTGCGCATGCGCACCCTGTCGCCCACGGTTACTTCGGGTGGCACCGGCCGGCTCATACTTTCACCACGCGTGGCCTGGCGCGGCAGTGCTCAGCCCGCATGATCGCGACGACGTCGTCCACGGCCCGATCCAGTTCTCCGTCACGGTTGACGACCACGTAGTCAAATTCGGGTAGCCGTCTCATCTCCGCGCAGGCGACGACGAGCCGCTTCTGGAGTTGCTCAGGGGAATCGCTTCGTCGGGCGTGCAGCCGCTGTTCCAGTTCTTCCTGTGAGGACGCCGTCAGGAAAATCAAGACGGCCTCGGGCACCAGGCGACGGATGGTGGCTGCCCCCTGGACGTCCAACCGCATGATCACGTCTTTGCCGGACGCCAACCCCTCCCGTACGTGCTGCTTGGGGATTCCCTTGTGTTGTCCATATACGACCGCGTGTTCCAGCAACTCCCCCTCCCGTTCCATGTGCAGAAACTCCTCGGTGGCGAGGAAGAAATAGTCCACGCCGTGGACTTCACCCGGACGGGGCGGCCGGTCGGTGGCCGTGACGACGAAGTGAACTGGACAGCCGCGTTCCAGCATGCGCTCGATCAGGCTATCTTTTCCCACTCCGGCCGGGCCCGAGACGACAATCAACAAGGGCTGGTGCGTAAAGTCATAGCATTCTTCCACGACGAGTCGCTCCTACTTGCGATATGCGGATAAATTGGTATACTGGTGATCGGAGGTGAGCGTGCCGATCTATGAGTATCGTTGTCGCGATTGCAGGTGCCGTGTCTCGGTCTTCTGGCGCACCTTTTCCGAGGCAGAGCAAGCGGCGCCGGCCTGCCCTCGTTGTGGCGGGGCCAATCTCACCCGCCTGGTCTCCCGCGTGCGCGTCGTGCGTTCTGAAGCAAGTCGCATGGATGACGCGCCCGACTTGAGCGACTTGCCTGACTTGGACGAGAGCGATCCCCGCACTCTGGGTCGTTGGATGCGCAAGATGAGGGACGAGATGGGCGCCGAGGCCGGGGAAGACATGGGGCCAGAGTTCGACGAGGTGGTGGGGCGGCTGGAGGCTGGCGAGAACCCGGAAGAGATCGAAAAGTCCATGCCGGAACTGATGGGCGAGGGCGGCGGAGACTTGGATGCTGGGGCGATGGGTGCTGAAGCGTGAAGCGTAAAGCGTAAAGCGTGAAACGTGAAACGTGAAACGTGTTGCGTGTTCCGTGTTCCGTCACGCAACACGAAACACGCAACACGAAACACGCATTATGCACTAGGCCTCCCGCCTCAGTCTCACCTGCACCACTTGCCTGGCCTCGGCCTGTACCTCCTCTATTGAGCGGGTGGCCTCGACCACTGCCCACCGCTGCGGTTCCTGTTTGACCAGTTCCAGGTAGCCCGCCCGCACCCGCTGGTGAAACTCCAGCGTCTCGGCGTCCAGGCGGTTCCACTCGTTGCCCCCTGATCGCTTGCGCTGCAACCCTTCCTGGGGCGGCACGTCCAGGTAGAGCGCCAGGTCGGGCCTCAGGCCACCGGTCGCGAAGGCGGTGATCCTCCGCAGCATCTCCAGGTCAAGCCCCCGGCCATATCCCTGGTAAGCCAACGTGCTGTCGGCATAGCGGTCGCTGATGACGATGCGGCCAGCAGCCAAGGCGGGCTGGATCAGTTGCGCCACGTGCTGGGCGCGTGAGGCGGAGTAGAGCAGGATCTCCGTCCGGGCGTCCATGGCGGTGTTGTGTGGGTCGTGCAACACGGCCCGGATCTGGTCGCCGATGGCAGTCCCGCCTGGCTCACGGGTCAATATCACCTCGTAGCCCTGCTGGCATAACCACTCGGCGAGCAGGCGGGCCTGGGTAGTCTTGCCGCTGCCTTCGGGACCTTCGAGACTGATGAACACCGCGGGTTACTCCTCCCGAAAGATCAGCACCTGGCGGTGCGGTTCCTTGCCCCGCGACTCCGATACCAGGTTGGCCGCGCGGGCCAGTTCGTGTTGGTTGCGGCGCACGTAGGCGTTCTGAGGGGAGAGTTCCACCTCCGCAGCGCCTCCCAATACCTGCCGGATGGCCTCTTCTGCCTCGCGGAGGGCCTGGTTCAGCGGATCGGGGGCTGCGCCTTCCAGGGCAAAGATTTCGCTCAGGCAGGCCTCCATCTGGGCCACCGTGTTGGCCCGCAGGACGTAGATGGGCAGCCCTCGCCGCTCTGCGTCTACCACCAGGTGCGGACGCTTCCGGTAAAAACTCTTGGTGGTGACCAGCACCCCGGCCTGTCCCAGGTCTTTCGCCATGGTAACCGGCACGTGCATGCGCCGGGCGGCCCGCTCCAGCCGGTCGCGGGCGATGCCATAGGGATAGACCCGCACCGGCTCCAGCGCCCTCCGTTCTGCAGGGGCGACGCCGGAAGGCACGGCGCTGACGGAACCAGCGCTGGGCCGCCTGCTCTCCCGCTCCTCCAGGGAGGCCGGGGTGACCTTTTCCGTGTGGATTTCCTGGTTCGAGTCCCGGTAGCGCAGTTCCGCCTGCGGCGGCCGGCCGCGCAGCAACCCATCCACCGACTCCGCCACGCTGTGATGGATGAGCAGCCGCTGCCGGTCCTGAATCTCGATCAACACGTCGAAGGTGGGCGGGGCACGCCGTTCCAGGATCGTCTTCTGCGTCCCCCGGCGGCGCGCCTCTTCGTCGGACAGCGTCACGCTTTCCATCCCTCCTAACAGGTCGGACAGAGTGGGGTTGATGAGCAGGTTGTCCAGCGTGTTGCCGTGGGCGGTGGCGATCAACTGCACGCCCCGTTCGGCGATCGTGCGTGCCGCCTCGGCCTCCAGTTCCCGTCCGATCTCGTCAATGATGATGACCTCGGGGTTGTGGTTCTCCACTGCCTCGATCATCACCTCGTGTTGCAGGGAGGGCATCTCTACCTGCATGCGGCGCGCGCGGCCGACAGCAGGGTGGGGGATGTCCCCATCACCGCCGATTTCGTTGGACGTGTCCACGACGATCACCCGTTTCTGCTCCGCCAGGACGCGGGCCGCTTCCCGCAGCATCGTCGTTTTGCCCACGCCAGGCCGGCCCAGCAAGAGGATGCTTTTTCCGCCCTCGATGATGTCCTGGATGATGGCGATGGTACCGTAGACGGCGCGGCCCACCCGGCAGGTGAGGCCGACCACGTCCCCCTTCCGGTTGCGGATACCGGCGATGCGGTGGAGGGTGCGCGCGATGCCGGCCCGGTTGTCGGCGTCGAACTCGCCCACACGCTCCACCACGTGCTGGATCTCTGCCTGGGCGACTTCTGTCTCCCGCAACATCATCTCCCCATCGGTGTAGCGGGCGGTGGGCACCCGGCCCAGGTCCAGGATCACCTCGAGCAGTTCATCCCAGCGCCCGATCTGCTGCAAGGCAGCCCGGATGTCCTCTGGCGCGACGGCCAGCATCGCATCCAGGTCATCGGTAATGTGGTTGTAGTAGTTCATTTGCTTACTGCAATCTCCCCGGGGTTATCTTCTCCGGCCTCCAATTCATGGTTAAACGAGCACAGACTGAACTCAGACCAGTCAACGCCTTGGACTTCTCGGCCCCAAAACTCGCACTCATTGCACAGTCGCCCTTCCTCTCTAGCGATCTCTAATGGGCAATTATCCCACGGATCAACTGAGATGTTCAGGTTAGTCCCTGCGCCTTGTACAGAAACAGCGACCTGTATGTATTGAGTGAGCAATCTATTAGCAGCCGTTTCAACCTGACTCATTTACAGTGTCTCGTCCAGCCACTCTTCGTGGTCTCTGAGCCACCGCCGGTAGGCCTCTGCCACACGCTCCAGGTCTGCCAAACGCTGGGTGCAGACCTCGTACAACTCCTCCGGCCCCACCTCGTGGTAAAAATGGACCAGCCGGTTACGATAGCCGGCCAGGACCCGTAACAGTGCCGCCTCTTCCCTGGCAAGTACACCACGATCGCCCAATCCGGATGCGATCTCCTTGTACTCGCTGATGCCCAGGCCGAAGCCTTTCGCCAGGATGTGGCGCCCCAGGTCGAACAGCGCTTCCAACCCCCGGCGCAGGCACGACTCAGCCGCCCATGCATTCCGTGGGTCGGCGAAGAATGCCTCCCGGTCTCCTAGAGGCAGCACACGTATTTCCCGCAGCATCCGCTCGACCCAGGCGAGCCGGTCGCTCACGACCCGTTTAGAGAGTCTGCCAGGGGTCATCGTTCCTCTCCCAAAATAAGGGCCATGCGTTCCCGCTCCAGGGGAGCCAGGTCGCCAGCCCGGCGCAGGACGTACAACTCGTATTCGTCGGCCTCGTAACCATCCCGGACGTACAGGCGCTCGCCACGGATGACGTTGGCGGCCAGGAAGGGATCGGCATCGGAGAGGGAAACCAGGTCCACCCGTGCCACTCCCAGCAGGTCCTCCAGCGCCAACGCCAGGCGGACCTTGTCGTGGATAGAGAGCCGGACCCCCTGAGCGGGCTTGACGCCGACGTCCACGTCCACCGGGCCGGCCGGGAGGCTGGCCTGCTTGCCCTCCAGCCATTCCTGCACTTCGCAGGCCCGGCTCCCAAAGGCGTACAGGATGCTTGCCTGGAATTCCTGGCAGAGCCGCGCCAGGGTTGAGGTTCGCTCCTCTTGCTGTACCTCGCTCATTCTCTCACCTTGTCTCTGCTCAAGCAACCCCGTTCACCGTTCAAACGCTCGCGCCGGAGAGTCCCACGAAGTAGCGGTGGAAGCGGTCATCCTCCGTCAGTTCGGGGTGGAAGGCGGTCGCCAGGAGATGTCCCTGCCGGACCGCCACCACTTTTCCATCGTCGAGTTGGGCCAGGACCTCGACCCCTTCCCCCACACGCTCGACGAGCGGAGCGCGGATAAATATGGCGTGGAAGGGGGATGCACCCAACACCGGCACCTCCAGGTCGGCCTCGAAACTATCCACCTGGCGGCCAAAAGCGTTGCGGCGGATGGCAATATCCATCAGCCCCAGCCGGGGTTGGTCCAGCGTGCCGTCCACTACCTCCTTCGCCATCAGGATCATCCCCGCGCAGGTGCCCCAGACGGGCCGGCCCGCCTGCGCGAACGCGCGTATAGGCTCCAGGAGCCCCCACCGTTGGGCCACCTGCCCGATGGTGGTGGACTCCCCGCCGGGGATGATCAGCCCATCCAGCCCTTCCATGTGCGCTGGCAGTCGCACCTCGACCGTTTCTACCCCGATGCGGGCCAGGGCTTTTTCGTGCTCGGTGAAGGCACCTTGTATAGCCAAGACGCCGATTCTCATTCTTCTATCCCTGTCTCAGTTCTGCTTCGATGTAAGCCAGCACGGCTATGGCATCGGGTGGTTCCGCCACCGCCTCGACACTGTTGTCAGGCATGTGAACATGGTGAGGGGCGTAAGGTAGTTGAGGATGGTGAGGTACAGCATCCCAACGGCGTATGAGCACGCCTTCCGCATTTTGCCAGTGGTAACTGTACTTCAGTCGAACGACTTGTCCGCCAGCCTCAAGGGCGACGTACTCGAACAGTTCAAGTGACCCCCCATCTTTCAATCGAGCACGGATGCGCACTTTGCCATCAGCGGGAGTGACTTGTCGCCGGATGATGACGTAGCTGGACACCGCATCACTGTCAAGCAGGCTTTGCTCCAGGTGGCCGAAGTGTGCAGCTATCTCAGCGTTCACGCGGTATCCCTCTCGCCCAGTAGCTCAATAACGTGTTGTAGATTCTTGACCATCTCAATCGTGGCAGACCACTCGATAAAGTCCATGCCATCACCAAGTTCACCACGCTCGAAGCGGGGATAGAACTCCTCAGAGGTCCATCCGTATTGGACTTCGAAATCGGCGATTTGTGACTTGAGACGGGCTTGTTGCCCAAGGAGACGTTGCCGTTCCCGGTCTAGCACCTTGTCAATTGTGCTCTCCAGTACCCAATCCACCTGTCCATTGGTGAGTTGGACGTATTGCTCCAGCCGCTGTACTTTCTCCAGCACTGCTGTCATATCAGGCCTCCTGCCATCCTGCCTTTGCTACCACCCCCGCACGGCCAGCCGCTCCACCTCCGGAATCTCGCTGATGTTGATGCCTACCATCGGCTCCCCCAGGTCCCGGCTCACCTCGGCCAGGATGTGCGGGTCGTTGTAGTGGGTGACCGCCTGGACGATGGCCTGGGCGCGCCGGGCGGGATCGCCGGATTTGAAGATGCCGCTGCCCACGAACACGCCATCCATCCCCAGTTGCATCATCAGCGCAGCGTCCGCCGGCGTCGCCACCCCACCGGCCGCAAAGTTGACCACCGGCAGTTGGCCCAGCCGTGCCGTCTCGAGCACCAGGTCGTAGGGGGCACCGCTCTCTTTGGCGTAGGCCATCATCTCCTCGGGGGCCATAGACGTCAGGCGGCGGATCTCCCCCAGCACGGCCCGCGCGTGTCGCACCGCCTCGACCACGTTGCCGGTGCCTGCCTCCCCCTTGGTGCGCATCATCGCCGCCCCCTCGCCAATGCGCCGCAGCGCCTCTCCCAGGTTACGGCAGCCACACACAAAGGGCACCTTGAACTTCCACTTGTCAACGTGGTGCTCTTCGTCGGCGGGGGTGAGCACCTCGCTCTCGTCAATATAGTCCACCCCGAGTGCTTCCAGGATCTGCGCCTCGACGAAGTGGCCGATGCGGCACTTGGCCATGACCGGGATCGAGACCGCCTCCATGATCTCCACGATCTTCGTCGGGTCGGCCATGCGGGCCACGCCACCCTGGGCCCGGATGTCGGCCGGCACCCGTTCCAGCGCCATCACCGCGCACGCGCCTGCTTCCTCGGCGATGCGCGCGTGTTCCGCGCTCACCACGTCCATGATTACGCCGCCCTTGAGCATCTGCGCCAGGCCGCGCTTGACCCTGTCGGTACTAACTTCCTTCTCCATTTTCTTACAAACCTCCCCCATGATCTCTCGCGTGCTATTCTACCGCCGATTGGATGAACCGTCAATGATTATATCATGGTTGTCCGAAACCTGGACACAGTGTACAATGCCCCCATCATAAACGACTCAGGAGGCAACGATGGCTGAATTCATCTCCGGTTGTGAGCCTTTCTACTTCGAGGGCGGACTGACGGGCGCCCTGCTCATCCATGGCTTTACCGGCACCCCCCGCGAAATGCGCTGGATGGGGGAATACCTGGCGGCACGGGGGCTCACCGTGCTGGGCCTGCGCCTGGCCGGTCACGCCACCACGCCCGAAGACATGGACCGTACTACCTGGCGGGACTGGTGGGGCTCGGTCAAGGACGGATACGCCGAGTTGAACCGGCGCTGCGAGCGGGTCTTTGTGATGGGGCTTTCGCTGGGCGGAATGCTCACGCTTCACCTGGGGGCCCATTACCCCGGCGTGGCCGGGCTGGTGGCGATGTCCGCGCCCGGCAAGCCACTGGCGGACAAGGACCTTCAACTGCCCGAGACGCTGGACGAACATGCTCGCTTCCTGCCCCCTGGCGAGGAGGGCGAGAGCGATTTTCAGGACCGCCGCGTGGCCGAGGAATGGCACAAGAGTTACGACCTGACGCCGATCCGCTGCATCTTTAGCCTGTTCGAGTTCAGCCGCCATCTGCACGACGACCTGCCCGACGTGCGCGCCCCGCTGCTGCTCATCCACTCCCGGCTGGATCAGGGTGTGCCGCCCGACAACATGCCCTACATCCACGGCCTCGTCGCTTCGACCGACAAGGAGATGGTGTGGCTGGAGCGGAGCGGACACGTGGTCACCGAGGACTATGACAAGGAGACGGTCTTCGCCCGGGCCTACTCCTTCGTGCAGGCTCACGCCTGAGTCGCCTTCGGCTTTACCGGCGCACGGGCTATATGAACCGCGATACGCGCCTGATGGCGTTGGCGCTCTTTCTGTGGGGCTTTGGCGAGGGGCTGTTTCTCTACATCCAGCCGCTCTACATCGAGCGGCTGGGCGCCAACCCCGTTCAGATCGGTGGGCTGTTTTCGGCCATGGCGACCGCCATGGCGGTCAGTTTCCTGCCCGCCGGCCTGCTGGCCGACCGCTTGCCGCGCAAGCGGTTGATGTGGGGCGGCTGGCTGCTGGGGATAGTTGGCATCCTGTTCGTCGGCCTGGCCCGCACGTGGCAGGCGCTCGTCCCTGGCCTGTTGCTCTTTTCCTTCTCCGCCTATTGTGTCCCGGTGATCAGCGCCTACCTGGCCCACGCCGTGGGCGGGCGTAGCCTGGAGCGGACTTTCACGACCGTGTTCGCCGGTTACGCCGTGGGTGGGGTGCTCTCACCTCCGCTGGGTGGATGGCTGGCCCAGGTGACGGCCATGCGCACCGTGTATTTCGCGGCCGCCCTGTTCTTTGCCCTCTCCGCACTCGCCGTACTGGGGCTCTCTCCGCAGCCTGTGTCTGTGCCGGGAGCACCAGGACGCCGCTACCGCTCGCTCGTGAACCCCCGTTTCTTGCGCTTTGCGGCGCTCGTGTGGCTGATGTTTGTGGCGATGCACGTGGGGTTTCCCCTGGCCCCCAACTTCCTGGCCAGCGTACGCGGCTGGCCGGTGGCCCGCATCGGGACCTTGGGCTCTTTCCAGGCGCTGGGCGCGGCGCTGTTAAACCCACTGCTGGGGCGTTTGGGTGACGGCCAGCGGGCGCGCGGGCTGGTGGTCGGGCAAGTGTTGGTATGGGGTTCGGCCTTGCTCCTGCTGCTGGTCGGCGCTTACCCTGGCCTGGCGCTCGCCTACCTGCTGCGTGGGGCCTACCAGGGCTGCCGGTCGTTGGCTCAAGCGCGCGCGCTCAGGCTGGGCGGCGAGGCCGAGCGCGGGCTGCTGCTGGGGGCCACCGAGACGACGGTGGCGGTCGCCCAGATCAGCGCGCCCTACGTGGCCGGCTGGCTGTACGCCAGCAACCCGACGTACCCTTTCGTGGCCTCACTGGCCTTGATTCCGCTGGCACTGGTGTTGCTCGTTCTCGGCCTCCCGCGCCCCTCAGCGCTGGCCTGAGCGGGCCTTGTCGAGTATAATGAGGCTGGGGGCGAGGATGATCACCTACCTGGGGCTGTTTCTCCTCTCGGCGGCCACGCTGGCCTTTGAAGTCAACCTCACGCGCCTCTTCTCCGTGGCGCAGTTCTACCATTTCGCTTTCATGATCGTCAGCCTGGCCCTGCTCGGCTTTGGCGCCAGCGGCACCTTCCTCTCCCTTTTCCCCCGCTTGAAGGAACGTGAGCCCACACGTACCTTGACCGGCCTGAGTTGGGGGTTTGCCCTGGCGGCCGTGGGCTCTTACCTGCTCACCCTCTACCTGCCATTCGATTCCTTCCGTATCGCGCACGACTGGCGGCAGGGAGCGGTGCTCGCCCTGCACTACGTCGCCCTGGCAGCCCCTTTCTTCTGCAGCGGCACGGCCATCGCCCTGCTGTTGGCGGCACAGCCCGAGAGGATCAACCGTACCTACGCGGCCAACCTGGCCGGCTCGGCCGCCGGCTGCATCCTGGCCATCGTCGCCCCCTCGTGGGTGGGGGGCGAGGGAGTGGTCCTCCTCTCCGCCGCTCTGGGCCTCCTGGCTGCCCTCACATTCCAATGCGCTGCCTCACCCAAGACACCTTCCGTATTCCGTATTCCGTGTTCCGTCTTCGCGACGCACCACGAAACACGCCCCACGGAACACGCACCACGCACCACGCATCACGTTTCACGTTTCACGTTTCACGTTTCACGTCTCACCCAGGCGACGCTCGCCGTTGTCCTCGTCCTGCTCGCCTTCCGGCTCCCCTCCTGGTTCAAGGTCCGCCTGTCTCCTTACAAAAGCCTCAGTTATGCCCTGCTCTACCCCGATGCAGAGTGGATCTTGCAGCGCTGGAACGGCTTCTCGCGGGTGGACGTGGTGCGGTCGGCCAGTATCCGTAGCCTGCCCGGAGGGGGATTCCGCTGCCCCGGCGGGCCGCCGCCCCAATTGGGCCTCACCGTGGATGGAGATGACCTGAGCCCGATCAGCCAGGCCCGGCCTGGCTTCACGAGCCTGCCAGGGCCAGGGGACCTCCCCCTGACCGACTGCCTGTTGACCGCGCTCCCCTACCAACTGCGGCCTGGCGCCCATGCGCTCGTCCTGGAACCGCGTGGCGGCTTCGACGTCCTGGTGGCGCTGGCGGAGGGGGCCCAGGCAGTCACGGCGGTGGAGCCGAACCCCCTCATCGTCCAGGCTGTCCGGGCGCAGGGAGAGTGGGCGGGGAACGTATACGACGACCCCCGTGTGACCGTCGTGCTGGAAGAGGGGCGCGCCTATGCCAGGCGGGCACGGGTGCAGTACGACGTGGTAATGCTCTCGCTGACCGCTCCTCAGCGCCCGGTCACCTCCGGCGCCTATAGCCTGGCCGAGGACTATCGCTATACCGTGCAGGCCTTTAGCGATTACCTGGCCCGGCTCGACGAAGGGGGCCTGTTAGTGGTCATGCGCTGGCTGCAGATGCCCCCCTCCGAGGAGATGCGAGCCTTCGCCCTGGCCGTGGAGGCGGTCGAGCGGGCTGGAGGGAATTCCAGGGCCAGCATCGTCGCGCTGCGCAGTTACCAGCAGACCCTCATCCTGGTCCGGCGGGGTGCGTTTACCGCCGAAGAACTGGGGGCCGTGCGTGCCTTCGCTGCACCGCGCGCGTTCGACCTGGTCTACCTGCCCGGCGTGCGCCCGGACGAGGTGAATCGTTACAACGTGTTGCCGGAGCCAGACTATACCCACGCCAGTCTGGCGCTCTTGGAAGCGCAGGACCGGCCGGCCTGGTATCGGGCCTACCCCTTCGACGTGCGGCCGCCGGAGGACGACCGGCCTTTCTTCGGCCACTTTTTCAAGTGGCGGCAGGCTCCTGCCGTGCTGGCCATGGCCGGCCACACCTGGCAGCCTTTTGGCGGCGCAGGGTACCTGGTGTTATTGGCACTGCTGGTCCTGGCGGTCCTGGCGGCCGGGGTGCTGATCCTGTTGCCGCTGGCCGCGCGGGGCACCCTCAGCCTGGCTCGTGGCAGCCGGGAAGGGAAGGGAAGGCAGAGGGCATTGGGCGCGACGCTGGGCTATTTTGCGCTGCTGGGGCTGGCGTATCTGTGCGTAGAGATCCCGCTCTTGCAGCGCTTCATCCTGTTCCTCGGCCATCCCGCCTACGCGATGGCGACGGTGCTGTTCGCGCTGCTGCTCTTTTCTGGGCTGGGCAGCCTGCTCTCGGGCCGCGTGCCGCTATGGCTCGTCTTGACCTTGCTACCGGCGCTCGTCGGGCTGTACGCGCTGGGGTTGCCGGCCCTGTTCCAGGCCGCCCTGGCAGCGCCCTTGGAGGGCCGGCTGGCCGTCGCGGTGGTAGCGCTGGCCCCGGCGGGCCTGCTGATGGGCATGCCTTTCCCGCAGGGCCTGGCGCGCCTTGCAAACGGTGAACAGGCACTCATCGCCTGGGCCTGGGCGGTCAACGGGGCCTCATCCGTCGTCGCCTCGATCCTGGCCGCGCTACTGGCGCTCTCGTTTGGGTTCTCGATCGTCCTGGCTGTAGGAGCCGCCTGCTATCTCGGGGCGCTGGTCACGGTGGTGGGAACCCGTGCTCCTCGCTCTCCTTCATCCCCTCGCCGGTGAGCGGGACGAAGGCGACGCCCCCCATGTTGAACGCCTGCAACTCCCCGTCGGGTTTCTTCGCGAACTGCCACAGCGTCTGGTAGCCACCCGGCGGCCCGATGGGGATCACCATCCGTCCTCCTACGGCCAGTTGGTCCACCAGCGGCTGCGGCACGTGGTCGGGGGCCGCGGTGACGATGATGGCGTCGAACGGGCCGTGTTCGGGCCAGCCATAGTAGCCATCTGCCTGCTTGCAGTGAACCTGGGTGTAGCCCAGGCTCTCCAGCCTTTGGCAGGCGCTCTCGGCCAGGTCAGGAATGATCTCGACGGTGTAGATCTCGAGGCCGGGGATCTCGGCCAGTATGGCGGCCTGATAGCCTGAGCCTGTGCCGACCTCCAACACCTTCTCTCCCTCCTTGAGTTTCAACAACTCGGTCATCAGGGCGACGATGTAGGGTTGGGAGATGGTCTGGCCGTAGCCGATGGGCAGCGGGTAGTCGCCGTAGGCATAGTCGCGCTCGTTTTCGGGCACGAACAGATGGCGGGGGACCGCGCGCATGGCCTTCAATACGTCCTCGTCGGTAACGCCGCGTCTTTCAATCGTCTCGATCACCATTCGCTCCCTTTGATGTGCCAGGCCTGCTTCGTCACCCGGTGGCAACGGGGTGGGGGTGATGGCGGTGGTGGGCGACAGTGTAGTGGGTGGGGCAGGAGATGGTGCCACCGTGCACGCAGTGAGCAGGGCGAGTGCCAGACTCAGTATCACTCCGGTCGCGCGCATTGCTCGCTCCTTTCTATTGCACACTCCATTGTACTCCAAATGTGGTTGTTTGCCAAACGCCACTGGGCTGCTTGCTCAATGCGGTTGGTAGCCGAGTTCATCTGTTTGTGGTACAATGCTTTTTATCTCGTGCCCAAGGAGGCCGCTATGCGCAGATTTGCGCTACTGTGGATCGTTCTGGCCCTGGGGTTGGTGGCCGCATGTGGTGGCAAACCAAGCCCCACCCCATCGCCCACGGCTATTCCGCCGACGGCCACGGCTGTTCAACCGACAGACACAGCCGGACCATCGGCGACTGTGACTGTCTCCGGCCCGGCTACCTGCGTCCCGTTTCCGCTCGATTTCCCACCGGATAGCAATCTGCCGCCGGTGACGGCGGAGGATCACACGCGCGGGCCGGCCGGCGCGCTGATCACCCTGATCGAATATTCCGATTTTCAGTGACCGGGCTGTGCAGGGATCGAGTCCCTGCTGGCACTTCTGGAAGAAGTGCACGGAGACAATCTGCGGATCGTTTATCGCCACTTTCCACTGATTTCTATCCACGACAAGGCTGTGATCGCTGCTGAGGCAGCGGAGGCCGCCGCGGCGCAGGGCAAGTTTTGGGAGATGCACGACCTGCTCTTCCAACGGCAGCAGGAGTGGGGTGGGCTGCCTGCCGATCAAGTCCCCGGTGTCCTGGAAGGCTTTGCCCAGGAATTGGGACTGGACGTTGAGGCCTTCACGCAGGACCTCGACAATGGTACGTACAGGCAGAAAGTGCAGGACAGTTACGACGAGGCCAGTACCTTGGGGCTACCGGGCACCCCCTCGTTCTTCGTCAATGGTCGTGTATACCCGTGGAACCTCTCCTACCAGGGCCTGGAGGCGTTCATCCAGTTGGCGGTGGCGGAATTCCGCCAGTACGATACCCCTCCACCGCCGACGATTGACCCGCACAAGAAGTACACGGCCACCATCCGCACGGCCAAGGGGAACATCGTCGTCGAACTCTTCGCCGACAAGGCCCCCACCAACGTCAATAGTTTCGTGTTCCTGGCGCGGGACAAGTGGTACGACGGGCAGGCCTTCTTCTACGTCAACCTGGACCTGGCGCTCCAGAGTGGGGATCCTACCAATACGGGCGTGGGGCTGCCTTACCCGGGCTATTACTGCGGCAGTGAGCTCAGCCCCGACCTGACGTTCGACCAGGCCGGCATGCTGGCGCTGTTCGCCTCGGCCCCTGACCGCAACGGCAGCCAGTTCTTCATCACCTACGTGCCCAAGCCGGACTTTGACGGCCAGTACACGATCATCGGTCGCGTCGTCGAAGGGCTGGACGTCGCCGAGAATCTCACGCCGACCCAGCCGGGCCCTGACCAGCCAGCGCCCGACGTGCTTCAGACGATTCTGATCGAGGAACGGTAGCCTGTAGCGGAGAGCATGGGGACACAACGCCGCCCTCTGTGGCTCATCGCCGGCATCGCAGGTGCTTCCCTGGTCGTGCTGGGTATCGGGGGCGGGCTGTTGGCGTTGGCGTTGATTCTGGTGGGCGGAGGTAACCCGGCCGCCACGGATACCCTGCCTGTAGCAGGCTTGCTGGGGTTGGGCCTCGGATTGGGCGTTCCGTTGGCCGTGCAGGGATGGGCGGGCTGGCTGGCACGGCCCTCGCGCCCGTTCCGGCTCTCCCACGGCGGGTGGATGTGGCTTGCCCTGGCGCTCTTGATCGGCCTGGGGACAGCGGTTAGCGCGTGGTCGCTGGCCCCAGGCCTGTTGTTGCCTCCTGTCCACGCCATCGTCATGGTTCTCCTGCCGCTGGTGGTACTCGGGCTGGTCGGGAAACCGCTACAGGGACGGGGAGGCTCCTGGCGCGAGGTCATCGCCGGCATGGCCGGCGGTGGCTACCTGGGCGTGGGGGGCTCTCTGCTCGCCGAAGGCCTGGTCGCGTTTGCCCTTGCCATCTGTGTGGCTATTGTGGTTGGAACGACGCCGGGCGGGCCGGAACGGATCACGTCGCTGTTGAGCAATCTGCAAGATCCGGCCTGGGTCGCGGACGTGGACAACGTGCTACGGCTGTTACTCTCTCCGGCCATCGCCATCTCTGTGCTGGGGCTATTCACGATCCCCGTTCCGCTGATCGAGGAGGCCCTCAAGACGTTGGCGGCCGGCGTGGCGGCCCGCTGGGTTCGTCCCCATCCGGCGCGCGCCTTTCTGTGGGGGGTGGCGGGTGGGGCCGGGTTCGCGCTGGCAGAGAACCTGTTCAATGGCGCGTTGGGTGGGGCGGAAAGTTGGGGCCTGGGAGCGATCGCCCGCTTCGGTGCAACGGTCATGCACTGCTGCACCGGCGCTCTTGTCGGCTGGGGGTGGGGGCAGTGCTGGACCGCGCGACGCCCCCTGCGCCTGCTGGGCTCTTACCTGTTAGCGGTGATCGTCCACGGCCTGTGGAATGCGGCCACCGTGAGTGCCGTGCTCTTGAGCGCCAGCACCTTGTCGCGTGGCGGGCATGGGGCCTGGCCTGCACTGGCAGGCCTGGGAACGATGGCCATCCTGGGGCTGCTGGGAGCGCTGACCCTGGCGTCTATGGTGGCCCTGCCCTGGCTCGGGCGCAAGTTGGCGCTCCAGGACGGGGTGCTCCAATAGTGACGCCGGATGGTCTTACTCTTCGGGACCCTGTTCTGCGGCTGCTGGACGCTGCGCCCGTTTGATGTGCCGGTAGACGTAATAGCCCAGGCCCCCCAGTAATACGATGGCGATGGGGATGTCGAAGGGGCGCATAACCTTGCGGATGAGTTCCCACTGGGAGCCGAACCAGTAACCGGCCGCCGCCAGCGCCCCGCACCATAAGAAGGACCCCACGAAGGTGAGCACGCTAAAGCGCAACAGGGGGACTCGAACGACCCCGGCCGGAAAGGAGATGAACGTGCGCACGATGGGCAGCAGGCGTGAGATAAAGGCAGCCCAGTCGCCCCAGCGCTGAAACCAGCGGTCCGCCTGTTCCAGGTCGTGCACCGTGACCAGGATGTAACGCCCATATTTTACCAGCAGAGGCCGGCCGCCATAGTAGCCCAGCACGTAGGAGGCGATGGACCCGAGCGTGCACCCGAGCGCGCCGTACACGCCTCCTGCCAGGATGGCATGCCAGATACTGAGGCCGCGCGCTTGTACCAGCATCCAGCCGGCCAGTGGCATCGTCACTTCACTGGGGATGGGGATGTTGGCGCTCTCCAGCGCCATGATCACGACCACGCCGGGCCAGTGAATCGCATGCAGGACCGTTTCCAGAAATGCAACGATAGCCTGTTCGATGGCTTCCACTTACCTGCGACCCCCTTCTTGTAGCGGATGTAGGGTGAGATTATACCATCAGCGCAGAGAGGTGACAAGTGCTTGACAATTTGTACTATGTGTGGTACCCTCACGTGCATATAGCCTGGGAAATGTCACTCCAGGGGCAAACGTCAAGGAGGCAGCAATGGCAGAAAGGTCTCGTACCGAACGCCTGGCGAGGCGGCTACAGGAACTCCAGATGAATACGCCAGACGTCGAAGCGACGGCCGTTGTGAGCGTGGATGGACTGACAATGGCCTCTTCTCTCCCGGCAGGCATCGAGGAGGATCGGGTGTCCGCGATGTCTGCCGCAATGCTCTCTCTGGGCGAGCGTATCGCCAGCGAACTGGGGCGCGGTGTGCTCGACGAGGTGTACGTGAAGGGAGAGAGTGGGTACGTCGTGCTCCGTGCCGTTGGCGAAGAGGCTGTCCTGACCGTGCTGGCCCGCCAGCAGACCAAACTGGGCTTGCTCTTTCTGGATATGCGCCGTGCATCCGAAGACCTGGCGGTCATCCTGGCAGCGTAGTAGACAAAACACCAGAAGGAGGATGTAAAGTGGCGCGTATTCCACCGAGTGGTCTATACTATACCAACATGATCGTCCGCTATACCCTTGAGGCCATGGAAGAGATCATGGGCAAGAACGGCCTCAACGCCATCCTGAACCTTTCTGGCCTGTCCCACTTGATTGACAACTACCCACCCGCCGACCTGAACAAAGGGTTCGAGTTTGCCGATTTCTCGTCCCTGATGGGAGCGCTGGAGGACATGTATGGGCCACGCGGAGGACGTGGGCTGCAGTTGCGCGCCGGGCGGGTCGGCTTTCTCCGCGGTGGGCAGAAGATGGGAGCGATGGTCGGCGTCGGTGACCTGGCCTTCAAGGTGCTCCCACTGGGCGCTAAACTCAAGGCCGGCCTCCCGGCCATGGCGATGGTTTTCAGCCAGTTCAGCGACCAGAAGAGTAGCGTCTCCGATCGCGGTGACCACTACCTGTACGTCATCAGCACATGCCCGGTCTGCTGGGGGCGTAAGACCGACAAACCGGCCTGTTTTGCGGCCAAGGGGTTGCTGGAGGAAGGGTTACACTGGGTCAGCAGCGGGCACAAGTTCCGCATAGATGAGACCGAGTGTATCGCCATGGGCGGGCAGTCCTGTTCGTTC
>Ga0315284_10003803_pt1 | contig 21440 bp, 17 predicted proteins | sample YL17G09_16_MG_FD_203696 | JGI IMG/M metagenome (GOLD analysis project Ga0315284, IMG submission 203696) | Sediment microbial communities from Yellowstone Lake, YNP, Wyoming, USA - YL17G09_16 | ecosystem: Environmental > Aquatic > Freshwater > Lake > Sediment | place: USA: Wyoming | collected...
GAAGACGATGTGCAATAGAACCAATTATCGGACATTTAAAATCAGACAACCGTATGGATCGGAACTACCTCAAAGGCACAATCGGCGATACAATCAACGCCCTGCTGTGCGGATGTGGCGCTAATATCAGAAAGCTCATCGCAGCTTTCTTTTTGTCCTTTGTATTTATAACAAAAATTCGCGGAAAAATGCTTGAATATCTCAAGATTACTGAATTAATGAAACTCCAATCTTGTCAAAAACTACCGTAAACAGACTTTTTCAGGTTCGACTAATTATACGAAACTCGTGTTCAAAACCGGGAGACATCGAAATATGAAAAATTCCAAAATATGGACTATCGCACTCTATGAGATGCTGCCTTTCCTCAGAAGTAAATTGTTTAAATTTGCGACTTTCTTTTATATATGTATTCTGTCGTTTTTCAATTTAAGAGATTTTTTTTGGATTGGATCATGGCAGGACCGTGCAATTGCCTCATCTATCGCATACACCAATGTTATACTGTTGAATGTATTACAAGCAATAGTTGTTGTGTTTGCTGTTATGCATTGTGCCAAAAATGACACCAATAACTCAACCGATTCCCTTTACCCCCGTTCTTTCTCTAATATCGAATACATCATTGGTAAAATGCTTGGTATCTCAATCCCGATTATTGCACTCAATATCTTCGTGCTTATATGTTCTATTATCGCGACAGTTGTGTTTATTGATGATGTGTCTCCTGCGCTATCAAGTTATTTCATTTATTTCCTTCTTATTTCCATGCCGACTTTTGTTTTCATTTTCGGGCTGTCATCCTTTACTGCCGGTGTGCTGCGCAGCCAGGGGCTGACTGCTACGGTTCTTATAGTGTATTTGGTTGGCTCATTGGTGTATTTGAAAAACAATACGTATCACCTGTTTGATTGTGTTGGATGGAATGTCCCGTTTATGTATTCCACTTTCACCGGATTCGGCAATGTGGCATCAGTAGTGCTTCACAGATCAATGTACCTTTTCCTGGGGATCGGATTCATATTCGCTTCGGTCTTTTTATACAGGCGCCTTCCCCAGTCAAAAACATGGCAGAGGATTTCCATAAACGCGATTTGGATATGTTTTTTCGCTGCCATCGTTCTGGGAGTCTGCTACGTGGGTGGTTTCACTGAGGGAAGGGCGCTTCGTGAAAAGATGCGGACAATAAATAATGAATACAAAGAAAAAACTCGCCTGTCACTTACAGACTGCACAATCGATCTGACGCACAAGAATGATTCAATAGACGTGACTGCAGACCTTGCTGTTTCAAATTCCACTGAATCGGCGATTGAAGAATATATATTCAGTCTCAATCCGGGGCTGAAAGTACAAAGCATTCTCCATAATGGTCAGAAGGTTGCCTATACACGAAATGAGCATATCATCTCCATAAAAGCTCCCACGCCGCTTTCACCGGGCGATATGGATTCGCTGACAATCATGTATACCGGCTCGATTGACGAGAATGCCTGTTATATCGATATAGAAGAAAGCGAACATATCCTTCCTATGCGTCATGGTCATAACAGCATAAAGAAACGGTATGGCTATATTCAATCCGATTATGTCCTGCTGACATGTGAAAGCATGTGGTACCCCATTGCCGGTATATTCCCGCAATCGCAGATAAACGATTTTATCAAATTCAATCTGACTGTACATACCGACAAGCAACTGACTGTCCTATCCCAGGGCGCAACTGAACAGAATGGTGATGGCCGATGGATATTCTCTCCTGAAAATCCTCTGCCTCAGTTGTCACTTATCATCGGGCAATACGAGAAAAAATCACTCACTGTGGACGAAATTGAATATAGTCTTTACATAAAAGCCGGTCACGACTATTTCTCGCGGTATTTCACGGAAATTACGGGCGATATGCCCCAAATTCTAAGGGATTGGCGTAATTCTTTCGAAATCCTTGCTGCTGTCAAGTACCCGTTCAATCGGTTTTCACTCGTTGAGGTTCCCATCAGTTTCTATGCGTATGAGCGAGACTGGACAATCAGATATGACACCCTGCAGCCGGAACAGATATTCCTGCCCGAATTGGGCACATTTTTGAATTTGATGTCACATGATTTTGAAAACTGGCAAAATCCCCTTATACAAAAAAGAATTAACGGAAAAGTGTATACAAAGAAAGATGCCCAATCGTGGTCATTTAATCTGTTTGTATACAACGAACTCTCGCTGAATCTGAGACTTTATGACTGGAAAGAATTTTCTTATAATGATCCAAAAAGAATATTGACGGGAAAAACTGCTATTCTGCCACAGCGCACTATTGCACCCATGTTCTTTTCAGTTTCAAACGCAGTAAATTCAGAACGGTATCCACTGTTCAATTCCATGTTTGAGCACTATTTCCGTAGCCGTATTGAGATTTCAAACTATTTTGATAAAGGATATATGATTGATGTGGGACGGGCGCTTAGCAAACAATCGCTTGCAGAAATTCTCGATGATCCTTCACAGAAAATGATCAGGGCTGATGCCCTGAAAGTTAAATCCGAGTTTTTCTTTTCATTTCTTATGTGCGAAATACAAAAAGAAGATTTCGAGGCTTTTCTGTTCGATTTTCTTGAAGCCAACCGCTTCCGGATTGTAGACTTCAATGAATTTGCCGCAGCAATTCATGATGCGTTCGGAATCGATATATCTGCAAAACTTGACGCATGGTATCATGAGACACTATTACCGGGATTTATATTTGAAGATCTGATTTGCACAAAAGTTCTCGACGGCAACCGAGAACGGTATCAAATCACATTCACGGTAACGAATCCCACTTCAACCGATGGTGTGTTTGAAGCGCTGGTCGATATCAGTGACGGACCGAAACTGAAACAACTGGTTAGTGTAAATAACAATCAATCGAAACAGATTTCAATGCTGGTTGACCAGGAACCATTGTATGAAATCTATTTTGATACGATTCTATCGCAGCATATTCCCGTTGATTTCAGCAAACATCTGATGAAAAAAGATTCTTCTGACATAGAGATATATGACGGTGAACGCGTGCTTGAATATCAGATGACACGGAAAGAGTCTTCTGAAATTATCGTCGATAATGAGGATGCCGGATTCCGTATTCTTTCAGAACCGGATAAACCTTTACTGGCGCGTTTACTCCCTTTGCCCGACCATGAAAATAAAGTATATAACGACATTCCACTGAATAAGATTCCGTCAAAGTGGGTGATGGCTATTAACAAAGGATTCAATGGATTATTCAGTAAAACCGCACATATCATTCGTGCCGGTAAGGGTGATCAGAAAGTGCGTTGGGAAACCGAACTCTCAGAAGAGGGTATCTATGATGTCTATTGCTTTTCGCCTTTTTCTAATCCAGAATTTATAAACGCTCAATATTATAGATTTGTGAAAGATATGCATTTTGCAGTACTCAATAATGATGAATTCGAACAGGTAACCATTGATCCAACAACGTCTGAAGATGATTGGATATTGTTGGGAACTTACCAGTTATATGAAGGAACAACCGCTGTGGAATTATCAAATCAGTCGAACGGGAAAATGGTTATTGCCGATGCGGTCAAATGGGTGAAGAAACAGTAGTTGAAAACGATTTCAAATCGAAAGAATAACTCACATTCTTACTTCATATTACAGGCGGGTATCTCATGACTATTTCAATTCAGAATCTGAGTAAAGTCTACAAAAACGGCACCAGGGCGCTTGACAATGTCAGTTTTGAAATCGGGAAGGGGTTGTTCGGCCTGCTGGGACCGAACGGCGCGGGAAAAACCACGCTCATGCGAATTCTAACAACATTAATGAATCCATCGGACGGTGAGGTAACAATTAATGGTTTTGATATCCGGAAAAACCGGCGGGAAATACGCTCGATGCTTGGGTATCTTCCGCAGGATTTCAGTACCTTTTCACGGCTGACCGCCATCGAATTCCTTGATTACTCCGCCTGCCTTGCGGGAATGAATAACCGTAGTGAGCGGAAAAAGGCTATTGAGCAGATGCTTGAAAAGGTAGGATTGTATGAAGCCCGTGATCGCCTGGCAAACAAGCTTTCCGGTGGTATGAAACGCCGTCTCGGTATCGCGCAGGCGCTGATCGGCAATCCTAAAATCATTGTCGTGGACGAGCCGACAACTGGCCTTGACCCGGAGGAACGTATCCGGTTCGGGGACCTCCTTGCCGACATGAGCAGGGAGGACATCATTATCATCCTCTCAACCCATATTGTCGGGGATATATCAAGTACCTGCCAGGATATGGCAATGCTGCATAACGGCCGGCTTGTATTCAAGGATTCCCCTGACCGGTTGATTGATATGGCGCGGGGGCATGTCTGGAAAATCGAGGCCCGAAAAGACGAACTGGAGGATATCAAACAGCAGTATCCCGTTGTATCAACCATAAAGTCCAATGGCGGCTGGGAGGTGCATGTTGTGGCAAAAGAGTTGAAAGGGCATAAAGGAACAGCAATCGAACCAGGAATTGAACACGCCTATATATACTTTCATGAATATGGAATGATTTTAGATTGTATCCCTTCAAAACAATGTGGACCACTTTAGCCCATAAATTAAGAGATGGTTAGGTACTGGTGGTAGGTGCCTGATTCCCGGAGTGGGGGCGAAGCCGAAACGGAGGGAATCAGTGATTCCTTGCCCTCTTCGGATTTTGTCAGTACCATGCCATTATCAGCCACCCGAGGGAGAAAGGAGTCCAGATGCCAGCCAAATCACATTCAGATGCCATTGTGCGTGATATCAAACGAAAGACCCGCAAGAAGTACAATGCCGAGGAAAAGAAAGGCTGACATACCGATTCTGGCGGAACATTTTCTGAAACTCTACGCGCGCGAACACAATAAAAATGTGCATGCGCTAACGCAAGAAGCGCTTGACATTCTCGTCAAGTATTCTTTTCCTGGAAATGTGCGCGAAATGAGCAACATTATCGAACAGGCGGTCGTGTTGACACGTGACGAAACAATCACGTTATTGGACCTCCCGATACGCGTTTCGAAAGACATTGAAGATAAGGGCGAAGATCCTTTGAAACTCGAGGACAAACTGACTGAGATTGAAAAAAAATCACTCTGGAACGCGCTTGGAGAAACAAAAGGAAACAAAAGCGCTGCGTCGCGGCTGCTCGGTATATCCGAGCATAAGGTAAGGTATCTCATAAAAAAATACGGCGAAAAAGCCAATTGAAAGATGAAACAAGCGAGAATTTTTAAGAATATGTGGGGAATAGTGTGGGGAACTGATTTCAGAGCCAATAAAAAAAGAGCCTCGGTATACTCCCAAGCCCTTGATTTTATTGTGGTAGCGGGGGCTGGATTCGAACCAGCGACCTTTGGGTTATGAGCCCAACGAGCTACCAACTGCTCCACCCCGCGCCTTTTTTCAAATATATAATATACATTATGTATATTCTCTTGTCAAGCAGCGGTTATCTCTATTTCAGCTTCTCCATCACTCTCATCGTTTTTGCTCCGAAAGCCCCTGTCGACCGGTAAACACGGTTAAGATATTACGTTCACGTGCCATGAGCAACCGCAAGCCGTGCCGTTACGGAAAAAAATTCGGAGTCAACCGGGATTCTTTATCTGTTTAGTGCTTGACAACGCTCATCCCCGTTTTATCTTATTGTTCTGTTACCATGTTCCCTTTTTGATATATAATCTCACATTTTGAATAAAAGTAAAAGGTTTATCACAAGACTTCTACGACAGACAGACGAACGCACTTTATTCAGTTGGGAATTCAATGAAAGGAGCGGATTCTATGCCACTACACACACAACTCACACGGCGTGGTTTTCTTAAGACGACGGTAGCCTCGGCGGGAGCTCTCACCTTTGCGAATGTCTTTCCGTCCTCTGTACTCGGCGCAAACGACCGTATCAATTTCGCTGTCATCGGCGTCGGCGGCATGGGGACAGGCCATCTCAACCAGCTCATGGAGAACCGTGAAACCGATAATCTCCGTGTAGTCGCCGTCTGCGACGTGTACCAGCGTCGAGTGAACAAGGCCAGGCAAATATGCGGCGGGGAAGGTTACCTCGATTACCGCTCGGTCCTCGACCGTGATGACATTGATGCCGTCCTGATCGCAACTCCGGACCACTGGCATTCAAAAATCAGCATCGATGCAATGGAGTCCGGTAAGCATGTCTATGTGGAAAAGCCCATGACCCACACCATCGAACAGGCCCTCGAACTCCGCGAGGCGGTGAAACGTACCGGCAAGGTTCTCCAGGTTGGTCCGAACTATACGTCCCAGGACATGTACTGGAAGGCGAACGAGGTTATCACGTCCGGGCGTGTGGGCAAAGTCACCTGGGCGCAGGGAAGTTACAACCGGAACGTCCGCGGCTGCGCTTTCAACAAGTGGTTTCTCGTCGATGAAAATGCAGGCCCCTACGCGAACACGAAGAGCGACGATTATATCGACTGGGATATGTGGCTAGGCCACAAGTGGGGACTCGCCCCGAAAATCCCCTGGAATCCCGAACACTTCTTCCGGTTCCGCAAGTACTTTCAATACAATGGCGGGGTGGCGACCGACCTCTTGTATCACATACTCGCTCCGCTGCTCATTGCGATAGTCGGGCCTGACGGCGAGTATCCGCACCGGGTAAATGCCAGCGGCGGTCTGTACCTCTTCAAGGACGGCAGGGACATCCCCGATGTCTTCACCATGACAGTCGATTACCCGAGCGAGTTCTCAGTCAATCTGACGAGCATTCTCACCAACGATACTCAGCAGCCGAACCGCATCTGCGGTCAGTACGGCACCATTGAATTCGAAAGCAACAAGCCCGTCCTTACCGGCAACGGCGATTTCGTCGATGAATTCAAGACGAAAAACAACGGATATACTCAGGTGACCATACCGACTGAGGACCATGGCAACGAGCAGGTCGCTCTCAAGCGCAACTTCATGGAGGTCATCAGAAAGGGCGGCAGGCTGTTCTGCAACGTCGATCTCGGCACCGCCACCATGGTCGCCATCAAAATGGGTGTAGAATCATATCGGCAGAGCAAAACCATGGTCTGGGACAAGGACAAGGAGCAGGTAGCAGGCTGACCTGCGACAGTATCTGACGGCAACAGCCTTTACCACACACCCCCGTTCCAGAAAAACGGGGGTGTGTGTTTGTGGGGGTCAGAAATCCACGGAAAACCCACCGATCGGCATGGTGCTGAATTGATAGATGTTCTTGACTTTGCCGTATTCGTCTCTCGAATAATCCCAGATGTTTTCCCGCTGATAGACATTCATGATGTCGAAATACACGGCGAGGCTCCAGTTTCGGAAGAAAAACCTGCGGTCGATGCGGAGATCGAGACGGTGGTATGCCGGGAATCTCTCGGTGTTATATGATGTATTGCCCGGAACAATCCATGCATGGTACTGACGTTCGTATGTCGGGCTGGTGTACGGTCGGCCTCCGGTATACCGCCATTTCGCCGAAAAAAGGACCTCGTCGCCGAAGGGAAGTATCCACGCTAGCGCTTTGTACCAGAATGTATTCCGCATGTTTTCATACCAACCTTTGCCGCCGGGATGCCAGCGCTTCGCTGCCGAAGCGGTGAAGACGAGTCTGTGGTCGAAATCCCACGGCCGCTCTTCTCCAGACCGCGGGTCCTCGAACCATGCCCGGTACAGGGAGCATGACACAATATATGTGTATGTTGTACTCATCTTGCGGTGAAGGTAGAACTCAACACCCTCCGAATGTCCTTTGCCCTTGCTGACCTCCTCGCCTTCTGAAGAGTCCCATGGATCGGGTGTCGTCATGGATTTCGAGACGGGGACATCGCTGTACCGCTTTGTATATCCTTCGAGGCTCATCCGGGTATGAGGCAGCGGGATCCATTCTGTCCCGATGACGAGCTGACGGGTATGATACTGGATGAGGTTCCTGTTGTTCGCATGGGCAGTCAACTCGATGTACGCAGGATTCTGATAATGTACGCCGTAACCGCCGTTCAGCCAGAGGGTATCGGTGAGCCGATACCGGACACCGATGCGGGGGGACCACCTGCCATCACGGTTGTAGTCGAAATAATCATACCGCCCGCCGATCCTGAGCGAGACCCTCCCTGTCGGATAAAGCCTGAACTGGGCGTACCCGGCGCTTTTAAGGGCGTTAACCGTTGTATCATCATGCCATGAAGGGTAAGTTTTGAATTTGTCGGTTATCGTATCCTCACGAGCGGTCTCGAACGCGGTATCATATATATAAACACTATCCGCCCTGACAAATATGTCATGGTCGAACGCGCTGTTTTTCAGCGAAAAACCCGCGGAAAAATCGTGCTTGCCCAGCAACCAGGTAAAATCCCCCTTAAGGGTCGTTTCGCCTTCCACCGACCTATTGACGTATGTCGGGAAACTCCTTGAAAATTTCTCCTCCCATACATTCGTTTTCCATTCATTCCGCACATGAGAGAGAACAACCTCTGAAATGAGCGAGGATGTCAGGGCGCTTTTCAATGTCAATCCGGTGATGAACAGCCGTGATGCGGCGTCGACATTCTCCTCCTCCTCGTCGTCCACATTTTCCCCGGGCTCGATTACAACTGAATCGTCGCCGTAAACCGAATTCCACATGAGTGTATGCCTGCCGCCCAGGTCCCAGGTCAATTTGCTCTGGAGGTTGTAATAATGTGGTACCGCTGTCATCCCGAACGATGAAATGATGAGGTCGAGGTAGCTTTTTCTCGCGGAGACGAGAAAAGAGCCTCTGGAGCCCAGGGGTCCTTCCGCCATGAATCCGAGACCGGCCATACCCATATCGAGATTCGTCAGTGTTTTTTCCCGGTTCCCGCGCCTCAGAGATATGTCAAGCACCGATGACGCCTTATCGCCGTACCGTGCGGGGAAAGCCCCCGCGATGAAACTGGCATCATTGATAAAATCCGCCCGGAGAAGCGAAATGGGGCCGCCGCCTGTTCCCTGGTTGGCGAAGTGATTGGGATTGGGGATCTCGATACCGTCCATCACGAACAGGTTCTCGCCGTAATTACCACCCCGGACGATGATCTCGTTCAACTGGTCAGTGCCGGATATAACCGATGGAAGCACCTGAATGACCCGCTGAATATCCATTGTCCCGCCGGCGGCATCCATGATTTCACGGTTGTCGATCGTCCTCCCCGACACTTCCGCCTCCGGGTCGCGCTCGAAATATGATTCACTCGCCCTGACCGTCACCGCCTCCAGCTCGACCGCCTGCGTCTCGAGCTGCACCGCCAGCTCGGTTGACCGGCCGGGGCTGACCACCACGCTGGTCTTCACAAGCGTCTGATAACCGATCATGGAAAACCTGATGTTGTATGTACCGGGCGGAACCGCGGTAATGATGTATGCTCCTGTGTCATCGGCCATATCGCCGCGGCCCGTTCCGAGCACGGTGACCGATGCGCCGTAGAGCGGGGTGTTCGTTACACGATCGGCGATAGTGCCTGATACAGCACCGGTTTCACGCTCGTCCTGAGCCGAAACATCCCCCGGGATTATCAGCACAAGAGCGGCGGATAATGCCCCTGCGGTCAACATCACTGCGCAGAGGCCCAGAACTTTCTTCACGCCGTTTATACATGTCATCAAAATTTCACGGTTCATCCTGCCCTCCCTCAGGGACGTTCCTTATTCACAATACATCAGAAAAATCGTCTGTCTTTATTTATGCTCTATATACCGGATTATTCATATTTAATTCATAATGAGTTATGGCTTGGGATACAGAGTACGGGACGATAGAATTTTTAATACATGACAGCCCTGCGGTACAACAGGAGGAAAAATTGAGATATCAGTTGTTCTGCCCGGTACGCTCTTCAAATTCCTTTTCTATCTCGCGCTCCTCGAGCGTCCGCCTGATTTCCATGATATAATGTTCCGCATAAGCCCTGGTTTCGATGCTCTCTGCGGCGATCCGGTAATCCTCGAGCGCTTCTTCGAGCCTGCCAGTCATGCGCTTGTAGTCGGCGGATATCACCAGTGCGCGGGGGTTCCGGGGATTTTTTCCGAGGATTGTCTGCGCGGTTCCGAACGCCTTCTCCATTTTCCCCTGTGCGGCGTAAACTGAGGCCAGCGTCTCGTACAGCTCGATGAGACCGGGAGCCCGCTCGACAGCCTGTTCGAGGGCTTTTGCCGCCTCGCTGTTGTTACCGAGCCCGATGTACACCTTCGCCTTCCCATAGTAGAACCAGTAGTTGTCCGGGAACCGGCTGATTCCATGGTCGTAGGCGTGCAGGGCTTCATCCTGTTGTCCCAGGGTCGCAAGCACTGTGGGAAGGAGCCGCAGGGCTTTTTCATGGGCGGGTTCACGGTCGAGGAGCCGGTTAAGGACACGGACGGCATCCTCGTACTTCTTCATCCGGTAGAGGGCGAGCCCCTGGGCGAACAGCGCCGCAGTATTGCGCTCATCCAGTTCAACAGCATTCCGGAACAAAACAGCCGCTTCGGAGAACTTCCCCTCATCGAACAGTTTTCTGCCGTCGTTATACGCCTCACCGGACTCTTTCGATATGGGGACAGTATCATCGGCATGCACGTACGCGCCGGCGAATCCCACTGCCGCAACGAAGCACATCAACCCATACAGTAGTCTGTTTCTCATACTGCACTCCCGGTGATGTCAGTCCATGGTGAACCTGAACGGGATCTGCACCCAGCAGCGCACCGGCATGTCGTTCTGTTTCGCCGGTTTGAATGTTGTTGCCCTCGCCGCCTTCACCGCAGCTTCATAAAGCTCTTTCGGACCGCGGACCGCTTCGGCCTTTTCAACAGTGCCATCCTTGCCCACAAGCGCTTTGACAAGCACTGTTCCCGCTATCCCTACCCGTTTCGCCGCCTCCGGATATTCCGGAACCACCGATTGGAGTATTTCGGGCTGTTCCTCGACGGCGAAAAATTCAAATATCTCCTCTTCCGCCGGTTTTGTGACCGCTTCAATCATCTTCTGGGGTGCCGATACCGGCCCGGTGTCACGGGTTTCGACAGCCTGTTCGGTATTCTCGATCATAACGTCGTCGAGAATGAACTCCTCGCTGATTTCGAGCGGAATGGCGAGCTTGGGCGCCGGTGTGGCGACCGGCTGGCGGGTTTCGGGGATATTCTCCAGCCTGATGATGACCGGCGGGACAACGACCTTTTTTTCATGCCGTTCCTGACCGATAAACGGCACATTGATGAAAACGCCGACCATCACAGCGGAAACCGCGACACTCGCCAGGAATATGCGCGGGGATTTCCTGTGCAGGTCTGCGGTCGGTTCCTTGAACCCGAACAGCGGACTGTAAAGTGTCTGTACCATGCCTCTTATTCTTTTTTCGCGATGAACGATACCCGGAGGGCGTTGGCTTTCTTCAACTCCTCAATCACCCCTGATACCAGCCGGAACGGGGTGTTCCTGTCGGATTTAACCTGCACGACGATACGGGGGTTCTGGGCGAGCTTGGTCCGGACGATTGAAGCGACACTCACAAGTTCGGTCTCGTATTCGTCGACCATGATGCGACCGGCCGGCCCGATCCATACACTGACCACATTCCTCCGGCTTTTGAGCGGATCAATCCGCTCCGCGCGCGGCAGGTCCACAGGGAATCCGCGATAAATCACAAACACCGTCGTCACCATGAAAAAAATGATAAGGAGGAACGATATATCCGCCATGGTGCTGGTGGGAATCTCCTGTCCGATCGAGAATCGTTTTTTAAACCGTGCCATCAATGTTTACTCTCAGAAATCAGGTTCGGCGATTGAAATCTTGTTGTTGCCCGCCTTCTTCACCGCATCGACCACATCGACAAAATGCTCGTAGATTGCTTCGGGATCGGTTTTGATTGAGACGATCATGTTCAGATTCTGTTCCGTGAGTATCCGGATGCGCTCCTCGAGGGCTTCGAGGGTCACCATTTCCTGGTCGTGCATGATCTCCCCCACCGCATTGATCCACACCCTGGTGATGTTACGGCTCGGCACACGGGTCGTAGACCCGGCGGGTGGAAGAGTGAGCCCGAGTCCGCTGTCATGGGATAACGATGTCGTCACCAGAAAAAAAACGATGAGAAGAAACGCGATGTCGGCCATCGTGGCTGTGGGTATGGTTGCCTTGATGCGGGCACGCCGCTGTGCTGCCATTGCAGTCCGCTCCTTTACGGTCATCCGTTCTTCATGGTGTCGTAACCGAGATCGACAAGGGTTTCGATAAGCCTGCTCGCGTTTTCCTCCATATCCACGACGATACGGTCGATAAGGAAGACGCAGAGATTGTAGGCAAGCTGAATGGGAATGGCTACAATGAGACCCCCGGCGGTCGTAATGAGCGCCATTGAAATACCGCCCGCGACGATCGAGGGCTCGACATCACCCGCTGCAGCGATGTTCTTGAAGGCGATGATCATACCAGCCACTGTCCCGAAAAACCCGATCAATGGAGCGATGTTCGCGATTGTGGCGAGCCAGACCAGACCGTTTTCAAGAAAAGCCATTTCAACCGTCCCTGCGCTCTCCACAGCCTTCTCCACATGGTCGATACCCATGTGAATCCGTGAAAGCCCTGCGTGAACGATTGTCGCCACAGGGCCGGGTGTACGTGCACAGATCTGCGACGCTTTCTTAATCCCGTTATCCCTGTCCTGAAGAGCTTCGTACACTTTCCGGTAGAGGGATTTCGTGTTGAGCATGGCAATTGCGATGATGATGAGCCGCCATATTGTGATGGCGAGACCGATAACGAACATCACGACAAGTGTCCACATGATCGGCGGGCCGCCGTCGTTGATATACGTCATGAGAGTGTGCGCATTCATGTGATGTCTCCGGTTATTATGAGTGTATTTATACCATATCCTTCAGAACAGATGTTTTTATATCCTGTAAGTAAACGCATTAACCCGCCACTTCATGATGATCCCACCTTTATTGAACCTATTCAGTAAAATATATTGAGTGTGGATATACTTCACTGATTAGCTCTTCCGTGATTTCCACCTCTTGTAAAGCCACTCTCTTGAAACTTCTGAGATTACAAATATCTCGACTTTCTCAACATGGACATATTCTGTATTAAATGACCAATTGGGATTCAGTGGTTTCAGACAATAATACTCACCCTCTTTAAAGACCTGCCGAAATCTTTCCTTTTTATCATACTTAACGAAATAAACACGACCATCAGGGATAGGACGGCCGGGTTCAACTTCGATTACATCCTTTAACAGGGAAAATGCCTGGTTAAATATTAAAAGTCATTACTATCCGGTTAAATTTAAAAAACCATATTGAGAAAGCCCCCTTTCTGCCCTATCGGGCATCCTTCCCCCGCAGGGGGCAGGAATATAACCAAAGTATTTACTTGTACTTGCCCCTACCGGGGGAAAGTGGCGCGTGAGCGCCGAAAGGGGGCTTGACATACGAAACAATGAAAAAGAATGCAACCATTTTAATTGCCGGAATGATAAATTTCATTTTTTCTTCAATTCATCTATAAGTGCAACCGGATTAATGATTGGTCCAAAATTTATAACCTTTCCATCGTGCTTCAATTCAATTGTTTTCCCGGTTTTCATCGCGGTTGCCCAGAATTTTTCGGGTGTGATTTTCGGGTCAATCTGAGCGGCAAGAGCATATACTCCGGCGATGTATGGGATTGACCAACTCCATCCTCCTTCGCGGTAAAATGTATAATCAGAATTGCCGGTTGGGCTTGCTGTTGTTCTTGAGTCCATTGGAACCAGCAACCGATCGTTAAATTGTTCTCCGCTATAATAACTTTCAACCCACCATAATCCCGGCTCATAGGATTCAAAGGTATTGGGATCGCTCATCGGCGGTCTTCCAAGTCCGTGGAATTTGAACCCATAAACTTCTTCGATGCTTGAACATACAATAAACATCCCGGCCGCTTTAGCTTCTTCAGTAGCAGCTTTAATATCTTGATAGCCCATATCTTTAGGACCCCATCCTCTAGATATAGAAATAACACGGATTTTACTGTCGTTTGGAAGAATCTTGTTTACTTGTAAAATTCTCCGGATACAACGAGCTAGAAAAAAGAAGTCTGTATCTTGGCCGGTGCCAAAGGAAGTCGCTATAAAATACAAATCGGCTTCAGGCGCAACGCCAACCGTTTTCCCCACGGATATAGAAGCAACAGCCGGTCCATGCATCGGTGATGGAATACCAGAAATATCTTCGGTCTCTTCATACAGTCTCAATCGGTCTTTATACTCCTGATGATCGATAAGCAGAGGTTGATCAATTATCGCTATACCAACATTTCGACCTGTAATCCCTTTTAAATGAAGATTTCTGACTCCCAATCCCGGGTCTTTTCCCAATTCCATAATAAGATTTCTGTTAAAGCCTTTTGGCATTCGGATGTCCGGAGGCCAGACAGTTTTATTGTCAAAATTAGCATAAAGTAAGTTTTCAAATGACCCTCTAAGATCAAGCTCTGATAAATCGTAATTTATCAAGTCAACTTGAAAAGGCTCTCTTGATTGAGGATTAAAAGTTGGTATCGAATCTAACTTGGCTCTTCCAAAATCATATACAGATGGGTGTCTGTCAATTTTGGGTAGGTCTGATAAGCTTATAGGACTATATGGTTGATCGGAGATCTTTTTAAAAACAAAATACGGAAATTTATCATTTGACATCATAAGAGGGATGAGCCAAGGGAAGAAGAGGTAAGTTGAGTCATTTATTGTTTTGATATAATACTGAGCACTTGCTGTAACTTCTTTATCATTGTTAATAATTTCCTTGCCAATAATTAAGCCATTCTTCCAAATCCAATTATTATATGTTGTTGTTCTACCATTTTCGAAACATCCAAGCTCTTTAAGGAAAAGGTCGCCATCCCATTGCTTTTGGCCTGGCACGAAATCCTCGACTTTTTCAACATCATCCACACACCGCCAATAACCCACAGGGCTTGTCGCTGTAGTCATTAAACTGTCTTGATTTACTTTGTTAGATTGTGCATATACTTCCTCAGTTAAATAAAATAATAAGCCAAAGACTACGAGTGTGAATAAAATCCATAAACGGAATGTGTATCTTTTTTCTTGTAACATTTTGGTATTCCCCTTTTCAGGTTTTATCGTTTGTGAAAAAATATCCGGAAGATTACAGATATTTAAAAAAAATCTATATAATTATTCCCCGCACCAATGTCCTATATATCACCATACTTTTACTGCATTGTTTTTATTAATATTAACCATATTCCGAGTATTATAATTATAACGCCCTTTTCCATGTTTTAAAGCGTAAACAACCATGTTTACACCCATTTTAAGCTTTTCCTCATTAAGTTTATCATTCCATGAAAGACCATAGCCGACAACATAAAGACTGACAAACCTTTCATTCAGATAAATGCCCTCTACTATATTATTTTTTTTTGAATCTGCCCAGTATCCGCAGGGTGAACCGTCATTAAAATCAAAAAAACAGTGGAAAAGTTCATGATTTTTTGGTATGGGTTTAATCCATACATACCTAAGTTTATTGTTCAAACGGATAAGATAAGATATTTTACATACCTGACAAGGGAAAGTTTCCGGACGGTCCTGTCAGGAGTCACCAGAGTGTACATAAAATGTCCTCACTATGAACCGAAGAAGAGAAAACTTACGGGGACATGGAGCGTAATTAAGAAAAAAACGAATTCCCCTGTACTCGTCGTGGAAACGGCAGAGTCCTTACACACTTCATTTTTCGGTTGCCAAAACGTCCTGAATTTCCTATCCTTACTTCTCACTGATTGCCCATTGGCGTCACCTTTTGCAAAAGGAGTCCTCATGAAGCGCATCATACTTCCGTTTTCATGTATCCTCGTTCTCATGCTTTGCGTGTGTTCAGCCCCGAACTACGGGGATCTGACCACAGTGGCACCCGAAAAGGTCGGGCTGTCGGGTGAACGTCTGGCCCGGATGGACGCGCTCGTCCAGAAATATGTGGACGACGGGAAAATCGCCGGGGCTGTCACCCTCGTCGCCCGTCACGGCACAATCGCCCACCTCAAGGCGACCGGTATGATGGACCGTGAGGCCGCCAAACCCATGCGGACGGACACCATCTTCCGTATCGCCTCCATGACAAAGCCGATCACGAGCCTCGCGGTGATGATGCTTTACGAGGAAGGGCGGTTTCTCCTTTCGGACCCTGTGTCACGGTACATCCCCGAATTCAGAGATATGCGGGTGCTCGCTCCGGAAGCCCGTAACACCGAGGCGACACCATCGAGCACCACTGTTCCCGCGAACCGTGAAATCACTATCAGGGACCTCCTCACTCACACCTCCGGGATAACCTACCAGTGGAACCCGGCGCTCGGGAAAATGTACCACGACGCCGGCATCACGCACGGCCTTGTCCAGGACGACGGCACCATCGGCGATGATGTCAGGGCGCTCGCCCGTATACCGCTCCTTTTCCAGCCCGGCGGGGAATTTCATTACGGCATCAACATCGATGTGCTCGGGTATTTCGTCGAGGTTGTATCGGGCATGACCCTCGATGAGTTCTTCCGGACACGTATTTTCGAGCCGCTCGGGATGAACGACACGTTCTTCTACGCCCCGGAAGACAAAGCCGGCCGTCTCGCAACGGTCTACATGTTCAACGAAAAGGACGGATTGAGGAGGTTCCCCGACGAGCCGGTTGTCGAGGGTTCGTTCGTCTATTCGGCCGACTACCCGTACAAAGGCCCCCGAACCTATTTCTCGGGCGGCGGCGGGCTCTGTTCGACTGCAGGGGATTACGCCCGTTTCTGCCAGATGATGCTCAACGGCGGCGAGTTGGACGGTGTCCGGCTGGTGAGCAGGAAAACGGTGGAGTTCATGACCACGGACCATCTCGGAAAGATATCCTCAGAGACAGCCTTCGGTCTCGGATTCGGCATCGAGGGTGTAAAAACTCCTCTCAGTGAGCTGACCTCGCCGGGGAGGTACGGGTGGGGCGGGTTCTGGTCTACCCATTTCTTCATCGATCCGAAGGAGGATATGCTGGGCGTCTTCATGGTGCAGCTTCACCCGGCGGACGGTGTGACACTCAACAATATTCTGGAGGTTCTAGCGTATCAGGCGGTTTCTGATTGATGATTGCGGATTGCGTATTGCGGATTTCGGATTGCGGATTGTTTAAAATGTGGATTGCATGTTTTGTGTAGGGGCAACTCTTGTGGTTGCCCTGTCACTTCATGACATTTTGCAAGACCCCCCTGAATCCCCCCTATTAGGGGGGACACGGCGATCCCCCGGTTTAAACGGGGGACGAGGGGGGTTCTGATTGCGGATTGCGGATTGAACAGAAAAGATAAAACAATGAGGAATCGTTTCCCGTGCTCACCGGCGCCCTTTCCCATGAATCTCAATCCCCCTCTCCTCCACCCTTCCATCTGATCTTCCTTTTCGGGAAAGTGCTTGTTCTTCGTCCCCCGGTTTAACCGGGGGATGACAGGGGTAAAGACATGACACTACGGAATAAGCGTATTATTATTTTCTCGCCTGAGAGACTCGTCGCGCTTGCGCTCAGACGCAGCGGAAATGGGTGCAGGGATAAAATGCCCGAATCAATAATTCTTAAAAATTATCTCTATATACATAGAATTTTAGTGAACATTTATGTTGACAATGGGGATTATTGTGATATATTAAAAAAACATGTACAATAGACTACAATACGTAAATTATATGAAATTAAAATAGTAATGTGTTTTTAAACAACTTGTTCAAAATTTCAGGTTTAAAAACCATGAAAAAAATATTTATTTTAACATTTTTTTCTTCATTGGTTTTTTCCTCATTCCTATCTGCTCAAATTTCCATAGAAGAAATTTCTGTAGGGTCTAATAATTATGGAACAGAATATCGCCCCCCTTTTATCATCGTAAAAATAAAAAATATTGGTGAAGAAATTCAGATAAATCTTATTGTAAAAGCATTTGTTAACGATCAGCAAATGATAAACGAAGTTGTTATTGATTCAATCTACCCTAACCAAAAAAAAGAACTAAATTTTTTCTGGGAACCAGAACCAGGTTTAGGTAATTTCACGTTTCGTGTTGAAATACTTACTTTAATAACTAAAAATGGTGTTTCAAAGCCTGTTATAATAGCAACAAAGGATCAAATTCAAACAGCTATGAGAATTACATATGAACCAAATAGTGTACATAGGAGAATAATTGAACAAGCTGTGCAATATCTAGCAAATAATTATCAAGGGGAAGTTAATATTGATGAAATTAGAGGACATTTAGATGATCTTATAGATGGTGTAATTGATGAAGATGTTGATTATCCTATAACAATAGGCTATAGATCAAGTAATCATTTCTATCGTCCTACTGATGAAAGAGGACTTGATTCACCAATTAATTGGAGTGCTGTTAATTCTTATCAATGGGGAGGTCAATCAAATTCTGATAACTCCTATGATTGGGAAGATGCATTGCAATTCTATCGTCAAAATCAAAAAGATGATGCTTACCATGCTCTTGGTTGTGTAATTCATTTAATACAAGATTTAACTGTACCAGCTCATACACATTTAGATATTCATTGGCCTGATCCTGATGATTATGAACTTTATACTGAGAACAATGTTGATTATTTGCCTGATTATACAGTTTGCGGTTATAGAAATATTATCTTTTATACTGGTTCAAATGGTTTGAAAAATTTATGGGATAGGGTTGTAAAAGAATCATATTATAGAAACAGATTTTATCAGGTACTTGATAATAATAACCATTCTGAACCATCAGGTAGTCAAAGTTCAAGTTTTAAGTATCTTAAAGATATGTATCCAAGTTTAGATTGGGGGTGGTGGCAATGGGAAATTGATGAAAATGAGCAAAATGGTGATTTAGGTAATTGGGATAACAATCTAGATGGCGATGATGAATGGTGGGAATGTTATCAAAATGATAGTAATACATCTTCAGAAAGAAATTTGTATTATATTGAAAACACAGGAGGATCAGATGGCGAATATCCTCAGTGGTATATGTCATATATTAACATAAATAATCCTTATAACAGCACTTTTATAAGAAACAATCAGGGAAAATTACTTGTAGAAATATTTGCGGAACAGCTTATCCCAATAGCTATAAGGGCTTCAGCTGGCGCAATAAAAATGTTTTTAGATAATTTCAGGTATGAATTAACAATATCAGCAAACAATTCTGGTTATGGAACAACAAATCCCTCTCCCGGAAATCACACATATAATTCAGGAACAGTTGTTTCTATAACAGCTACACCTTATACTGGTTATAGGTTTGTTAACTGGACTGGAAATGTTGCCAATCCCAATAGTTCCTCAACAACGGTAACTATGACCGGTAATAAGACAGTGACTGCAAATTTTGAACCAAATCAATATGTTCTTACAATGGCAGTAAACAATTCTGGATACGGTTCAACCAATCCATCTCCCGGTGGTCATACATATAATTCAGGAACAGTTGTTCCTATTACAGCTACTCCTAATACTGGTTATAGATTCGTCAGTTGGACTGGCAACGTAGCTGATCCAAATAGTTCCTCAACAACAGTAACTATGACCGGTAATAAGACAGTGACCGCAAATTTTGAACCAAATCAATATATTCTTACAATGGCAGTAAACAATTCTGGATACGGAACAACCAGCCCCTCTCCCGGAAGTAACACATATAATTCGGGGACTGTTGTTCCAATTACAGCTACTCCTAATACTGGTTATAGATTTGTCAGTTGGACTGGCAACGTAGCTGATCCAAATAGTTCCTCAACAACAGTAACTATGACCGGTAATAAGACAGTGATCGCAAATTTTGAATCAAATCAATATATTCTTACAATGGCAATAAACAATTCAGGATACGGTACTACCAACCCCTCTCCCGGGAGTCATACATATAATTCGGGGACTGTTGTTCAAATTATAGCTACTCCTAATTCTGGCTATAGATTTGTCAGTTGGACTGGAAATGTAGCTGATCCAAATAGTTCTACAACAATAGTGACAATGGGCGGAAATAGAACTGTTATTTCAAATTTTGAAGTTATTCCACCACAATATACACTTACAATAACAGTAAACAATTCGGGATATGGTACAACCAACCCCTCTCCCGGGAGTCATACTTATGATTCTGGAACAATTGTTACAATTACAGCTACTCCTAATACTGGCTATAGATTTGTCAGTTGGACTGGAAATGTAGCTGATTCAGATAGTTCTACAACAACAGTGACAATGAATAGCTCTAAAAATGTCACTGCAAATTTTGAAGTTATTCCACCACAATATACACTTACAATAACAGTAAACAATACGGGATATGGTACAATCAACCCCTCTCCCGGGAGTCATACTTATGATTCTGGAACAATTGTTACAATTACAGCTACTCCTAATACTGGCTATAGATTCGTCAATTGGACTGGCAACGTTGATGATCCAGATAGTTCTATAACAACAGTGACAATGAATAGCTCCAATAATGTAACTGCAAATTTTGAAGTTTTATCTGTCAACGGGACCATCACAGGTTATGTTAAGAATATCTCAACAAATGCAGCGATATCCGATGCCAGAATTACACTCATCTGGTGTGATAGTACTTTAACAAATATTTCAGTTCTTTCTGATTCATCGGGATTTTTTGAAATAAATGACGACGTAATACCACATGACTATTATCTCGTTGTGTTTAAAGACGGGTATAAAGAGAAAGTATCAGAATGCTTTTCTGTAAATAATTATGAAATCGTTAATATCGGAACTATTTACCTTGAGCGTGAATTTACTGTTGCCATTTACATATCAACGACAGGAAATGATGACACGGGCAATGGGGAAGTATTATCCCCTTATCGAACAATACAAAAAGGTATTAACTCTTCAATAAACGGAGACATAATAACTGTATTGGATGGCACATATACTGGTATAGGTAATGTAAATATTGATTTTCATGGAAAAGCCATTACCCTTAAATCGGACAGCGGTCCTGAAAACTGTATTATAGACTGTGAGAATGTAACTGATACATGCGGCTTTTATTTCCACAGTGGTGAAAACACTGCGTCTATAGTTGATGGTTTCACAATAAGAAATGGAAACAAACCTTTTGGAGGTGGTATTTGGTGTGAAATTTCTTCTCCAACAATAAAAAACAATATTATTGAAAATAACTTTGCAGTTAATTATGGCGGTGGTATTTATTGTTGTGATAATTCCTCACCAATTATTATAAGCCTTGTGATAAAGTTATGATGATAAAACACGATAAACGTGAGAATATTTCTGTTTACCCAAGAAAATGGATAAACTTTCATACAAGAAATTGGCAAAAGTCTTTGAAAAGTGATTGATCAGTACCAAAAACGTTGA
>Ga0315284_10003804_pt1 | contig 21439 bp, 24 predicted proteins | sample YL17G09_16_MG_FD_203696 | JGI IMG/M metagenome (GOLD analysis project Ga0315284, IMG submission 203696) | Sediment microbial communities from Yellowstone Lake, YNP, Wyoming, USA - YL17G09_16 | ecosystem: Environmental > Aquatic > Freshwater > Lake > Sediment | place: USA: Wyoming | collected...
GGCAAAGCCGATGATGGTCAACCGGTCGGGGTCAATCTGCTCGCGCTTGGCCATCTCGACGTAGGCCCGCTCGTCACAGCCCCGCGCTACGACACCCAGCCGGACGTCCGGGAAGGTCTTGTGCAACCTGGAGACGACCGTCATCAACGGATAGCGGGGCGTGATCTCCAACTCGGAGAGGTCGTCCCCCTGGCGGAAGAGGTGGGGGGCCACGCCAGCGGCCGCCTTGCGCAGGGCGACGACGCCGTCCAGGTCGTTCAACCGCTCGGCTACCAGGTGGCGGATCTGTTCGATCATTCCGTCACCTCCTGCGAAAGCGGCCCCAACTCACGGATCTTGTCGGTGAACTCGGTCGTGACCTGCACGAAGCGCGGCGCTTCGGCAGCCGAGACCCAGGCCAGCCGCAGCCGGTCCGGATTGATGCCGACGTAACCCAGCAGGTTGCGCAGGAGCGGGATGCGCTTGGCCGTGCGGTGGTTGCCGCTAGAGTAATGGCAGTCGCCGATGTGGCAGCCCATGACGAGCACCCCATCGGCGCCGGCGCGGAACGTGCGCAGCACCATTTCGGGCGACACGCGCCCCGAGCACATCACGCGGATGGGCAACACGTTGGCCGGCGACTGCATGCGGGCGACGCCAGCGTTGTCGGCCCCGGCGTAGGTACACCAGTTGCACATGAAGGCGACGATCCTGGGCTCGAATTCTACATCCATGCGAGCACCCCCTCGATTTGAGCGACGATCTGTTCGTCGGTAAAGTGTAGTGCCTCAATGGCACCGGCCGGGCAGGTGGCCACGCAGGTGCCACACCCTTTGCAGAGGGCCGGATTGACCTGGGCCTTGCCCTCGACGCGCGAGATGGCCGTGTAGGGGCAGACGATGATACAGTCACCGCAACTCACGCACCGCTCGGTGATCACCTTGGCGGTGGTAGGTGAGATCGTGACGACCCCCTTGTCCAGCAGCGCCAGGACCATGGAAGCTGCGGCACCGGCGTGGGCCACGGTGTCTGGCACGTCCTTGGGGCCCTGGGCACAACCGGCCAGGAATACCCCATCGGTGTTGGTCTCGACCGGGCGCAACTTGGGGTGTGCCTCGGCGAAGAAGCCATCCTCCGAGCGACTCAGGCCGAAGAGCGCCCCCACCCGGTCGGTGTCGTGCGGGGCCTCGATGGCCGAACTGAGCACGACCATGTCCACGTCCACCGTGACGACTCGGCCCAGGTCAGAGTCCTCCCCCTTGACGCGCAGTTTGCCGTCGGGGAGCAGCTCGACCTGCGCGCCACGGCCACGCACGAAGGTGACGTTCTCCTCCTGCACCCGTTCGTAGAACTCTTCGTAGGCTTTGCCGAACGAGCGCATGTCCATGTAGAACTCGTACACTTCGGCGCCGGTCTTGTCGCGCACCAGGTGGGCCTGCTTGAGCGAGTACATGCAGCAGATGCGGGAGCAATAGCGGTGAGCATTGTGGTCGCGGCTGCCCACGCAGTGGATGACTGCGACGCGCTCCGGCTGCTTGCCCTCGGCGGTCAGGATCTGTCCGCCGGTAGGTCCACCGGCGTTGGAAAGGTGTTCGAACTCCATGCCGGTGACGATGTTGGGCGACTTGCCGTAAGAGTACTGGGAAAGTTGAGCCGGGTCCCACATCTGGAAGCCAGTGGCGACGATGATGGCCCCCACGTCAATTTCGACGATCTCATCCTGCTGGTTAAAGTCCACCGCGCCGGCCTCGCACATCATCTGGCAGGCCCCACAGGCATCCGAGATCTGGCCGTCGGACCGGTCGTTCTGGCGGAAGCGGATGCACACGTCGGTGTCAATCACCGGCACGCGCGGCACCGCCTGGAGCGAAGGCACCCAGATGGCGCTGGCCGGCCCCAGGGGCTTCTCCTGGTAGATCGCCGCCTGTTCCAGCACGATCTCGATGGCACCGGTGGGGCACATGATGGTGCAGGCCCCGCAGCCGATGCACTGGCGGGTCTTTTCCAGGAAGGGCGGCCCCACGCGGCGCTCGATGCCGCGCTCGGAAAAGTTCAATACGTCGGCCTTGACCAGTTCGTGGCAGGTGCGCACACACAGCCCGCACAGGATGCACTTGACGTCCGGGTCATCCGTGGGGAACGGAGGCTCCATGACCCCGTACTGGCGGGCCAGGTTTTGGATGAGCGGGACGTTGGGGCAACGCGAAAGAATCAGCCCCAAGATGACCTGGCGGGCCTCCATCACGGCCGGGGAATGGGTTTTGATCTCCAGCCCGTCCCACGCGGGGTACGTGCAGGCCGTCTGCAACATGGAGTGGCCGTGACGGATGATCTCGACCGTACACAGGCGGCAAGCGCCGTGGACTTCGAGGAGGGGATGATAGCACAGGGTAGGAATCTCGATCCCGTTTGCTCTGGCGACCTCCAGGACCGTCTGGCCCTCTTCGGCGTGGACTTGTTGTCCATCAATGATCAACGTAGCCATATTCTGTTCCTCCCCCTTATCTCACGCCCACCGCGTCGAACTTGCAGACGTCGTGGCAGATGCCGCAGCGGATGCACTTGGCCGGGTCAATCACGTGGAGCGCTTTTCTTTCGCCGGTAATCGCCTCCTGCGGGCACTTGCGGCGGCAGAGGCCACAACCGACGCACAGCTCCTCGATGATATAGTATTCGATGAGCGCCTTGCAGACACCGGCCGGGCACTTGTGGTCCACGATGTGGGCCACGTACTCGTCGCGGAAGTAGCGCAGTGTGCTGAGCACCGGGTTGGGGGCCGACTTGCCCAGGCCACACAGGGAGGCCGATTGCACCGTCTTGGCCAGCACCTCCAACGTCTGCAGGTCGGCCATTTCCCCCTGCCCCTCGGTGATGCGGGTCAGGATCTCGAGCATGCGCCGGATGCCCTCGCGGCACGGCGTGCACTTGCCACACGACTCTTCCTTGAGGAAATCCAAAAAGTAGGCGGCGATGTTCACCATGCAGGTGTGGTCGTCCATGACGATCATGCCGCCGGAGCCCATCATCGAGCCCGCCGCGGTCAGGCTATCATAGTCCACCGGCAGGTCGAGCAGGCCGGCGGGGATGCACCCTCCCGACGGCCCACCGGTCTGGATGGCCTTGAACTCTCGGCCGCCTGGGACACCGCCGCCGATGTCGTAGATGATCTCGCGCAGGGTGATGCCCATCGGCACCTCGATCAGGCCGGTGTTCTCGATCTGGCCGACCAGGCAGAAGGTCTTGGTACCCTTGCTCTTCTCCGTGCCGACCGAGGCGAACCACTCGGCGCCGTTGTTGATGATGAGCGGCACGTTGGCCCAGGTTTCCACGTTGTTGAGGGCAGTGGGGCAATCCCACAGCCCGCGCTCGGTGGCGTGGAAGTGCTTGGGGCGCGGCTCGCCGACCTTGCCCTCGACCGACTGCATGAGGGCGGATGACTCGCCGCACACAAAGGCGCCTGCTCCGCGCACAATTTTGAGGTCGAAATCGAACCCGCTGCCCAGGATATCCTGCCCCAGGAGGCCGTATTCGCGCGCCCGTTCGAGCGCAATGCCGAGATTCTTGACCGCCAGGGGGTACTCGTCACGCACGTAGATGTAACCCTGGTGGGCACCGATGGCGTAGGCGCCGATGATCATGCCCTCGATGACGGAGTGAGGATCCCCCTCCATCAGGCTGCGGTTCATGAATGCACCCGGGTCCCCCTCGTCGCCGTTGGCGACGACGTACCGGGCGTCGCCGGGGGCCTTGCGCGTGGATTCCCACTTGCGGCCGGTGTGAAAGCCGGCCCCACCACGGCCCCGCATACCCGATTTGGAGACCTCGGCGATGACTTGCTCGGGCGTCATGGAGGTGAGCACCTTCCCCAGAGCCTGGTAGCCACCGAGCGCGATGTATTCCTCGATGGACTCGGGATCAATCATGCCGCATTTGCGCATGACGTGGCGCACCTGTTTGCTATAGAAAGGAATGTCCTCGTAGCGGCAGATGGCCTGGTGGCTGACCGGTTCCTGGTAGGCAAGCCGCGTGAGAGCCCGGCCCTTGACCAGGGTTTCTTCAACCAATTCGGGCACGTCGGCCGGCTGCACGTTGGTGTAAAAGAGGCCGTCCGGCTCGACCAGGAGCACAGGTCCCATGGCACACAGGCCCCGGCAGCCGGCCTCGACGACGTCCACCTCGCCGGCCAGGCCGCGCCGCTCGATCTCCTCCTGAAGGGCCGGGATCAGTTCCGGCCAGCGGCCATGAAGACAACTGACGAGTACGTCTGCACGATGTCGTTCAGCCATCGCCTTACCCCTCCTGCTTACGGATGTACTCATCCGCGGCTACCCGTCCGATGGCCCACTCTTGCACCACCTGGCCGTGCACCAGGTGCTCTTGGATGATGCGCGGCACCATCTTCGGAGTGACGTTGCCGTAGGTGATGCGGGGCTCGTCACCCTGCTGGATATCTACCAGCGGCTCCCTATGGCACATGCCGATGCAGCCGACGGTGGTGACGTGAGCCTGGATGTCGCGCGCTTCTAACTCGGCCAGGATGGCGTGCATCACCTCGCGGGCCCCGGCTGCGATGCCACAGGTGCCCATGCCTACGATGATGTTGGTGTTGGTCTCGATGCGCGCATCGAGGTCCTTTTGCAGTTGCGTGCGCAACTTTTGTAGTTCTTGTAGACTCTTGAGCCTTGGCATTTTGCCCTCCCCTTATCCTAAGCAGCAGGCGGCACGGCCCTCACCCCCGACCCCTCTCCCAAGGCTGGGAGAGGGGAGGCGGCCCTCACCCCCGACCCCTCGGCCCTCACCCCCGACCCCTCTCCCAAGGCTGGGAGAGGGGAGCCTGCCGGCTTGACCTCGCCAGCGGCCAGTTGGGCGATGAGACCGGCAGCCTTGTCGGCGGTCATGTAGGCGTGAGGCTCCTCGTTGGCTACGACCACCGGCCCCAACGCACAGGCCCCCAGGCAGCGCACCGCTTCCAGCGAGAACTTGCCGTCGGCCGTGGTCTGGCCGACCTTGATGCCCAGTTCCCGCTCCAACGCCTCCAGGATACGGGGGCCGCCGCGCACGTGGCAGGCTGTGCCTAAGCAGACCTTACACATGAACTCGCCCTTCGGTTGCAGGCTGAAGGCTTTGAAGAAAGTGACCAGGCGATAGACTTCGCCGACCGGTACCTCCAACCGCTGCGCCGTCAACTCCAACGTCTCGCGCGGCAGATAATTATACTCCCGTTGGATGTCCTGCAGGATGGCCAGCGCGTTCGTACGGTCCGCCTGGTAGCAGTCAATGATTTGGTTGACCCGATCTAGTACTGCACTCATCGCTCCCCGGGCCTCCTCTCCCCAATGCTCATATCGCCCATCTTGATCAACTTGAGGCGCGGGATGCGCCGCGTCAGGCACACGGTCCAGCACGTACCGCAACCGGTGCACTTGCCCTCGTCCACGTAACGGGCCTTCTTGCGCACCTTGACTTTAAAATTGCCCACGTAGCCGGAGACCGACTCGACCTCACTGTAACTCAGGAGAGTGATGTTGGGATGCCGACCGGCATCCATCATCTTGGGCCCCAGAATTCAGGTACTACAGTCCAGGGTGGGGAAGGTCTTGTCCAGTTCCGCCATGTGGCCGCCGATGGAGGGCTCCCGCTCGACCAGGTAGACCGGGTAGCCGGCGTCGGCGATGGTGAGCGCCGCCTGGATACCGGCGATGCCCGCGCCGACGACGAGGGCCGCTTTGGTGACGGGCTCCTTGCGCGGCTCCAGCGGCTCCTGATAGGCCACCCGATAGACGGCCGAACTGACCAACCGCTTGGCCTTTTGGGTGGCCAGGGCGGTGTCCCGGATGACCCAGGAGGCGTGCTCGCGGATGTTGGCCATGGCAAAGTAGTAGGGGTTGAGGCCAGCCTCAGCCACGGCGGCCTGGAAGGTGACCTCGTGCATACGCGGGGTGCAGGAAGCGACGACCACGCGATTGAGCCCCAGGTTCCGGATGTCGTCCTTGATCATGTTCTGGCCAGGCTCGGAGCACGTGTACTTGTAGTGGCGGGCCACGGTCACGTTCGGCAAGCGGCTGGCGAAGGCGACCACGTCCGGCACGTTGACCGTCGCGGCGATGTTGATGCCGCACTCGCAAACGTATACGCCGATCTTGGGTTGCTCCATACATACCTCCTGATGAGTGAAACGTGATGCGTAATGCGTAATGCGTAATTCGTAATGCGTAATGCGTAAATTCGTAGATTTGTGAATTGTACTATATGCGTTCGAGTGAGACCAGTTTGTCGCGCGACTTGAGGTCGCGGACCAGTTGCTCTATGACCACCTGGCGCAGCGGAACGGTGTGGGCCGCGTCGGCGGCCTGGGCCGGGTTGACGGCCAGGCCCACGATCAGGTGGACCTTGTCGGCCGCCAGCAGGACACGGGCCAGGCGCGTGGCGCCGTCCTCCCCGCGGGGCAGGTCGCTCACCCGCTTCGCCTTGGCCAGCCGCTCCCGGGCCTTCTCCAGCGTCACCAACCCCTCGGTGACCAGGCCCACCCCGCTCAGACGCGAGACGGGAGGCACCTCGGCCCACGGGTGGCTGCGGGTAGTACTCGGCGGGTGAGTACACCCGGCGGGTGAGTACACCCGTCCCGCCTCGTCCGCGCCACCTTCAGGGCGGGGCTCCATTTCCAGTGGGGTCCCCAACCACCGGGCAGCGATCTGTGCCGTGGTGTCGCCACAGATGACGCGTACACCTGGCTCCGCCATCAGTTTCTCCAAAGTCGCCGCGTCCTGCGCCGGATCGGCCGGCGGGCCGGTCCACACGGTGACGGTGCGGATGGGGCGGACGTGCATGGCGATCACGGTAACGTCCTGCCCGCTCTCCCCCTCGGCTGCGCTCGGGGCAGGCCCCTCCGCCAGCCGGCGGTGCATGCGGACCAGCGCGCCGAGCAGTTGCGCGGCATCGCAGCCCGTATCCGTCCACCGCTTGATCGAACTGGCGATGTCCTGCCAGCCCCAGCGCCGGCTCCACCCCCTGGCATGGATGTAGCCTTCGCTGACCATCGCCAGGTGGTCTCCGGCCTGCAAGAGGAACTGGCATTTGCGCACCAGGTGCCCCTGGGCGGTCTCCTCTTCCAGCACAGGGGGCAGGATCAATCCACCGCCACGGGCCAGGAACAGGGGCGGGGCATTACACTCTACCAGCCGCGCCCGGTTTCCCCCTTCTACCTGGAGGATCGAAAAGGGTACGTGCGCGCCAGCGGGCAGGGTAGCCAGCACCTTCTCCACGGCCGCAGCGGGTGACACCGCGGATGAGTACATCGCGGATGAGTACATCGCGGATGAGGCGGATGAGTACATCCGTGAGTACATCCGTGGCTCCAGCAGGCGGGCGGCAGCGTCTGCCACTTGGGCTGCCGGCACCTGTCCCTCGACCCCACCCGGCGGGCTGCTGGCCAGGATGGCCAGGAACTGCTCTTCGGTTGTAAAGACTTTCACGACGTCGCCGCCTGGCTGAGTCAGGCTTTGATGCGCACTCTCAATCCAGAGTTTCAAGACGCCCTCACCCCCGACCCCTCTCCCAAAGCTGGGAGAGGGGAGGCGGCCCTCACCCCCGGCCCCTCTCCCAAGGCTGGGAGAGGGGAGGCGGCCCTCACCCCCGACCCCTCTTCCTTCGCCTTGCTCAGGACAGGCTCCTGGGAGGGAGAGGGGAGAGGAACCCTCACCGAGGAGATGCCGTCTACCCACACCTCCCTGCCCTCCCTACCGGCGAGGGCCAGGGAGAGTTCAGCCACCGTCGCTTCCGCCACTTTCAACGTCGTGCGCCGGCCCATATCCTGCAGGCGATGAGCATCGCCGCTCCCCACCAGGCCGTAACGCTTCAGTTGGGGGAAGCGCCCACGGGCCTCCACCGGGCCGACGTTGTGCGAGATTTCGACCCCCACGACGTTCAACTCCGGCGGGATGAAGCCCAGGTTGGATATGATGCTGTACGCAGGCCGGTCCACGTGGGCCGGGATGCATAGGCCGTTCAGGCCAGAGACCCGCTGGACGATCTCTTCCACCGATAAAGTAGTGGAGGTCAAAAGCAGCCGGTCAAGATAGCCCACCGGTTCCCCATCTGCATCCAGCAACACTTGCTCTCCAAAGACTGCTCCGTCGTTCTTCAGTGGAGGCAAACTGGCGTATACCTGCTCCTGCCAGGAGGCCACTTGCTCCAACGTATCGAACAGGGCGAGTATGTGCACTTCCTCGCGGGTCTGGACCTCCATTCCAGGAAGCACCGTGATGCCTGTGCCTCGTGCAGCATTGATCACTGCGGCCGCGTTCTCGGCCGAGTTATGGTCTGTGACCGCAATCACGCGTAGCCCTAGCGCCTGCGCCCGCTCGACGATGAGTTCCGGGAGCATCTCCAACTCGGCACAGGGCGAGAGACAGGTGTGAACGTGCAGGTCAGCCAGAAAAAAGCGCAACAGATTCCTCGCTCCGCTCGGAATGACAGCAGGTCTTGCAAGCCTGTTGGGGCGGATGAGATCCCGTGGATGAGTACATCCACTTCCGCTCCGGGTGTACGTGTCGGTGTACCCACCCGATGTACCCCCATCCGCACCCGCAATGACGCAGGTCTTTCAAGCGCCCTGCACGGATTTCCACACCAGTTCCGTGAGGTCCATTGCTCCCACACGGACCTTGTTCTGGCGCGCGCCTTCCTGCAGCGTGCGCTTGCATTGCTGGCAGGCAGAAAGGACGTACCTGGCGCCGGTCGCCTGGATCTGCTCCAGCCTGCGCGCCGCCACGCCGCTGGGCACGCTGTGGTCCGCCACCTCGACGTCGCCGCCGCCGCCACAGCACATCGCATTCTCGCGGCTGGCGGACATTTCGTGGAAGGTCAGCCCTGGGATACGAGCCAACACTTCGCGCGGCGCATCGTAGACGCCGCTCTTGCGCCCCAGGTCGCAGGGGTCGTGGTAGGTAAACACCTCCTCCACCGGCGACAGGGGCACCTTGTTGCCGGTGAGCAATTCGGCCATGAATTCGCTGGCGTGCTGCAACTGGATGCCGGAGAGGTCAGCCGGGCTAACGAACTCGGGGTAGAGGTGGGCCCAGGCATAATAGCAAGAAGGGCAGGTAAAGACGATCTTCTTTGCCCCCACCTCCTGGGCCACCCGCACGTTGTGTTGGGCTAACTCACGCATGCGGTCACCCATCCCGGCAATGTGGAGGGGATAGCCGCAGCACCACTCGTCGCCGCCCAACGTGGTGAACTCGACCTCGGCGCGCTCCATCACCTGCACGAGGGCCTGGGGGATGCTGTAGACGCGGGGGTAGAAGGAACTGACGCAGCCGAGGAAATAGATGACCTCGGCCTTCTTGCGGCGAGGCTGCACACCCAGTGGAATGCGGGGCAGGTTCTGGCTCCAGATGTGGCGGTTCTGGTTGTCGTCGCCGGAGATGTTGTAGCTGTTGGCGATGGTGTCCCCAAACGTCTTCATGCCAGCCGGAACCCCAATGTCCTTGCCAAACGCATACTCCTTCAGGGCGATCATGACGTCCATCAGGTCAATGCCGCGCGGACAGCGCACCTGGCAGGCTTTGCAGGTGGTACAGAGCCAGAAGGTGCGGCTGTTCAACACCTCGTCCCGCAGCCCCAGTTGGACCCTGCGCCACACCAGCCGCGGCGGGTAGTCCATGGCGTAGGCCGTGGGACAGGTCGCAGAACAGGTACCGCATTGGATGCAGGTCCGCAGTTTGACCAACGGATCAACGGCCTCGAGGAAGGCATGGTCGAGCGCTGCACTGGTCAAATCGAGTGTTTCCACTGTCACTGAGATTTCCTCCTTAGATTTTCTTCCCCCAAGGACGCCCCCGAGACGGGGGCCGGGAGCAGGGAGAGTTTTTCTTCCCCTTCAGCGATAAACTTCTGCAGCCACTTGCGCACCGGAGGGAGCGTCAGTGGAATCTTCCCCAACTCGGCCCGCACGTCGGCCGTGGAGAATTCGAACTCCTGCCCGTCCACCCGATGGAGGTAGTGTATATTGCGGATTAGATTCCTCGCTTCGCTCGGAATGACAGGATGGGGGGGGACACCCGATGCAGCAGCCAGGATGACAGCCAGCAAGGTGCCCTGGATGTCCCCCAGGGGAGCACGGTCAATGTGGCTGTGTTGGAAGGTGGCTTGCAGCGTGGTCCCTTCTCCCGGCTGCGAGGTAACAGTCAGGTCCCCATTGCAGCGTTCTGCCGCGGCCTTGAACAGGGGAACACCCAATCCAACGTGGCGCGTGGTACGCGTGGTGAAGAAAGGATCGAAGATACGATCCACTTGCGCCTCGCTCATCCCCCGGCCATTGTCTCGAACCGTGATCGTCAGCCGATCTGCGCGCATGTCTTCCTCAATGGTCAATTCGATGGCAGTAGCGCCGGCTTCCAATGAGTTCTCCAGGGCATCCAGGATGTGCAAACTCAGTTCGCGCATACGGAACACGGATGTGCAGGATTTTCGGATCGGAACACGGATCGGAACACGGATGCGCAGGATTTACGGATGAAGCCAGGTTCATGGGCGCTGCAGCGCGGGCGGGTGAGTACACCCGATCACGCACGAGCGTCGTCTACTCCCAGCACTCCCAGATGGGACAATCTGCCGACCACGGTGAAGGTGGTAAGATCTGTCGTCAGAAGCGGGATGCCCTCCCCCTCTGCCTTCTCGATCGTCGCGGCATCGGGCGTCATGCCCTCGGTGATGATGACGCCGGCCAGGTTGATCAGGCTGGCCACCGCGACGACGTTAGGGTGGCTCTGCAACGTGACCCACACGTTGCCCGTCTGCGCCTTGGCCATCACGCAACTCAGCAGGTCGGAGGCGTAACCACCTGTGACCTCCACGCCCAACTTACCTGGGGCCGCTCGCACTTCCAGGTGTAACTCGTGGCAGAGTTCTTGCAGTGTCATCAATGTGCCTTAACCCTTTCGGTTTGCACCGCGCAAATCTTCCTGGTCCAGGTAAATCACGGCTTCCAGGATCGTGCGCGTGCCCAACGGGGACTCCAGGCGCACCTCATCTGCGCAGCGCCGAATGTTCGCCAGTCCCATGCCGGCCCCGAAGCCCATCTCGCGGATCCACTCCGAGGCGGTGGAAAAGCCAGGTTGCATAGCCTGCTCAATGTCGGGGATGCCTGGCCCGGAATCCTCGGCGCGGATCGTGATCTGTCCGGGCTGGACGTCCACCACCATTTTGCCCCCTTGCGTGGTGTGAATGATAATGTTCATCTCCGCTTCGTAGGCGGCGATGGCGGCGCGCCGGACGATGTGGGGCGAGAATCCAAGCCGGTTCAGGGCGCGCTTGATTTTACTGGAGGCCTCCCCGGCGTGCTCAAAGTCGCGCGCCACTACGTCATAGTGCAGGAAGATGCTGGTGTGGTTGGAGACGACGTCTTCGAAGATGTGGCTGGCCCGGTAGCGACGGATCTCCTCCTCGTGGTACTCGACTTCCAGTTTCTTGAGCAGGCCGCGCGTGATGTCGCCCTGAGTGATAATGCCCACCAGTTTGCCGTCCCCATCCACAACGGGGAAACGGCCAAAGCCATAATGCACGAAGCGATCCACGGCCAGCACGACGGGATCATCAGCACTGAGAACCACCGGGGTGGGGGTCATCCTCTGCCCCACGGCGACGTCCATCTCTCCCGCCGCCAGCGCCTTGATCAGATCCTCGATGCTGATCATGCCCAGCAGTTCGCCGCTCTCCACCACCGGCGCGCCCGAGATGCGATGTTCCCGCAGAATCTCCCTGAGTTCCGCCATCGTCGTGTGTGGAGGTACGGTTCTCACCCTGCTGGTCATCACCTCAGCGATCTTGAGTTCATAGACCAGCTCCTGAAGTCTGGTGATCTGGGGCATGGCGGCCCTCACCCCCGACCCCTCTCCCAATCCTGGGAGAGGGGAGGTGTACTCACCCGCACTCACCCGCTATGTCCACGGACCCTTTCAGGTCGGCTCTCACGTAATTGCGATCAGAAATGTCACAGCTCTGCAAACCGGCCCGGTAGAGGCGGCCACACAGCTCAAACATGGTGTGGGGGGCAACGACCAGAGGCATGCCTTTCTCCTCCGCCAGGATGATCGTCTCTGTTGGCGGATACTTGCCACGCACGAAGACGATGCCCGCGATGTCCGCCATGTCTGCCGTGCGTATCACCTGAGGGTTACACAGGCCGGTGAGCAGGATAGAACCGGGATCAGCAAAGGCCAGCACGTCGCTCATGAGATCTGCTGCGCCAGCGCGCAGGATCTCCATATCCAGGTCGGCTCGCCTGGAGATCAGCCGACCTTCTACGATCGAGACAATCTCGCCAAGTTTCAACCCTCACCCCCGACCCCTCTCCCCCCCCAGCCCCCCCCATGGGGGGGGAGAAAGGGGGGGCGAGGGGAGGCGGCCCTTATACACCTGGGCTCGCACCGGGCAATTATACACTGAAAGCGGCGCAAGAACAAATCTCAGTTGTACCATGGGCACTGGGGCAATTATACCTGCTGATGCTCCGTCACTCAAGTGTCAGCAGGCACACGGGGAGGGTGATGAACATCACACCCCTCGGCAGGCTCGGGGCAGGCGGGGCACACTAGCTGCCGAAAGCCCACACCACGATGGACGGCGTGACGTGAACCTCGACAGCAGCGGCCAAGAACAACAGGGGCAGGACCAGGGCGACGAAGACTTTGATGCAATCCGCGAGCGCCCACAGCCAGCGTTCGCTGACGGCCATCCCTTTCGTAGGAGACATAAAAGTCGCCCCCAGGCGCACGGCCAGCGCAGTGGCGAGCGTGGCGGCGGGCAATTCCAGCACTCCATGGGGGAGCACGAAGGCGGCGAAGAACAAGGCCGGGCTGTACCCCAGGCGTGCGGCCTGGGCGACGAAGAAGAACACGATGGCCAGGGGAGCCATCAGCAAGGCCACCGCCAGCGTGCCCAGGGAAAACACTGCCAGCACGGTCGCCAGCAGCAGCGACCGCACGTTGTTGCCGAACACTCCCCAGACCGTAAAGGCCGGCAGCCAGTCCACTGCCGGCAATTGGGCGAACGTTTCGGCCGAGATGTGCTCCAGTCCCAAGGCCTGGGGTGGAACGGGGTAACGCGCGGCGAAGGTGTATCCGACGCCGATGGAGGCCAGGAGCCCCAGCACGACCAACGCGAGCGCCAAGCGGGAACGGCGCAGGATGGCCGGGATGTCGCGCCCATAGAGACCACCCAGAGTCCCCACCCAGCGCAGCCAGGCCGGCATCTTGAGCACATCCAGTCCAAAGAACCAGCGCTCCCAGCGCAGGTGGCCAACAAAAGTGCGCCACAGAGAAGCGACGTTCAACTCGTCAATCTCTTGACCCAGCAATTCCTCGCGATTGAAGGTATGAATACCCATGCGCACCAGGACGACGTCCACGACCGCCAGGAAGAGCACGATCCACCACAACACGTCGTAGTGGGCGTAGAACATGATGATCGCTTCACCCTGGACCAGCAGCCCCATCGGAATGATGATGAAACTGGCCAGCAGGTTGGCCGCCCGCACGCTCGTGGTCTGGCTGGAGACGATCACCGCGCCGGAGACCATCACCACCCCTTCCACCGTCGTCAGCAGCAGGATGAGCACCAGGAGGATCAGCGGTGGTACCCAACCCTTGAAGAAATACAATCCCGCCAGGTAGACGACGATGCCCAGATAGGCGGCCAGGAGGGGGGGGATCATGGCGGCCAACGTCTTACCCAGGTACAGTTGGGCATCCGTCAAGGGGGTCGCCAGCAACGGCTCCAGGCTCTTGCGCTCCTTCTCTCCTACAAAAGTCTCGAGCGCCACCACCAGCGAGAAGGAGATGGGGAAGAAACCGACCACCATCAACAAGAAGGGGAGCAGCCGCTCGCCGATGATCGGATCGCCGTACCTGGCGACCCAATTCAGCGCCAGGTCGGCCACGAAACTCATCAGCGCGGGGAAGAAGAGCGTCAGGACGACGATGGGCAACACGATGCGCCAATCCCGCAGCGTGTCTCGGACTTCGCGCTCCACCAGGATGAACAGCGTGCGCAACGATTCGCCCGCGGCCGCCCGCGTACGCCCAAGCGCCACCGTCGCCATGCGCTACTCCTCCACCACCCGCAGGTAAACGTCCTCCAGGCTGCGTGGCACCTGGCTCAGGGTGAACACCCGCACGCCCTGCGAGGCCAAGGCCTGGAGTAAGCGCGGATTGGTCTGCTGGGGATGGGGGGTGGAATAGCGCAGCCAGTCTTCCCCTTGCGCCTCGACCCTGGCCAGGTCGGAGACGAGCCTCACCACGCCGTTGGCTGGCTGGGACAGGCGCAACTCCATGAGCGGGGGGCCGAGCAAATGGGCCTTCAGTTCCGCCGGGGTGCCCAGCGCGATGATGCGGCCGCGCCGGATGATGGCGATGCGGTCGGCCAAGGCCTCCGCCTCTGCCAGGTTGTGGGTGCAGATCACGATCGCACGCTGGTGGTCGCGCAGGCCGAGCACGGCGTCGCGGACCAGTTTGGCGCTGTGGGGGTCCATGGCCGAGGTCGGCTCGTCCAGCAACAACACCGAGGGAGCGTGCAGCATGGCGCGCACCAGCGCCATCTTCTGCCGCATGCCCTTCGAGTACGTGCCCGTGCGCCGGTCCCAGGCCTCCGACATGCCAAAGCGGGCGAGCAACTCCCTGGACCGGCGCGTACATTCATCGGCGCTGAGTCCCATCAGGCGGCCGAAGAACGCCAGGTATTCATGGCCCCGCATGCGCAGATAGAGTCCCGGGTGCTCGGTCAGCAACCCAACCTGCCGCCGGACCTCGCGCGGATGTTCGAGCACGCTGTAGCCGGCCACGAAGGCCTGCCCGGCCGTGGGGCGCAGGATGGCGGCCAGCATGCGCACCGTGGTCGTTTTGCCGGCCCCGTTCGGTCCCAAGAGGGCCAGGATCTCGCCGGCGGCCACTGAAAGCGTCACCCCGTCCACCGCGGTGAAGCCATCGAACTGCTTGGTCAGGCCGGCCAGTTCGATCATTGGACCATCGTGAACACAAGTAGAAGACATACGGTCCTATTATACCAACGTTGGGCTTTGCTGGCAATGGGTATCGGGTACTAGAGTACTATTGGGAGGCTTGTTCCTCTCGCCGGGCGACCGCGTAGACGTACAGGATGCGCTGCATCATGGTGAACACAGATAGCACGGCCAGCACCCAGATCATGATCATCGGCAGCCCCACCGCCGACAGCGCACCGATGAGGACGATGCGTTCCAGGCGCGTCAGCACCCCCACTTTGCAGGGGAAACCCAGCGCCTCCGCCCGGGCCCGCGTGTAACTGACCATTTGTGTCGCCACCAGCGAGGTGAGGAGCAAGGCGACAGCCAGGAATTCCTCCTGGCGCATGTAATGGGCCGTGAGCCCCAGAACCAGCGCAGCATCGGAAATCCGATCCAGGGTCGAATCCAGAAATGCTCCAAACCGGCTCTGCTGGTTGAGGGCACGGGCCAACGCCCCGTCCAAGGCATCCACGGGCGCCAGGGCCAACAACAGCCAGCCGCCCAGGGCAATGTGGCCCAGGCCAAACACCGCCGCCACCCCAAACTGCAGCAGCATGCCGAAGATGGTGATCGTGTTGGGGTGGATGCCCAGCCGGCCCATGGCGCGGGCCAGCGGCATCAGGAGTATGCCGGCCTGGGTACGCGCCCAATCGGTGAACGTGTCCCACCGCTTGTGCGACTTTTTCTGCTCGGTTTCCGCGCGTCTTTGCGGTTCTACTTGTTGCACGCTATCCATCTTGGGTGGCCACCTCCGACTGCGGATTGCGGAATGCGGATTGCGGATTGCGGATTGCGGACTTGGGATTAGGGCATGCTGCGCGCCAGCATTTCCATAAACTCTGCCTGGAAACGCTGGATTTCCGCCAGGTTCAACGAGCAGTACACCTCCCGGCCGGACCGCCGGACCTGAACGAGTCCCAGAACACGCAACGGTTGCAGGTGAAAGGAGACGAGCGGCTGGCTGACGTGCAGGGCCTGCGCCAACTCGGTCACGGTCATCTCTGCGTTCTCGGCCAGCGTCATCAGGACGCGCAGGCGCAAGATGTCCTTGAGGGCGTAGAAATAGCGCGCCATCTCCCGCAATTCCCCGTCGAGCGCCCTGCGTTGCTGAGCGGCCATACCACCTCCCACGACTCCATGATGCATAAAGAATCATTTTATAAAAAAGCGCTTATATGTTACCGTAAAAGTCGGAACGTGTCAAGTTCAGGCAGGGTCGCCAGATAAAGTACCGTGACTTTCACCAACACGACCACCGGGCGTGTCACCGGCTACCAGTGGGATTTTGGCGATCAGGCCACGAGCGTGGTTACGCACCCGTGCGACCCGCTCAGCCGGCTGACGGGCGCCTTCTACTCGACCGGTGAGCAGTTCGAGTACGCCTACGACGGGGTGGGCAATCGCACTACCTACACCGTCACTCTGGGCTCGACCACCGTCACCACCTACACCTACGACGCGGCGAACCGCTTGACATCCGTCGGTGACGTAGCGTATACTTGGGATGCGCGGGGCAACCTGACGAACGATGGCACGTTTACATACACCTACAACACCGCCGGGCGGCTGGTGGGTGCACAGAGCCTCACCGCCACCCTGGTGTATACCTACAACGGCGACGGCCTGCGCGTGGCGCAGCAGATGACCGGCACAGTTACCACCTTCGCGTGGGACCTGGCCCTGCCGCTGGCGCAGATGCTGACGACCGGCGACGGTGCACGGGACCTCTATGGCCTGGGGCGGATCGCGGAAGTGCAGGAAAGCGCGTGGGCCTACGTGCTACCGGATGCGTTGGGCAGCGCACGGCAGTGGGCCGATGGCGGCGGGGTGGTGGCCTACGCCAGGGGCTACGCGCCGTATGGCGAACCGCTGTGGCAGGAAGGGAGTACCGCCAGCGCCTGGGGCTTCACCGGCGAGTGGTATAGCAATAGCAGCGGCACATTGCTTTTCTGCTTTGCCTCATCACGAGTTCCGTGCTATAATCTATAGTGGTTGCACAAGTCCCCAAGGACGATGGGAAGCCGTGGCGATGGAGAAGGGGGATGACGGAAGAGCACAACCCAGCCTATGAGCACCTGCTACGAAGCGGTGGAGAGCACATGCTGCGGGAGGCGAGCGCTTACTTTGGCGGCAAGGGACAGTTACACGTCGCGCTGCACCGGCTCGTGCAACGGTTGAATGAGGAGGAGATTCCCTATGCCCTGCTCGGAGGGCTGGCCCTCGCTGAGCACGGGTATCCACGCCTGACGGAGGACATTGACGTACTGTTGACACCACGTGGGCTGGCACGCTTCCGCCAGAGCCTTGTCGGACGAGGATACCGGCCAGCCTTTCGGGGAGCGGCGAAGACGTTCCGCGATACCGAGACAGGCGTGCGCATCGAAGTCGTGACCACCGGCGAGTATCCGGGCGATGGGCTGCCCAAGCCGGTTGCCTTCCCTGACCCAGCGGCTCCAGGGGTGGCGGTGGAAGTAGAGGGCATCCGCGTGGTGACGCTGGAAAGACTGATCGAGTTGAAACTCGCGTCCGGGACGAGCGCCCCTCACCGGCTGCGCGACCTGGCCGACGTACAAGACCTGATCATACGGCTGGAACTGCCCCTGGGACTGGCAGAACGCCTGGACATTTCGGTGCAGGCGGCGTATCAGGACCTGTGGGAGAAAGCGCGCGGGTAGTGGCGCGTCGAGGGCCATTGGCCTTGCCAAACAGCCCGAATCGAGTATAATACCTGACTGCCGGGGCGTAGCGCAGTTTGGCTAGCGCGCAGCAATCGGGATGCTGAGGTCCGGGGTTCAAATCCCCGCGCCCCGACTGGCATCCAAAAACCCCACTCCTATGGAGTGGGGTTTTCGTCGTATGACTTGGCCTCTTGCCACAGCGCCTCTAAGCGGTCCATCGGCAGCGCCGTCATATCCAGCCCACGCTCGCGGGCCGCCCGCTCCATGCTGCGGAAGCGATGGGCAAAGCGGGCGTTGGCCTTGCGCAAGGCCGTCTCCGCATCCACGCCCAGCCAGCGCGCCCAGTTGACGGCTGCGAACAACAGGTCCCCCAACTCCGCTTCCTGCTCCTGCGGGTTGGAGGCGGCCTCCACTTCCGCCATCTCTTCCCGAACTTTGTCGGCCACGCCGCTGGCCGCGGCCCAGTCGAAGCCCACGCGGGCCGCGCGCCGGCTGTAGGTATCGGCCTGCTGCAAGGCCGGCAGCGCCGCCGGGACGCCGTCCAGCGCCGAGCGCTCTTGCCCCTTCTCCTCCCGCTTCAGCGCTTCCCAACGCTGTAGCACCTCCTGCGTCCCCTGCACCGGCCGCGCCCCCCACACGTGCGGGTGGCGATGCTTGAGTTTGGCGTCAATGCCGGCGATGACCTGCGCCATTTTGAACTCTCCCTCCTCCGTGGCAATCTGCGCGTGGAGCAGGATCTGCAATAGCAGGTCTCCCAACTCTTCGGCCAGTTCTACCGCGTCACCCACGTCAATCGCCGCCAACACCTCGTACGCCTCCTCCAGCAGGTGCACGCGCAGGCTCTCGTGGGTCTGCTCGCGGTCCCAGGGGCAGCCATCCGGCGCGCGAAGGTGGGCCACCGTGTCCTGCAAACCCTCGAAACTGTTGACACCGGCCAGCGGTGGGATATATAGCGAAGTCAGGTGCCCGACGTCGTCCCGGCGGTCGAGCTCGTAGAGCGGGACGTGGACGAGGCGCTGCTCAGGTGTCCCGGCCGCGTGCACCAGCACGACCTGGTGATCGTCGGGAACCTGGTTCATGAGGGTGAGTTTCACGTCGGCGGCCAGCGCCCGGTTGTACAGTTGCCCCACCAGGGCGGGCAGGTCCGGGTTGAGCGGGGGGTGGTAACGGTCGGCCAGTTCTAATGCGTCGTAGACCTGCAAGCCCGCCAGCATGTCCACCCGCAGTGCCGTGAGCGCAGGCTCGACGAAACTCAACCCCTCGACGACGCACACCGGCAGGCCCGCCTCCTCGGCCCGCGACAGGATCTGCTTCACCGTGGCCTCGCCCACCAGCGGGTGGCCCGGCACGGCATAGAGAACCCCTTGCGGGCGCTCGGCCAGGCGCAGCACATGGCCGACGATTCCTTGGTAGACCTGCGCGAAATCCTCGGCTCCCTCGTAGAGGGCGTCGAAGGAATGCAGTGCCAGGTGGGGTGGCAACCCGGCCACAGCCGGGTGGTGGCATGTGCGCAGCCAGACCTCGCTGGCGGCCTCCAACGTCGCCCACGCCTCCCGCGTCAGGTGGCGTGGGTCACCCGGCCCCAGCCCCACGATCGTGATGATGCCCATATCGCCTCCTGTGAGACACAAACGCAAAAGGGGCAGGACAATGCTGCCCTGCCCCCCGGGATTTGGTTGATCTTGGGCCTACCGCTTGGTGTACTGGGGCGCCTTGCGGGCTCCCCGCAGGCCGGGCTTTTTCCGTTCCGCGGTCCGGGCATCGCGGGTGAGGAAACCGGCCTTGCGCAAGACCGGTCGCAGGTCTGGATCCACCTTCACCAGCGCCCGTGCGATGCCCAGCCGGATCGCGCCGGACTGCCCATGCGGTCCGCCACCTCTCACCTTGACGGTGATGTTGAAACGCCCCTCCGTGGCTGTCGCCTGCAGCGGCTCCTTGAGGTGAGAGACAAACATCAGGCCATGGGAAAAGTGCTGCTCGATCGGCCGATCGTTCACGGTGATGGTACCATCGCCCCCAGGGTATACCCGCACCCGCGCCGTAGCCGTCTTGCGTCGTCCAACTGCCTCGTAATATTCCATTGCTACTCCCTCTCCTGTCATTTCAATTCCAACGGCTTAGGTTGCTGTGCCGTGTGGGGATGGTCCGGGCCAGCGTAAACCTTCAATTTTTTGAACATGCGTCGCCCCAGCCGGTTCTTCGGCAGCATGCCCCGCACTGCGTGCTCGATCACTCGTTCGGGATGCTTCTGGAGCAGATCGCGCAGGGGAGTACTCCTGAGCCCACCCGGATAGCCGGTGAAACGATAGTACAGTTTCTGTTCCATCTTGCGTCCGGTCACGTGGATCTTGTCGGCATTGACGACGACCACAAAGTCTCCCGCATCCGCCGATGGCGAATAGGTGGGCTTGTGCTTACCCCGCAGGATATGTGCGACTCGAGTGGCCAGGCGGCCCAAGGTCTGCCCCGTGGCATCCACCAGGTACCACTCCCGTTGGACATTTGTTTGTTTCGTTACGTAAGTCTTTTCCACGATTTCGACACTCCCATCCGAAATATCCCATTCCTGACGAACGGGCGTCAATACTTGACTTGCATCAGGCACAGCCCACACGGCGCAACCGGTGGCCCGGCCTGGCTCCGATCGCGCGAAGCCAGCACCGCCTCGAACTGCTCCAGGCTCACGTCACCTCGCCCTACCTGGAGCAGCGTGCCGACGATACTGCGCACCATACGGTAGAGAAAGGCGTTGGCCTCGATGTCAAAAGTCAGGCAGGTAGGTTCTCCGCTCCACTCCGCTGTCAGCACCCGGCGCACGGTACACTGGCCACGCCACGGTCGTCCAAAAGCAGCAAAGTTGTGTTCCCCCACCAGGGCCTGCGCTGCCCGTTGCATCGTCGCCACGTCCAGCGGCGCAGGCACGTGCAGGCCGTACCGTCGGGCCAGAGGCGAGCGCACCGGCGCATTGTATACGGTGTAGCGATAGTGCCGGCTACGAGCATCGTAACGCGGATGAAAGTCGGCGGCGGCCTGCTCCATCTTCAGGACGGCGATGTCATCCGGCAGAACTGCGTTCAAGGCCCGCCACAGGTCGCTCAATTCGTGACGCCAGGCTGTATCGAAAGCGATCACCTGCCCTGCCGCGTGCACGCCGGCGTCGGTACGGCCGGCGGCCAGCACTGTCGGACGTTTGTCACCTGCGGCCGCCTGTTGCGTCACCTGGGCCAGTGCCGCCTCCAGTGCCCCCTGGACGGTTGGGGCGTTGGCCTGGCGTTGGAACCCACTATAGTCGGTTCCATCGTAGGCAATGACCGCCCGCACCCGCCGGATGTCGCCGGAGCGGATGCAAGGGATGTACTCATCCCCTACATCCGGCCCCATCCGCGTTATCCGCATCGTCGCGCCCGTGTACCTCCTGTCCTACTTTTCGCCAACCAATTCCAGCAGGACCATCGGTGCCGCGTCACCCTTGCGTGGCCCCAACTTGTACATGCGAGTATAGCCACCCGCCCGGTCCGCATAGCGCGGCGCGATGTCCTTGAACAGTTTCTCCACGACGTCCACCCGCGTACCATCCGGCTCCGTCACCCACCGGTTCAGGCGACTGGCTGCCAACCGGCGCGCATGGACACCCCGGGCCGCATTTTCCCGCTCTGTGGCCAGGCCGTGCTTGGCCAGCGTAATCAGTTTCTCTGCCTGCCCACGCATGGCCCTGGCCTTCGCCTCAGTCGTCTCAATCCGC